>OJDK01000425.1_pt1 | contig 18506 bp, 14 predicted proteins | sample 1592791 | NCBI WGS metagenome assembly OJDK01 (sample SAMN05416878, study PRJEB24817) | seawater metagenome | isolation source: Sea water | place: Canada:Atlantic | collected 2013-11
CGAGATCAGCCTCGGTCTCGTGGGCTCGGAGATGTGTATAAGAGACAGATTTATAAGTAAATATAAGGTTTTACTTATGAATTAGCCTCATCCTTACCTTTTTTCAATTCAATGACCGTAATTTCTGGCCAAATACCAACTCTACCAGGATAACCCAAGTAACCAAAACCTCTGTTTACGTTTATATACTGACCTAGCTCCTTATAAATTCCGGCCCAATGTTTATAGCGCCATTTTACAGGACTCCATTTTATCCAACCCGGAATTTCTATCCCAAACTGCATGCCATGTGTGTGGCCACTTAAGGTTAAATGATAATGATAATCGTCATTGATAACTACCTGGTCCCAGTGACTTGGATCGTGGCTCATTAAAATCTTAAAGTCGGTTGGCTGAATTTGAGAAGCTGCTTTCTTTAAGTCTCCAGATTTTTTAAAGCCGCCTTTTCCCCAATTTTCAACACCGACTAAAGCTATTCGTTCTCCATTTTTTTCGAGATATCTACTTTCATTCAGTAATAAATCGAAACCTATTTCTTTTTGAATTACTTTTAAATCTTCAAGATTTTGTGCTTTTTCTTCAGGTGTATCCCAATCTACATAATCACCATAATCATGGTTTCCCAGTACAGAAAATATTCCGTCGTTGGCTTTCAATCTTCCAAAGGTTTCTTTCCAAGGTAACATTTCCGTAGCCTTGTTATTTACCAAATCTCCTGTAAATAATAAAACGTCAGATTTTTGTTCATTGACTAAATCAACGGCATATTCAATTTTTTTCTTATTGTCAAAACTACCCGAATGGATATCACTGATCTGTGTGATTCTATAACCATCAAAAGCTTGTGGTAAATCTTCAAAATGAAGTGTGTATTTTAATACCCTAAAATTGTATTTACCTTTATACATACCGTAAAGCAGTGAGGCAAAGGGAATCGCTGCCAAACCTATAGCTATTTGGCTTATAAATTTTCTTCGATCTGGAATGTGAAATACTTCGCGCTTAGCAATAAACCTATCATAAAAACCAAATACTCCACGGATAATATCCTCTAAAAAAAGTATAGGAACCAACACTAGATTGAGTGCCATAAAAGAAAGTAAAAAACCAAAAGCATAACTTTTAATTGGGCTTAAAACCCTACCTTCTGAAGCTCCTGTAAATTGATATATAAAATTGCCTGCAACGATAATAGCAATCGCAATATATATGTAGTGAATCCAATTGTGTTTAGTTACCGTTTTTATAGCCTGAAAGCCATAAATTGTTAATAAAACATATATTATAACAAAAATTATCCAACGTGTCATCTAAAGGGTATATTCTTGCAAATTTAACAATATGCCGTGTGACTTATCTTATGAAAGTGTTAAAGGTTTTTAACCGTATATCCTCCAAGTTCATTTGGTCTGTTTTAAAATAAATAGTTATGCTTTTGGCATAGTTTTCAGCACAACCTAATTATGAATAAAGATAAAAGTAAAATCACAGCGTTTTTCTTGAAATGCATTTTAGTATATTAGACGTTTTAAAATTAGCAATCTTTTGAAGAATCTTCAATTTACTTTGGCTTTCATTACGGTAATCTTACTTTTTGGCTGTGGTGAAAAAACCCATATTGTATCTGCAAAAAAAGACCAACCTTTAACCTCTTATGTAAATACCTTTATTGGCACAGGTGGTCACGGTCATACATATCCTGGAGCAACGCTACCTTTTGGGATGATGCAGTTAAGTCCAGATACACGTTTAGAAGGTTGGGATGGCTGTTCTGGTTACCATTATTCGGATGAATATATTTACGGGTTTTCACACACACATTTAAGCGGAACAGGTATTAGCGATTATGGAGATGTGCTGTTAATGCCAACAAATGAAACCAACTTTAATAATGGTGCTGATGGTAAAAAAGGCTATCGTGCTCATTTTAGTCATGAAAATGAAATTGCCGAATCTGGTTATTATAAAGTACATTTAGATTCTACTAATATTGATGTGGAGTTAACCGTTTCAAAACGAAGTGGCATTCATAAATATAAGTTTCCAAATTCCGAAAATCAATATGTTGTTTTAGATTTAGAACATAGAGATAAGGTTTTAGACCATAAAATCAATACGTTGAATGACAATGAAATCAATGGTTATAGGCATTCATCGGCTTGGGCAAAAGACCAGCGTTTATTTTATCACATTAAATTTTCGCATCCCATAAAATCGATTGTTTATGATGACAATGGTACTGCTGTTTCAAAAAATTATAAATTTCAAAGTAAGAAAGCGGTTATTCTTTTTGATAATCCTAATAACGAACCTATTTTAGTTAAAACAGGAATTTCTGCAGTTGACGAAGAAGGTGCTCGTAAAAATTTAGAAGCTGAAGTTTTAAATAAAGATTTTGAAACCGTTAAAGCTGAAGCACAAAAAACCTGGGAATCACACCTTGAAAAAATCGTCATCGAAAGTGATGACTTAGACAAAAAGACTAATTTTTATTCTGCACTTTACCACACCATGATTGCACCCAATCTTTACCAAGATGTTGATGGTCGTTATAGAGGTATGGATTTAGAAATTCATAATGCCGATTTTAATTACTACACAGTGTTTTCACTTTGGGATACCTACAGAGCTGCGCATCCGCTTTACACTATTATTGAACAGGAAAAAACCAACGATTTTATCAATACTTTTTTAGCGAAATATGATGAAGGCGGAATTATGCCAATGTGGGATTTAGCAGGAAATTATACAGATTGTATGATTGGTTACCACGCTGTGCCAGTTGTTGCAGATGCATATTTAAAAGGCATTAGAGATTACGATATTGAAAAGGCTTTTGCAGCCATGAAACATTCGGCAACAAGAGATAAATTTGGGTTGGAATCTTATAAAAAATATGGATTTATTCCTGTAGATGAAGAAAGTGAATCCGTTTCCAAAACCTTAGAATATGCTTATGACGATTGGACGATAGCCCAAATGGCAAAAGAAATGGGTAAGTCTAAAGATTACAAAACTTACATTCAGCGCGCGCAGTATTATAAAAATGTATTTGACCCAGAATCAAAATTTATGCGTGGCAGATTCAGAAATACGTGGTTTGCTCCTTTCGATCCTTATGAAGTTAACTTTAATTATACCGAAGCTAATTCTTGGCAGTACAGTTTTTATGTACCTCAGGATGTTTCAGGATTTATTGGTTTGCTTGGAGGAAAAGATCAGTTGGAAGCGCAACTTGATGAATTATTCTCGGCAAAAACAGAAACTTCAGGTAGAGACCAATCTGATATTACAGGTTTAATTGGGCAATACGCTCATGGTAACGAGCCGAGTCATCATATGGCATACCTCTATAACTTTGTGAATAAGCCACATAAAACACAAGAGAAAGTCCATCAAATTTTAACCGAACTTTATAATAACGATCCTGATGGAGTTTCGGGTAATGAAGATTGCGGACAAATGAGTGCTTGGTATGTTTTGAGTTCTATGGGATTTTATTCGGTTACACCTGGAAGCAATCAATACATTATTGGAACACCTCTTTTTGATAAAGCAACTATTAATCTTGAAAATGGAAAGCAATTCAACATTACCGCAAATAATGTGAGCGATATCAACAAATACATTGAGTCCGTAACCTTAAATGGAAAGGAATTAAGTGTCACTTATATTACACATGAAGATATAATTTCAGGCGGAACGTTAGAATTCAAAATGACCGATAATCCTGCCGTTTGGGGAAGTAGAGATGGACAAGAACCAAAAACCGAAATCACAGAATATAAAATTTTACCTTCGCCTTATATTGCAAAAGGAGATATTACTTTTAGAAATTCAACTGAAGTTGTTTTAGGCACTTCTGAAAAAGATGCAAAAATCTATTATGCGTTTAACGATGGAAACTTCAAATTATATTCTAATCCATTCACTATTGAAAGTGATGTAAAAGTGAAGCTTTATTCAGAAAAAGGAGATTTAAAAAGTCCTGTTTTAACAACACCCTTTTTTAAAATAGATCCAAATCTTAGTATTACTCTTCAAAGTGAATTTGCAAATCAATATAATGCTGGTGGAAATGATGCCTTAATTGATGGCATTAGAAGTACCAAAAATTACAGAACAGGAAGTTGGCAAGGTTATCATGATTCAGATTTGGTTGCCACGGTTGACTTAGGGTCTCAAAAGAGAATTTCATCTATTAAAGTGAACTTTCTAAGAGATCAAGGTGCTTGGATTTTTTACCCTACAGAAGTGCAATGTTTTGTTTCAAAAGACAATAAAAATTTTAAGGCTTTACCTAGTCAAAAAATAAATTCAACCAAAAAAAATAGTGATATAGAAATTAAAACGGTTGAGTTTAAATTAGACCAAACAGCATATAAATATGTAAAAGTCATAGCAAAAAAACTAGGCAAACTACCAGAGTGGCATTTGGGTTACCCAATGGATGGTAGAAGTTGGATTTTTGTAGATGAAATTTCGATTAAATAAAACTAACTAACAACTAATAAAAATGAACAATCAAAACAACAAATCTGCATTGGCAACCTTATGTACGGTTTTCTTTTTCTGGGGATTTATAGCCGCTTCAAATAGTGTGTTTATTCCGTTTTGCAAAACCTACTTTAACATCGATCAGTTTCAATCGCAATTGGTTGATTTTGCTTTTTATGGAGCTTATTATATTGGAGCACTCGCTTTGTTTATATTATCCAGTATGGTAAAACGTGATATCTTAAATAATTGGGGCTACAAAAATGGTATTGTTTATGGATTGTTGCTTTCTGCTATTGGAGCTTTCATTATGTATCCTGTAACATCTGGTGCAGAACAAGGTCAAACAGGAGTATTCTATTTAGTGCTCATTGCTTTTTTCATTGTAGCCTTAGGGTTTTCATTACAACAGACTGCTGCAAACCCATTTGCTGTGGCACTTGGTGACCCCAAAACAGGTTCGCATCGTTTAAATTTAACAGGAGGAATCAATTCTTTTGGCACCACCATTGGGCCAGTTGTGGTTAGTTTAGTCATATTTGGTTCGGCATCTTGGAGTACGGACGAATTGGCTCAAATGATTGCCAATAATGAAATTACCTTGGTCACTGTACAAAATCTATATTTGGGAGTTGGAGCGTTATTTTTAATTGCTGCTGCATTATTTCATTTTTCAAAAAAATTACCTGCACTAAAATCTGAAACCGCTTTTGAGCCAGCCAATAAAGCCAGAAATTTATTAATTATCCTAACCTTTATAATTATAGGCTGTTTTGGATATATTTTTAGTACTTATGCTGGTACAGAAACAGCTACTGAAGAGATTGAAAATATAAGATTAACTTTATTGTTCGTCGCACTGTTTGCGGTAGTAGCTTCTGTATTCTACGCAAATACAAATGCTAGTAAAAATGCTATTGGTTGGGGAGCGATGAAATATCCGCAATTGGTTTTAGGTATGTTGGCTATTTTTACTTATGTGGGAGTTGAAGTCACTATTGGAAGTAATTTAGGCGAATTATTGAAACAACCTTTTGAAGGTACGGACTTAAACGCACTTGGGCTTCCAATTTTAAATGACTCACAATTGGGTTCTTATATTTCATTGTATTGGGGCGGACTTATGATTGGTCGTTGGGTTGGCGCCATCACTGTTTTTAATCCAAGCAAAGGTTTGAAAAAAGCACTTTTAATAATTGTACCTTATGTTGCATTTGGAGTCATTATTTTAGTGAACTCAATTAAATATAGTTTCACAGCAGATGAAATTATTTTCTTTGCTGTTTGTATTGCCGTACAAATTGGCGGTTTTTTTGTAGCGAAGGACAATCCTGTTCAAACACTTAAAGTTTTTAGTCTTTTAGGAGTTATTGCTATGTTAATAGGGTTATTCTCTTCTGGTAATATTGCATTGTTTGCGTTTTTATCTGGCGGATTGTTTTGCTCTATTATGTGGCCATGTATTTTTACATTGAGTATTGCTGGTTTGGGAAAATATACATCCCAAGGTTCAGCATTTTTAATTATGATGATTTTGGGTGGTGCCATTATTCCACCAGTACAAGGGAAGTTAGCTGATGTATTTACAATTCAATCTTCATATTGGATGGCTGTAGCTTGTTTTGCATATTTATTGTTTTATGCGTTTAGGACTAAAACTGTTTTAGATAAACAGGGAGTTGAGTATTAAAATATCTGTATAAAGTTGAGCGCTTCGACTTCCTACATAAACTAGCTTTGTTCAGAATATATTCTGAACTCGTTAATACTCAAGATGACATAATTTTATTACAATATGAAACGAAGAAAATTCATAAAAAACACCTCTTTAACAGGCATTGGACTAGCTTTTGGCGCTTCAGCTTTAAATTGTAAACAAAATAAAAACGAAAAACAACAACCTATGACCTTAACTAAAGACACATTACCAAAAGCAATTTGTACTTGGGGATTTGTAAAAGCTAATGCCAAAGCTGGTGCAGAATTAACCAAAGGAACTAATGCGCTAGATGCAGCAATCGCAGGTGTTGAAGTTGAAGAAGAAAATCTAAAAAACACAACCGTTGGAAAAGGTGGTGCACCAGACCGTGAAGGCAACGTGACCTTAGATGCATGTGTGATGGACTCAAATGGAGATTGCGGAGCAGTGGTTTGTGTTGAAAATATAACCAATGTTGCAGCATTGGCAAAAAAAGTGATGGAAGACACTCCTCACGTTATGCTTGCTGGCGAAGGTGCTGAAGAATTTGCCTATTCACAAGGCTTTAAAAGAGAAAATCTTTTAACAGATAATTCTAAAAAAGCTTGGGAGGAATGGAAAAAATCACCAAAATATAAACCTATAATCAATATTGAAAACCATGATACTATTGGTATGCTCTGTATCGATAAGGATGGAGATATTGCAGGTGCATGTACTAGCTCTGGTTTATCTTATAAAATGAAAGGCCGTGTTGGAGATTCGCCAATAATTGGTTCAGGGTTATTTATTGATAATGAAATTGGTGGTGCTGTTGCTACCGGAATGGGAGAAGAAGTGATGAAAACAGTGGGCAGTTTCCTCATTGTAGAATTAATGCGAAACGGAATGAGTCCGCAAGAAGCTTGTGAAGAAGCCGTTAATAGAATTGTGTCTAAAAACGATAGCTATAAAGATTTTCAAATCGCTTATATCGCTATAAACAAATCTGGCGAAGTTGGTGCCTATTGTATTCACAAAGGTTTTACTTATATGAAATATGAAGCAGATAAGAATGAAAATGTAGCGGTTGATTACTTTAACAAGGCTTAAAACCACTTAATAGTAAACCGAGCCAACTTCTCTTTAAAATCTGTATAAGGCGGAAACAATAACTCCGTAACACCAAACGTATGTTGCTTTAATACTGCTCGTTTATTACTAAAGGCTTCAAATCCAAAAAATCCATGACTCTTACCAATGCCACTGTTATTGGTACCACCAAACGGTAAGTTATGGTTGGTATAATGGATAATCGTATTATTAATACAAGTGCCTCCCGCTCTGGTATTAGCAATAATTTTATTTGTATTAGACTTACTTTTACTAAACACATATAAAGCAAGTGGTCGCTCCTTTGAATTGATGTATGCTATCGCCATATCTAGACTTTTATAGGCGACTATTGGTAAAATAGGACCAAAAATTTCTTCTTCCAATAACGTAGCTTCAGGTTGTAAATCTGAAATAAGCGTGGGTTCAATATATTTTGAATTGCCATCAGTTTGTCCTCCTACTTCAAATTTAGCATTAAGACTTTCGGCATTTTTTAAATGGGATTTTAAACGTTCAAAATGCTTATTGGTAACAATACGACCATAAGAATCCGAAGTCTTGGGGTTACCAGCAAAAAACGATTTCAGCCATTTTTTACACGAAGCAATAAATTCATTTTTTACAGCTTCATCAATTAATATATAATCTGGGCAAATGCAAATCTGTCCTGCATTCAGGAATTTTCCCCAAATTATTTTTTTGGCAGCTTTGTCAATATTTGCTGTTTTATCAATAATCGTTGGCGATTTTCCACCGAGTTCCAAGGTTACAGATGTTAAATGTTTTGAAGCCGCTTCCATCACAATTTTCCCCACAGCAGGTGAGCCTGTAAAAAATATATGGTTAAATGGTAGTTTTAAAAGTTCGGTTGAGGTTTCAACTTCACCTTGTACTAAAGCTACTTCATCTTCCATAAATACATCTTTAACTATTTTAGCCATTAATTTAGATGAAGCTGGAGTCATTTCCGAAGGTTTTATAATTGCTGTATTACCAGCTGCAATGGCAGAAACCAAGGGTCCAAATGTTAGGTTGAAAGGGAAATTCCAAGGAGAAATTATTAAGCATACTCCTTTAGATTCAAATTTATAATAAGAACTAGAGCCAAGCATAGATGCAGGTGTGCTTACTTTTTGTTTACGCATCCATTTGTGCAAATTGGCTTTGGTGTGTTTAATATCTCCTATAATGGCATAGATTTCCGTAAGCTCCGTTTCTAAGACAGGTTTTCCCAGATCTTTATGGAGTGCCTCTTTTATATCCTCCCTATAAGTTACCTCAATTGCATTTTGGAGTTTATTTAACTTCTTTATACGTTCATTATAACTGGAGTTACCAACTTGGAACTGATTGTTTTTCTGCTTATTAAATAGTTTACCATATCTATTTGTATGTTCTACCATAGTTTATATAATATTTAAGTCTATCTGCTTGGTGCACTTCATCGATTCAACACATAACACCTTGTTATTCATCTGTTTAATTGATTTTTTGAGTTAAAAAAAAGGCTGTTTCACTGGTCTAAGAGCTCATTTTGTGTATTTCATCGATGTTTTTGGTTAACAGATGTCAGTTATCTAATTATCGACTTCTTTCATCTAAATTTTTCATCCACATTAAATATCCGCCGTTTCTTTGACTCGAAGTTAAAACAAATATTGCTTCAAACAATTATGAAAAAAGGTTTAATCATTATCGCTTTCTTAACGTTCTCTCTAGCAGGTTTTGCTCAACAAGATACTGTTGCAAATAATGATACTGTTGAAACTGTTAAAGTTGAAAAGCCAGAAGCTAAGAAAGCAACTATCTCTGCTGAACTTAAAGCTGAGGTTATTAAAATAAACCACAAAAAAAGTAACGAAATAATCAGCATTAAAGCATACAGAAAGAGTTTACAGATTAAAGTAAAAACTATAAAGCTTTGCTAGATTAACAATTTATAAAACGAAAGCCGAAACAAATGTTTCGGCTTTTTTTATTTTAAGCCAGATTTAACTGTCCGTTAGACTCTAATTCTTTTAACTCTTTTACCAAATCTAGCGCATCTGGTATAACATCGCTACACAATATAATAAGTGAACCATCAATAGCATTTTTAACAGCATGCTTTATGGCTTCTTTCTCAGAAGGAATAATGGTTGTTTTCTTGTTAGGGTCTTTCATCTTAATGCCATCATCTAACATTTTAATCAACTCTTCCTCTGTTTTTCCACGTAAGCGTTTGTCTTGTCTTATAATGATTTCATCAAACATTTCTGCTGCAATACTTCCCATTTCATTATTGTCTTCCACACGACGGTCACCAATACCAGCAATTATTCCGACTTTAACCGTGCAATCCAATTCGTCTGTAAATTTTTGAAGTGCTCGCATTCCTGCAGGATTATGTGCATAATCTAACAATATTGAAAACTTGTTGAATTTAAAAAGGTTTAAACGACCTGGTGTCTGCGTTGCCGATGGGATAAAGGTTTCGAGCGCAGCTTTCATGTCTTCAATTCTTATACCTTGAACATGTGCTGCCAAAACAGCTGCCAACACATTTTGAATCATGAACTTCGCTTTTCCGCCATAAGTCAATGGAATATGTTCAGCGTGCATAATACGCATTTTCCATTCCCCTCTACAAATAGTTACAAAACCATTTTCATAAACAGCAGTAATACCATTAAGACGTTGCATAGCTTTTATTCTTGGATTATCCTCATCCATAGAAAACAATGCTACATTACAGTTTAATGAACGACGCATATCGTACACTAAATCATCATCTGCGTTTAAAATGGCGTAGCCATCTGGTAAAACAGTTTCAGGAACCACTCCTTTTACTCTTGCTAATTGCTCAACGGTATGAATACCCTTTAAGCCTAAATGATCAGCCGCAACATTTGTTACAATGGCCACATCACACTTTTTAAAACCCAGACCTGCTCTTAACAATCCTCCCCTTGCACATTCTAATACCGCAAAGTTTACCGTTGGATCTTTTAGTACAAATTCTGCACTTGCAGGTCCTGTGCAATCTCCTGTCATTAATAATCTGTTCTGAATATAAACTCCATCACTTGTGGTATAGCCCACGCGATACCCTTTCATTTTGGCAATATGAGCCATTAAACGTGAGGTTGTTGTTTTTCCGTTAGTACCTGTAATGGCTATAATTGGAATACGGCCAGTATCACCTTGTTTTGGAAATAACTTATCAATTACCGGAGCAGCTACATTCCGCGGCAATCCTGTAGTTGGCGCCAAGTGCATTCTAAATCCAGGACCAGCATTGACTTCTAAAACGGCTCCGCGTGTTTCAGATAAAGGTTTTGTAATATCTGTAGTCATAATATCAATACCGCAAATGTCTAAATCTATGATTTTTGAAATACGCTCTGCCATACTCACATTTGCAGGATGTACAATATCCGTAATATCTTCTGCAGTACCTCCTGTACTAAGGTTGGCTGTATCTTTTAAAATTAGCATTTCGCTTTCCTTTAATATTGAATCTAAAGTATAGCCAGCATCCTTTATTATCGTCTGTGTTAAATCATTGACGGTAATCTGTGTTAATACTTTTTCATGACCGTAGCCTCGTCTTGGGTCTTTGTTTACCTTCTCAATTAATTGCTGAACTGTTGATTTACCATCTCCGATAACATGGGCAGGAGTTCTTCTTGCTGCAGCTACCAATACATTGTTAATTACAAGTAACCTGTAATCTTCACCTGTAATATACTTTTCAACAATTACTCGTCTCGACACTTCCTTTGCAGCATTAAAAGCCACTAGTGCATCATCATAATTCTGAATATCAACCGTAATTCCCCTACCATGGTTCCCATCAATAGGTTTAATTACCAAAGGGTACCCAACATAGCGGCAAGCATCTTCTAAACTACGTTCTCGACTTATGATATCTCCTCGAGGCACTTCTACCTCAGCTTGTTCCAATAAATATTTGGTATCTTCTTTATCGCAAGCCAATTCTACACCAATACTGCTCGTTTCACTAGTTACCGTTGCTTGAATGCGTTTTTGATTGGCACCATAACCCAATTGGCACAATGAATATTTATTAAGTCGAATCCAAGGAATTCCACGAGATTCTGCTTCATCTACAATAGAACCTGTGCTAGGTCCGAGACGGTCTGCTTCACGGAGTTCACGCATACGCTGAATATCAGTTGCTAGGTCATAGCCTTCTCCACTAATTAAGGCTTCACATATATCTACGGATACTTTGGCTGCATATCGTCCAACGGATTCTTCCATATAAGCAAAAACCACATTGTAAACTCCAGTTTCTCCATAACCTCTTGTACGCCCAAAACCAACATCCATTCCTGCTAAAGTTTGAATTTCCAAAGCAATATGTTCAATAATATGACCCATCCAAGTGCCTTCTTCAACACGTTGAAAAAATCCGCCAGCTTCACCCACAGAGCAACGGTGACTATACATTGTAGGAAACATGGTTTTTAAGCGTTCGTAAAATCCAGCGATTTTATTAGACGGTTTTTCCTCCATGTCCTCAATATCAAGAACCATTACAATTAGTTTATGACGTCTAATTGACCAGTAATTTGGCCCTCGCATAGCATTGATCTCGCGTATTTTCATATGGGTTGGTTTGTGTTTAGTTAGTGAAAGATTATAAATATAGGCTATTTCAATAGAAAAATTGCCTTATTTTTGCCCAATATTTTTAGACAATTATTATGCAGAAGATAAAGGGAACCCTAATTCCTATTGGGGGAAATGAAGATAAAGGAATTGAGGATGATGAAATGTACACCCAAGATTTTATTGAAGAAGGAATATTATACCATGTTGTAAAAGAAGCTGGTGGAATTGACGCAAATATTGTTGTTATACCAACGGCATCAAGTATTCCTGTTGAGGTTGGTGAAAATTATTTAAAAGCCTTTACAACGTTGGGCTGTAAAAATATCACGGTATTAGATATTAGGTCTAAAGAAGATTCCGAAACCGAGCTTTCCATAGCACTCGTAAAAAACGCAAATTGTGTGATGTTCTCTGGTGGAAATCAATCTAAGATCACTGACAAAATAGGAGGCACAACAATTCACAACATCTTGTTAGATCGCTATAAAAATGAAAGTGGATTTGTAATTGCAGGAACAAGTGCTGGCGCTATGGCAATGGCAAACGAAATGATTGCTGGAGGCAGTGCTTCGGAATCATTTATTAAAGGTGCTGTGAAAATGTATAACGGTTTAGGCTTAATTCCTGAATTGGTAATTGATACTCATTTTATTCGTCGTGGCAGATTTGGAAGACAATCTGAAGCCATCGCAAAGTTTCCAAATCTTTTAGGGATTGGACTTGCTGAAGATACCGGAATGATTATTAAAAACGGTAATGACTGTACAGTCATCGGTTCTGGAATGGTTATCGTCTTTGATGGTAGCACATTAAATCACAATACTGAAAAGTTGCTTGAAGAAGGCACACCAATGACCATTACTAATATGACCGTTCACGTTTTATCCAATAGCGACCAATACGATATTAGTAATAGGAAAGTTACGGTTTTACCTATTGAAGCGCCTTTTATTTGATATTTGTTTTGATACGAATTATTACAAATTCATGAATGGGAATTAGTGAAATTCATGTCTAGGAAAAACAGATATTTCAGTCTTTATATATTGAAACCTCTTCTTTTCCAGTTGAAGATTTACTCGCCCTATACATCCCTTCTGTATTAAAAGGCATTGCAATATTTCCTTTTGAATCAACTGCTATTAGACCTCCATCACCACCAATTTCCAAAATACGTTTATTGATAACTTCATTTGAAGCGTCTTTTAAACCCATGCCTTTGTGCTCCATTAAACAAGCAACATCATAAGCTACAACACCTTTAATAAAAAACTCGCCACTTCCCGTGCAACTTATAGCACAGGTTTTATTGTTGGCATAGTTTCCCGCACCAACCATAGGACTGTCACCAACGCGTCCCCATTTTTTATTGGTCATTCCACCAGTTGAAGTTGCTGCAGCTATATTACCATTTTGGTCACATGCTACTGCTCCGACTGTTCCAAATTTTGAATCTTTTTTTGTTGAGTGATCTAATTGAAAACTATCTGTATCCTTAATTTCTAACCATTGTTTGTGCCTAAATTCATCATAGAAATAATCATCGTCTTCTAACTTATAACCCAACTCATTAGCAAACTCCATCGCTCCTTCGCCAGCTAAAAAAACGTGCTCACTTTTTTCCATCACGTCTCGCGACAATCTAATTGGGTTTTTAATACCTGAAACTAAACTCACAGCTCCTGCATTTAATGTTTTTCCCTCCATAATACATGCATCCATTTCGTGGGATTCTTTGGCAGTAAAAACGGAGCCTTTTCCTGCATTAAATAATGGAGAATCTTCTAAAACTTTTACGGCTTCTTCAACAGCATCAACAGCAGTTTTTCCGTTTTCTAAAAGTTTATAACCAGTCTCCAAAGCTGTCTTTAATGCTAATTTGTAGTTTGCTTCCAATTCTGGTGTCATCATTCCTTTTACCAAGGTTCCTGCACCTCCGTGAATGGCTATTGAAAATGTTTTCATGAGATATTTTTGAAAGTGGAAAATTACAAATTGCATTTCAATTTAACGCTTAAGTTTTCGTAGTTTTATAGACTTCAAAATTTAAATTCATGTCAGACCAAAAACGTCTTTTTCTAGTCGATGCTTACGCTCTAATTTTTAGAGGTTACTATGCTTTTATAAAAAACCCAAGAATCAATTCCAAAGGTGAGGATACCTCAGCCATTATGGGTTTTATGAACTCACTTTTAGATGTTATAAAACGTGAACGACCAGACCATTTAGCCGTTTGTTTTGATAAGGGTGGAAGTGTTGACAGAGTTGAAATGTTTGAGGCATACAAAGCCAACAGAGACGAGACACCAGAAGGAATAAGAACTGCGATTCCGCATATCTGCGACATCTTGGAAGCCATGCATATTCCTATTATGGTTAAAGATGGTTTTGAAGCGGATGATGTTATCGGTACACTCTCACGACAAGCTGAAAAAGAAGGTTACAAAACCTATATGGTAACACCAGATAAAGATTTTGCACAATTAGTTACTGAAAATATCTTTATGTACAAACCGGTTTTTGGTGGTGGTTATGAAACTTGGGGAATCCCAGAGGTTCAGAAAAAATTTGAAGTCACCGAGCCAATGCAAGTCATTGACTTTTTAGGTATGATGGGAGACTCATCTGATAATATTCCCGGCTTGCCAGGTGTTGGAGAAAAAACAGCAAAAAAGTTCTTGAAGCAATTTGGCAGCATGGAAGGGCTTTTTGAAAATACCGACCAACTCAAAGGAAAAATGAAGGAGAAGGTTGAAGCCAATAAAGAACTTGGGCTCTTATCTAAGCAACTAGCAACTATAATGTTAGATGTTCCTGTAGATTTTAATGCCAAGGATTTTGAAATGTCTGAACCAGATGTAGAAAAGGTGAAACTAATTTTTCAAGAATTGGAATTTAGAAGACTAACCGATAATTTCCTTAAAACATTTGCGCCTCAGCAAGAAGCTACTTCAAACTTGGGAACTTCTTCAACTACTAAAGATGAAACAAAATCTCAACCCAAAACACAAATTAGTGCTGGCGAAGGGCAGTTTTCACTTTTTGGAACTTCACCCTCTAATGATACGTCGGAAGACAACTCAGAATTCAAAAGAAAAACCATTGAAAACACCTCTCATTTTTACCAAAGCGTATCTCCTGGCGTGGCAACCAAACTCTTTGTAAAGAACTTAATGAGCCAAACATCGGTTTGTTTCGATACTGAAACTACAGGATTAAACCCATTGACTGCAGAATTGGTAGGTATTGCTTTTTCATGGGAAACTGGCAAAGGGTTTTACGTACCTTTTTCAGAAAATAAAGATGAAGCCCAAGAACTAATGGAAGTCCTAAGACCATTTTTTGAAAATGAGAATATTGAAAAAATCGGTCAGAATTTAAAATACGATATTAAGGTACTTGCTAAATATAAAGTTGAGGTAAAAGGTAGATTATTCGATACTATGTTGGCGCACTACTTAATCAATCCTGATATGCGACACAATATGGATGTGCTGGCAGAAACATACCTTAACTATACACCTGTTTCAATCACTGAGCTCATTGGAAAAAAAGGAAAAAACCAGCTTTCTATGCGTAATGTTCCTTTAGACAAGCAAACGGAATATGCTGTGGAAGATGCAGATATTACACTTCAACTTAAAGAACATTTTGAAAAAGAGTTAGGCGAAGCAAACACCCAAAAGTTATTTGATGAAATTGAAATTCCGTTGTTACACGTTTTAGCTGCAATGGAATTGGAAGGCATTAATTTAGATCAGGAATTCCTAAACTCATTATCTGACGCGCTAAACAATGACATCGCAAATCTTGAAAAAAACATTTATGAGACTGCTGGTGAAGAATTCAATATTGCTTCACCAAAACAATTAGGTATTATCCTTTTTGAAAAGATGAAATTAGTAGATAAACCGAAAAAAACCAAGACAGGTCAGTATTCTACAGCTGAAGATGTGCTGAGTTATCTGGCAAAAGATCATACTATTATTCAGCAAGTTTTAGATTATCGTGGACTTTCAAAATTAAAAAGCACGTATGTTGATGCTTTGCCACTTCAAATTGAAGAAAGTTCTGGTCGCGTACATACAGATTATATGCAGACCGTTGCCGCAACTGGTCGTTTAAGTAGCAACAATCCAAACTTACAAAATATACCAATCCGTACAGAACGTGGTCGCCAAGTTAGAAAAGCGTTTGTACCAAGAAATGAAGAATACACATTATTGGCTGCGGATTACTCTCAAATTGAATTACGAATTATTGCCGCTTTAAGTGAAGAAGAAACCATGATTGAAGCCTTTAAAAATGGTAAAGATATCCATGCTTCAACTGCTTCAAAAGTATTTAATGTGCCAATAGATGAAGTAACTCGCGAACAACGTAGCAATGCCAAAACCGTGAATTTTGGAATTATTTATGGTGTTTCGGCTTTCGGCTTAAGCAACCAAACGGATTTATCCCGTAGTGAATCTAAAGAACTGATTGACACGTATTATGAAACATACCCGAAGCTAAAAGCCTATATGGGCAAACAAGTTGATTTTGCTCGGGATAACGGTTACGTACAAACCGTTTTAGGTCGTCGTCGTTATTTAAAAGATATTAATTCGCGTAATGCAGTCGTTCGTGGAGCAGCAGAACGAAATGCCGTAAATGCACCAATTCAAGGTAGCGCTGCAGACATCATTAAAATTGCAATGATTAATATTTTTGAAAAGCTCAAAGAAGGTCATTACAAATCAAAAATGCTGCTTCAAGTGCATGATGAATTGGTGTTTGACATCTACAAACCAGAACTTGAAGAGATGAAAACGCTTATAAAAACAGAAATGGAAAATGCTTATAAACTAGAAGTTCCGTTAGATGTGGACTTAGATATTGGTGATAATTGGTTGGAGGCTCATTAATTTTGAAATAAATAGAAAATAAGAGATGGTTGATTTTTAAATAAGTCAACCATTTTTTGTTTTAAGCAAACCTAAACTATATATGATGAGTATCTTGAAGACTAATTATAAACATCACATATTATGGGAACAAATGATAAAAAAAACGATAAAAAGGAAAACAACGAAACGAGCATAAAGGAAACTGCCATAAATAAAAAAGAAGTTGATGGAAAAGATATTAACCATCAACAAAAAGAGCGAAGAGAGATTCACCAACCTAGGGATAACGCTTAATAACTAATAAAAAGCAAAACATGATAATTACAAAACTATTAGGACTTTCAACGATATTTACTAAAAGTAAAAAAGCCAAACTTGCAATCTTAGGTATTGAAATGGCAGTTTTGGCTTATGCACTGTATCAACAAAAAGAAGAAAAGAGATTAAAGAAGAAAACTTAAACACTTTCTTTTTTAGATTCAAAATTCATTGTTAAACCTAGTAAGGCTTAAATTCTGTTTTTGTCTTTAATAGTTTTTACCAAACATCCGGTCGTATCAAAAATTTCTACGCTTTTTAACTCTATATTTTTTGGGTTATAAAAAATTAATATTTGCTCTGCTGGATTGGGATAGAAGGATACTTTCTCCAGTTCTGTCTTTTTCTCAATTCCTAGTGTATTTCTGACTGCCAGTTCAAAAACGTAGTCTGTATCATTCCCAAAATTATCTATTGGTGTAATCGTTATATTGTAAACACCTTGGACTAATTGAGTTACACGGGAAGGATCTTGTGGTATACTTATATTCGATGAAGTATTACCACTATTGTCTGTAGCAATTACTCCAACTGTAAAATCCTGTATTATGAGATAAAGCACAGTCCACTTGTAGTTCTTTAAATTCTACCGAAAGAGTTAGAGGATATTCAGCTAACTTACTTCTATCATTAAAGTCTATTATTTTCAGTCGCTAAAAGATAGGTGTTGTCCTCTAAGTGTGTTAAGGCCCTAAATTCATATTCCTGAAGAATTTGAGTTACTTCCTTAGGAGGAAATTTAAAACAATGTAATTTCCCATTGCTAGTGTCTGTGGAAGCTGGCCGTAATGCAATGAGGCCATCAAATAAAGGTTTACTATACCATGTGGCAATACCTTCTTTTTCATGAATGTATGAAAATTGAAGCACTCTATTTAGCTCACTTATCAATAAAGAATTTCCTTTAGGATCTACAACAAAATCAAGATTAGATGAAGCTAACTGATTGTTTTTGGCAGGATAAGGATAAGCATCCTTTCTCTTATCATCTAAATAATGAAGTGTTTTGTGATCAGAAAAGAAAACTACCTTTTTTCCGTTAAGGTTATATGCTTTATCTATAAAAAGAACGCGCGGTTTGTGATCCAGCCGCTTATTTTCGTCAGCAAGGATTTCTTTTATAAATCGTCCGTTTTCAGTAAAAACTTTTATTGCAAAATGTGTATTGCCAATGACTCAATGGTCTTTTAGTTTTATTATTCGGCATCTATTATATAACTCAAACTTAGTCTCCGAACTTGTAAATGAAAATAAGGATTGAGTGCTTAAGTCTTGGTTAAGCTTTAAAAGTGTGATTTTGCGTTTATTTTGGGCTAAAAAATATTCAGACCCTTCAATAGCTGTCTCTTATACACATCTCCGAGCCCACGAGACCGAGGCTGATCTCG
>OJDK01000438.1_pt1 | contig 18139 bp, 16 predicted proteins | sample 1592791 | NCBI WGS metagenome assembly OJDK01 (sample SAMN05416878, study PRJEB24817) | seawater metagenome | isolation source: Sea water | place: Canada:Atlantic | collected 2013-11
TACGAGATCAGCCTCGGTCTCGTGGGCTCGGAGATGTGTATAAGAGACAGTTAGTTAATAGTTTTTTTGAAGTTTTTGATGTTTTGGAAAACGTATAATGTGACATCCAAAAGTTGGTTGCTCCTAAGTTGAACATACTGTAAAAGTCCTCAATTGATTTTAGGCCCATTACTTTAGAGAACAACTGTTGCTCTTTAGTATAAAGATTTGCAAATTGCGATAAGCGAATTGTCGGGAAATTTGGTGGCCGTAACCTAAAAAATTGTAAAGTCACAACACCTTCGTTTTTTAAACTGAACTTTTGTCTTAAAAATAGATAGCGCTCTTTTAGGTCTAAAAAATACCCATCCTGAATATCACCCTCCAAAAGATTGGCCTGTCCAAACAACAATGCCTCCATGGCCAACACATCGTTTTGTAATTTCCTTACTATTGAAAAATCAACAGAACTTGCAATGTTTGAAAAAGCTTCTCCATTGGCTTTTAATCCAAAATTTTTGAGCAACATTTTAAACAAAACCGCTTCCCAATTGTTATTTGATTTTTTTAAAAGCAGGTCTATTTCATTAGATTTTCTTTCTAAACGCTCAATATATAAGCGTTCTAACCAATTATCGAGCAGAAAATCATCAACTTCTGCTAAATCGGCTTCGCAATTAATCCAAGATTTAGATTGTATTAGTTTTTGGTAGTTATTCAATAAATTTTTATCCACGTAATGTTTCAACTCTAAGGTTGGGATTTCAGAATTATCTTTTCTAAAAATTTCCGTATCGTATTCCCAAACTACATGGAGAATGACATTATCGTAAGAACTATCAACTTCGTGATTGTGAACATACCAATCTGAAGATTTTATATGGATCTCCACATTACCAGCCCAAAGTTGGTCTGCTATTCTTATTTGTGAATTGAAAAAATCTGGACCAGCGTTATGGTTATGCTGACCCAGTTTTAGGATGCTTATTTTTTCACCCAAAACTGTTTTTAAGTTGGATGAGTCAAAGGCTTTGTGTTTCCAGATGTAATGGAGGAAATCTTCTTGCATGTGTCTAAAATAGAAAAATCCCAATTAATTATTGGGATTTTATATGTTCTTATTTAGATATGTTAAAATGAAATCATTTATTCAATATAACCCATCTCACGCATCCAATCGTCATTAAACATTTTACCAACATAACGGCTTCCATGATCGTGAAACAATACCACAACAACGTCTTCTGATTTAAATTGTTCTTTTAACTGTAGTAAACCTTTTATAGCTGCACCTGCTGAATTCCCCAAAAACATGCCTTCTTCTTTAGCTAGTTTTTGTGTGTAAACCGCTGCATCTTTATCCGTTACTTTTGTGAAACCATCTATGATTTCAAAATTCACATTTTCAGGTAAAATATCTTCTCCGATGCCTTCGGTAACATATGGGTAGATTTCTTTTTCATCAAACTCACCTGTTTCATGATATTTTTTAAATACCGAACCATAAGTGTCAATTCCCCAAACTTTGACATTTGGGTTTTGTTCCTTCAAGTATTTACCAACTCCAGAGATTGTACCACCTGTACCAACACCAACTACAAAATGAGTAATTTTCCCATCGGTTTGTTTCCAGATTTCAGGCCCTGTACTTTCGTAATGTGCTTTGGTGTTACTTAAATTATCATATTGGTTTACGTACCAAGAGTTAGGTGTTTCTTCTCCCAAACGTTTTGATACGGAGTAGTAACTACGTGGATCATCTGGCTCTACATCTGTTGGGCAAACTACCACCTCAGCTCCTACAGCTCTAAGAATATCCATTTTTTCTTTTGATTGTTTATCGCTAATTACAAAAATACATTTGTAGCCTTTTACAATTGCTGCTAGAGCCAAGCCCATTCCTGTATTTCCAGAAGTTCCTTCTATAATTGTTCCTCCTGGTTTTAAACGACCATCAGCTTCTGCATCTTCAATCATTTGTACTGCCATTCGGTCTTTAACTGAATTTCCTGGGTTAAAGGTTTCGTATTTAGCGAGCACCAAACACGGTAAATCTTCCACTAGTTTGTTCATTTTTACCAATGGTGTATTACCTATTGTACCTAATATATTCTCTGCGTAGTCCATAGTATAGTTTTGCGCTGCAAATTTACAGGAATTGTGAGGATTTAAAAGTTAAAAATTAGTTATGTTTTAAATGGCTCTTAACTATTGGTAGTTAGCTACTAGATAATGATAAAATTTGTAAAATTTGAGCCAATGGCTATGCACTAATGGTCCAAAAGTTATTTAATCAAACCGAATGGCTTTAACTGGTGATATTTTAGAAATAATAATTGAAGGAATTAAAAGCATTAGCAAACAAGCAATAAATGTTCCTAAATTAAGTAATAAAATATAGTCTAAACTTAAATACACTGGTACTTCAGTGACATAATAAGTGTCTGGGTTTAACGGAAATAATTTAAAGTATTTCTGAGCGAACAATAAGCCTAATCCTATGATGTTTCCCCAAAGTAAGCCCAAACCAATTAAATAAGACGCATTGTAGAGAAATACTTTTCTTATTGACCAATTACTACTACCCAAAGCTTTTAATATACCAATCATTTGTGTACGTTCTAAAATGAGTACCAATAAGGCGGTAATCATATTTATACCAGCCACAATAATCATAATTGCAATTATACCATACGTATTATTGTCAAATATTTTAATCCATTCAAAAACAGTATAGAATTTCTGTGTAATTGGGGTGGCATTCATCAATGATGGAATTTCCTGATAAACTTCTTCTTTTTTTGTTTCAAGTTCTGAAAAATCATCTATAAAAACCTCAAAACTTCCTACCTCATCAGGCTCCCATTTATTGAGGCGTTGAATATGCCGTAAATCTGCCAAACAGAATTTTTCATCCAATTCTTGAAATCCAGAATTATAGATTCCGACGATTTTAAAATTCATAATTCGCACCCTCTCTTTAAACTGCTCACCAAATAGTGTTTGAAATGTGTCACCAACCTCAAACCTTAGTCGATTAGCAAGGTAGCTGGAAATTAATATTTCTTCATTTCTTTCTTTTGAATAATCCGGTAATCTTCCTTCTACCAAAAAGTCTTTAAAATAATCCCAATTGTAATCTGCTCCTACGCCTTTTACAACTACCCCTTCAAAATCAGTTTCAGTTCTAATCACTGCAAATTTTGTTGCCACACCCTGTATGTGTTTTATGCCTTCTACTGAATTAAATTCTGGGTAAAAATCTTGTTTCGTGGAAATTGGCACTTGTGATTCGTCTGAAGCGTTGGTATCAAAATTGGTTATTTCAATATGGCCATTAAACGCCACAACCTTATCCCTAATTTTTTGTTGCAAGCCAAACCCTGTAGCAATAGCAATGAGCATTACAATAACTCCTATAGCAATTGCAGCAATACCAATTTTAATTATTGGTGCTGAAACACTACTTTTATACACTTTATTGCCAATAATGCGTTTAGCTATAAACAACTCAAAATTCAAACCGATATATGCGTTTTAAGGTTTTCAAAAATACAGTTTTATTATTTGTTTTAGTATTCATTTCTTGTGGGAATAAAGTGAAACCCGAAGCTACAAGTTCTAAGCTTGAAAAATCACAGGCCAAAGATATACTAAATCAAGATCAGGACTATAAATCAGTTGTTGTGGGCGCCAATAAAACTGAAGAATATTTGCCTTTGCTTGAAGGTAAAAGCGTTGGTATAGTTGCTAACCAAACTTCAGTGATTTTTAAAAATAACAGCGCTTATACACATGTAGTAGATTCGCTTTTAAACAGAAACATACATATCAAAAAAGTATTTGCGCCAGAACACGGTTTTAGAGGTACAGCTGATGCTGGCGAAGTTATTAAAGATGGTATTGACACTAAAACGGGTTTACCCATTGTGTCACTTTATGGCAATAATAAAAAACCAAGTGTTGAGCAATTAAAAGATTTGGATATTGTTGTATTTGATATCCAAGATGTTGGCGCTCGTTTTTACACTTACATTTCAAGTTTGCATTATGTAATGGAGGCTTGTGCCGAACAGAATATCCCTATTTTAATTCTAGATAGACCAAATCCAAACGGACATTATATTGATGGACCGATTTTAGAACCAGAGCACAAAAGTTTTGTGGGCATGCATCCTGTACCTGTGGTTCATGGAATGACAATTGCCGAATATGCCAAAATGATAAATGGAGAAGGTTGGCTGAAGAATGAAGTTAAATGTGAATTGAAAATTATTCCTGTTGAAAATTACAAACACCAAACCGCATATAGCTTACCCATTAAGCCCTCACCTAATTTACCTAATGACACAGCAATAAATCTTTATCCAAGTCTGTGTTTTTTTGAAGGCACAACCGTTAGTGTTGGAAGAGGCACCGACAAACAGTTTCAAATTGTCGGTTCACCAAATATAATTCTATCAAAAGCTGATTTTGAATTTACACCTCAGCCCAACGAAGGATCAAAATACCCGAAGCACCAAGGCAAAGTGTGCTATGGTTACGATTTATCTAAATATAAAAAAGCTGAAGGTATAAACCTAAAATGGCTCATTGAATTCTACAACTTTAGCAAAGAGTCCGAGAATACAAAAGATAATTTCTTCACTGATTTTTTTACCACATTGGCTGGCACAAAAAAATTGCAACAACAAATTGAAGCTGGTTTTAGCGCTAAAGAAATAACAGCAAGTTGGAAAAAAGGACTTAAAGATTTTGCTACTTTAAGGGATAATTATTTGATCTATGATTAGTACTTTGAGTTGAAACAACTTTTACCGGCTCTTTAAGAATTGGTTCTTTTGAAATCAAGCTTTTCGGTTCTAGTTCTAGTATAGGAATCTCTTTTAATATTCGGACAACGAAAACTATTCGTTTTGGGGATTGAACTGCCACTATAACGTGTTTCCCTTTTTTTAATTTATTCAGTGGAAATTTAAAGGATGTAGAATCGATATAAACATCAAATTCATGTGCCTTGCCTTCTTTAGTAACCGAATACAGGTAGTTAATTTTTTTATCACTATGCAATATGAGTGTATCTCTGGTTTTATTCAATTTATGAATTAAACCTACTGCTTGTATGTTACGATTTTTTTCTAGCCTTACAGAATGTCCCTGTGCATATAATGTTGCATTTAAAAGATATACCAGGATTACAACTAAGCAGATGCGTATTATATTTTTCAAAGGTGTACTATTAAGTTAAACTTATTGTTTACTCAACAGCAATTAATCAATCCGGAAATAAACATAGACGTAATCTGATGAACGGCATAATAAACACCTTTAACGGCATAAAAATTAGAAGAACTGCAAGTTTTGTTAATAAAGTTGTTGAAAACTTTATTTAATATCAAAAGCCATAAGCCTATCAGGATAATCGGTAATGATTCCATCAACCTTCCATCTAAGCATTTTTGCCATATCTCTTTTATTATTTACTGTCCATGGTATAATCTTAAAGTTTTCTGATTGATATTTTGCAACAAGTTCAGGACTTAGAAGTTTAAAATACGGACTGATAATTTCAGGTTTATAGGATAATTTCTCCAGCTTAACTTCTATTTTTTCATCCTCATCTACCAAAATTGCCACTTTCATTTTGGGAGATTGTTTTTTAATTTCTTCAAGTATTGTTAGGTCAAAAGATTGTAAGTTAACACGATTAAACATCTGGTGTGTTTCAATTTCATCTAAAACCAACCTTACATAATCATTAGGTTGCGGAGTATAAACTCCATAATATTCAGGTTTTGATTTAATTTCTATATTAAAATTTACATCAGAATCTTTCTTTTTCACCAAATCAAAAACCTCAGACAATAATGGTTTATAGGTTTTAATTTTCTTTTGATCGGGATAGTCTGGGAGAAATTTAGTGCCGCAGTCAAATAATTTAATCTCCTCATAACTCATTTGATAAAGATTGTACTGCATGTCCATAGCATAAGGAATTTCAGATCCTTCTTTATTAAAACAAGTAAAACGGCTTATAAATGGCTCGTGAGAAACAATTACCTCATTTCCTTTAGTAATTGCTATATCCAACTCTAAAGTATTAACACCTATGTCGATTGCTTTTTCGAATGCGAGTAACGAGTTTTCAGGAAATAGGCCTCTGCAACCTCGATGGCCTTGGACATCAACTTGAGGATTTTGATTACAGCTCATGGCCAAACACATCAGTAACAAAAAAACATTAATCCTTAACTTCTGCCGAGAGGGTTGCTTTGTCATATTTTTGAAATGGTTGTTTTAACAAATCTGCGATGTTACTGTTTTTATGTTCGTCTGGAAAGACATCAACTCCGTAAACTAAATCCTCTCTTTCCATATACATATAAGTACCAAAAATCCTATCCCAAATACTAAAAATATTTCCATAATTAGAGTCAGTATAAGGTAACCTGTAATGATGGTGAATTTTATGCATATCTGGCGAAATAAAAAAATAGCTTATAGCTTTATCTATTTTTTTAGGCAGTTTTATATTGGCATGTGTTAGTTGTGTAAATATCACTGATAATGATTGATACAAAAACACCAAGGCTATTGGTGTACCAACAATAAAAACCCCAAACAATGTAAATGTAAAGCGCACCACGCTTTCTAATGGATGATGACGATTCCCTGTTGTAGTATCTACATTATGATCTGTGTGATGAACTAAATGCACCATCCAAAGTGGTTTCACTTTGTGCTCTACGTAGTGTGCTAAATATGCGCCAAAAAAATCAAGCAATAACACTCCTAACAAAGCATATAACCACAAAGACATTTGGGGCAACCAATTAATGATACCAAAATTATTTGCCTTTACCCAATCTGCTGTGCCCAAAAGCAAAAATGCCAAACCAAAATTGATTACAATTGTTGTTAAAGTAAAAAAGAAATTAGGAATAGCATGTTGCCATTTTTGGTATTTAAATCTAAACAAAGGCAGACCTCCTTCTAACAACCAAAAAAATGTTATACCTCCAACAAGCAGTAAACTACGATGCAGTGTTGGTATGTTTTCGAAATAGTTTATTATAGCTTCCATTTTATTAAGAATTGATGTTATAAATCAATTGTGCTTTTTTCAAATTTAATGAAGAAACTTCAGATTTCCATTGCTTCATATCATCTTCATTATTTAAAAGTTTTGAAACTGTAAAATACAAAAAAGCTGCAAATGAACGATTAGAACTATCTATGCCATCTTTTTCCATTCGCTTTAATTGTCTTAATACTTTTTTAGGTCTATCTAAAATTAAATATTCTTGCATACTTAACAACTCTAAACGTTGTTCTAATTTTGGCTTATCTTTATCCTTTGAAACACTCAAAATATTCTTAGCCTCGTACAGATATATATTTGCCATATCCATTAATGCTTTTCTAGTTTTATTTCTGGAATAAATAGAAAAGTCCATATATTTTGAAGCCAAAAAAAATGCTGAGTAAAAGGTTTTATCTTCTTTGTAATTGTTTAATTCTGTTGAAATGAATTCAGTACTTAAGGCGTACTTTTCTATAATCTCAGTAATATTTTGAAACTCATCACTTGAACCCGAAACATTGATAATAAAACCATTGGCATCCATTATTTTAATGGAGTCGTCATTAAACTTATCCATATAACGCTGTCTGCGTTTACCTTTAACTTTAGCATATAAGTCTTCGTATTTATTCTCCTTAACTATTACGGGAATAAAATGTTCCCAAATTAGCGGACTCAAAGTTTCGTCAGTAAAGAGGTCGTTAACTATTAGCGTTCTTCCTGTATTATCATTCACTAAAATGGGATAGGGATACATTGTGGTCTCTTCCCAAACCATAAGTACCATTTTATTTTGCGCCAATGCCAAATTTTGTGCAATATCCAATGAGGTCATCCATGCTTGGGAGTAAGATAGGTTTATTGCAAATATGAAAATAAGTATTTTTAAAATATGGTTTTTCATAGCCTTTTACTAATAAGAGTATCAAAAATTATTCCGAATTAAAATTAAACCTGAATTCGCTTTTTCATCTCCTCAACAATGTTGTAAGCCGCAGGACAAATAGCCACATTTTTTAAAGTTAAATTTGAAATCTGCTGAAATTTTTTCCTATCTGTATGCGGAAATTCACTACAAGCTTTTGGGCGCACATCATAGATAGAACAATAATTATCTGCTCCTAAAAACGTACAAGGCACCGACTGCAAAACATAATCATTGTCTTCATCTTTTCGCAAATAAGTTTCAATAAACTGTTGCTCTTTCATTTTAAAGAATTTTGAAATTCTTTTAATATCCTTATCCGTAAATAAAGGACCTGTTGTTTTACAGCAATTGGCACATTCTAAACAATCTGTTCTTTCAAATTCTTCTTCGTGCAATTCTTGCATCAAATAATCCAAATGTTTTGGCGGTTTCTTTTTCAGCTTAGCAAAAAACGTTTTGTTCTCCTTATGTTTATCTTTGGCACGTTTTGGCAGGCTGTTAATGTAGTTTTGCATTGTGTAAAAATAATGAATTATATGAGATGTTGAAGCAAGGTCAGCGTTACAATAGTAGATTCCTGAATTCAAAAAAAAAAAAAATAGTAACATGAAAGATATCTTTGGAAAAGCATTGTTAGATTATCAATCAGGAAATTACTCTGAAGATATTATTACTTGGACCAATATTTCTGATGAAGACGAATTACCTATTCCTTATTTATTTCGAACTTATAATGAAATGCCAAAAATTGAAAAACAAGCATTACAATTATGTAAAGGTCATGTTTTAGATGTTGGGTGTGGCACAGGGAGTCACTCTCTTTGGCTCCAAGGAAAAGGTGTTGACGTAAAAGCCATTGACATTTCTAAAGGAGCTGTTAATGTTGCTAAACAGCGTGGCGTTGTAAACGTTGAAGTAAAAGCTTTGTTAGATGAAACCGAAACATATGAGACCATATTATTATTGATGAATGGCACAGGGATTTTTCAAAAACTATCACAGGTTTCAAATTACTTACTGCACTTAAAATCTTTATTAAATTCTGGAGGACAAATACTGATTGATTCTTCGGACATCTCTTACATGTATGAAGATGAGGATGGAGGCACTTGGCTAGACTTAAACAACCAGTATCATGGAGAGTTAGACTACTTTATCAGTTATAAAAATGAAAAAGAGTTGCCAATGAAATGGCTTTATCTTGATTTTGAGACTTTAAAAACAGCGTGTTTAACTGTTGGTCTTAAATGTGAAAAAATATTAGATGGCCAACATTTTGATTATTTAGCAAAATTGACCTAATTTTTTTATCTACAAGAGTGCAAAAGCAAGATTAACAAAGAATATAAGACCACAGGAGATTAAAACTTTTTTCATATTACAATTTAGTTAAGGCCAACTGATAACTATTGAGCTTCTCCGTTTACAAATGTTTGTTTTACTTTAATATTTGGAATCTCAGAAGCAGAGATTTTCATAATATTAGCATCCAAAATAATAAAATCTGCAAACTTTCCCTCTTCAATACTTCCCTTTTCGTCTTCTTCAAAATTAGAATAGGCTGCCCAAATTGTCATTCCCTTTAAAGTTTCCTCTCTAGTTAAAGCATTTTCCATTTGAAAACCACTTTCCGGAAACTGCTCTAAGTCTTGTCTTGCCACAGCTGCATAAAATGTTAAAAAAGGACTAACCTGCTCAACAGGAAAATCTGTACCCAAAGCCACCTTTCCGTATGCATTTAATAATTTTTTATAAGCATAAGCACCTTTTACACGGTCAGCTCCCACACGATCTACTGCCCAATACATGTCGCTTGTAGCATGTGTTGGTTGTATTGAGGGCATTACATTTTTATATAAATTAAAGTCATTTTCTGAGACTATTTGGGCATGTTCAACTCTCCATCGCCTGTCGTTTTTACCTTCTAAAACTTTATTGTAAATATTTAATACAGCAAGGTTTGCGGAATCTCCAATAGCATGGGTATTCATTTGATAATTGGATTGAGCAATACGCTCAGCAGATTGTTTTAAGGTTTCTAAATCTGTTACCATTAGTCCTAAATGACCAGGTTCATCCGAATAAGGTTCTTTAAGCATAGCTCCTCTTGAACCCAAAGCTCCATCAGCATAAAATTTAAATGAACGAACATTTAAACGATCTGTTTTAATTATACCTTTATCCAAGAAATAATCTAAATTCTCAGGAGAATGTGACACCATAGCATAAATACGCATTTTTAAATCACCGGAATTGTGAAGACTATCAATGACTTCTATAGCATTTTGATTTAACCCTGCATCATCTACTGTAGTTAAGCCCAAATCAAAGCATAATTTTTGAGAATCCATTAAGGCTTGTACCATATCATTTCTTGTTGGTTTTGGCCAATGATCCATTACTAAAGTTTCTGCATTATCTACCAAAACGCCTGTAAGCTCTCCATTTTCAACAACAACTTCTCCCCCTTCAATTTGGCTGTTAACGGTTACATTTCCCAAGTCTAATGCTGCTTGGTTGCATAATAATGCGTGGCCATCTATTCTTGTTAAGGCAATCGGAGTATCTGGGTAAAGTTTATCCAATAACTTTTTATTTGGAAAATTTTTGTCTTCCCAATCATTTTGGTCCCAACCTCTACCGGTTATAAAATCTCTGTTATTTTCGTTTTGAAAATCCACAACACGTTTTACCACCTGCTCAAAACTCTTTGTTCCCACTAAATTCACAGCTTGTTGATTATAACCCAAACCTAAAAAGTGGCAATGTGCATCAATAAATCCTGGAGTAATGGTTTGGCCCTTAGCATCAATTAAAGAATCACTTTGATATTTATTAGTTACTTCTTCCGAAGACCCAACAGCTATAAACTTTCCATCTTTTACAGCAAAAGCTTCAACAGTAGTAAAATCATCATCTACGGTATAAATGTTGGCATTGGTAACAATTAAATCAGCGAGTTTTTTTTCTTGTTTACAAGACAATATTGCTATCAGCGTGAAAATTGCAAAGATTTTTTTCATTTGGTTAGCTTTTTAAAAGTAGGTCTCGACTGCGCTCGACCTGACAATAGGGTTGTATTCATGCCGTAAAAATAAGAAAAGCACTCCAAATGAAATGCTTTTCTTATTTGTACCACAAACTGAAGTAAATTATCGCTTTACAAAAGCAAAATCACTTATTTAAATAGTTTATTAAAAATCAAATTGATACGTAGCACCTGCTAAAAACTGTATGCCTTGTACAGGGAAATTCAAGTAACGTTCATAATCTTGATTGGCAATATTATTAGCTTTAGCAAATACCGAAAGTTGATCATTGATTTTATAACCTAAATGTGCATTTGCATCAAAGTAACTGTCTAAAGTTACAGTTAATGGATCAACTTCAATGAGCGTACCTACAAACTCAATTCTATCCTTTCGCTCACCGACAAAATAAATACTACCACCAGCAAACCACTTTTTAGAAATTTGATAATCCAAAAATACCGATCCCGTAAGGTCTGGTAAATTCCAGGCTTCATCTTCATCGTCTGTGTTGTAACCAAAGTACTCTCCTTTAATCCCTAAAGTAAAGTTTCGGTTAACATCTATATTTAACTCACCTGCCACAGAGAATGTAGTTACATCGTCATATACAACTCCATAAGAATTACCAAACTGATAGTCTTCTTCGGCAAATGATTGCGCATCATTTGCTTTAAATAAAGCTTTATTGTTCTCGGCGAAATAATTCCCTTTTATATTATAGCTTACGTTATTAGAGAGTTTTCCTTTTAAACCCACAAATCCTTTGTAAGCTCTATCCGTGGGTGCAATCCCTAACGTTGGTGACACAAAAGGGTTCTCAGTTGCAAAGTTGTGACATGAATTTTGCACCAAGTCTCCAGTTATACCTCCATAAGCAATTAAAATTTCGTCTACCAAACGGTATGATGCTTTAAAATTTGGATAGATATAAAATTTGTTGTCGTCAAATTCGGTATCATTTAAATAAACCAAACGCACACCTAAATCTACAGTTAAATCGTCTTGAATCAATTGATAGGATGGTGATAATGTAAAAGTGACGTTTCCGTATTTGATTTCGTCTTCAGTATTATAGTTTCTATCAAAATTACCTCCAATATAATCAACCTTAAACTCTGTGTTAATATATTGATCTTGTAGAGGTACTTCAAAACTTGTCTTTGCAACAAATCTATTTTCTCCAGAATCTTGATCATCACCAAAACGTCTAAACCTAACACTACCGTCTTTCACTATAGCATCTTCAAAATTCACTTTACCACCCACATAAAAACTATTAAATGAGTGTCCAGGATCTATCACTTCGATGTCTTCATCTGTATAAAAATCTTCTGGGAAACCGTACCAATTATATGTGAGTAAATCAAAACCACCATCTACTTTCCATGCAAAATCCCGTAATTTTTGTGAGTAATGTGCATTGAGATTGGTTTTTGAAAAATTATCATCTAAAACAATATCTTCAATTCCTCCGTTAGAAGAATGATGACTAAAATAACCACCAACATTTTCGCCACTGCTAAGTTCATGATTTAGATAGACCTCACCCAAAATTGTAGTATAACTTCCCACTCCTAGTGATGCATAATTGTCATATAATTTTACAGGTTTTGTCTTATCTACTGTCGCTGCTTTTCCTTTTGCAGGCGTAAAAGTAGATGCCACCGGAATTGAAAATATATTGTACTTCACTTCCTTTTTCTTTACCGTATTAGAATCATTTAACCTAGGAGTATCCTTTATTTTAAACGCATCCGCAATGGTTGGCGTATAAGGTTTAATTACGTTTACGGTTTGGTCTGCAATGGTATCTTTGTTTCGTTCTTGAGCAAGAACAAAAGTAAAGCTACTTGATAAAAAGGTTATGAATAAAATTGATTTAATTTTCATTTTGAATGTTTTGATTGCACATAGACGACACTTAATTTTAACTGCAAAACTGTTACTTACTTAGTTGTCTGTCTCGATTGATGAGTTCGTTTTTGCTTCTTCAGTTTTTATTTTAGACAACTCTTGCTTTGCTTCTGCTACGACATCTTCAAAATCTGCAAAGTTTGAAATAACACTTTCTAAAATATAGTTGGCTTGAAATGCATCTCCCAAAGCATAATAATTTTTTGCCATAACCACCAAACCTTTTGCACTGTAGTATTTATAGCTACTGTAATCTTTGGCTAGTTTCTGAATTACAGTATTAGAAGCTTCGTATTTTTGATCCTTATTTTTAAAATAACCATTGTAATATAATGCCTCTGCCGCAACTCTTCCTGTGGCAATTTTTTCAACATTAGCGTACGCTATTTTTGCTTTGCCCTCATTACCTGTTTTCATTGCCGAACGTGCAATAATTAACTGCGCATCGCTTTTTACTTTTGTGTCTAATTTTGAATTATCCAAAACCTTTTCAGCATAATTTTCAGCTTTTGAAAAATCATCCGTTTGATAATATGCATTCATTAAATTAGATTGCGCGTACAATACATTCTGCGGATAATCTGCTTCGTTTTCCAAACGTTCTAAAACTGAAATGGCTTGTGACCAATTTGAATTGCCCAAATAAATTTCGCACAGTTTAACCATAGCTTGTTCGGTGTATTCGTTTTTGGCGGCATCAATAACATACTTATAATGTGGTTCTGCATTGTCAAACAAATTCTTTTTATAATACAGTTGTGCTAAATAAAAATGCGACTTTAACGCGTTAATTCCATTTGGGAATTGATTAAGATATTTATTGAACTGCTTAATTGCATTGTCCGTGTTATTATCTAAATATGGTTTTTCTGCCGCTAAATAAGTTGCATTATCCAACTCAACATCGGTAACCTCAACATAATCTAATGTTCTTACCCAATTGGCATAATCATCTACTCTACCCATGTCAATATAAATTAATCGTGCTGTTGACACAGCTTGAATCGCTTCTCCAGATTCAGGAAAATCACTCGCTACTTTTTTAAACTTTGTTAAAGCACGTTCATTGTCATTAGCATTGTAATACACTAAACCTTGACGCAATAACGCTTTTGAAGTGAAAGCACTACGGCTATATTCTGAATTTAATCTATCATAAATTTGCATTGCTTTATCTGTCTCATTTGTCTTAACGTAAGAATTTGCCAGTTCATACATTGCATCATCTCGCAAAGCAGATTTAGGGTAACTTTCAATAAAACTGTTTAATTCTGAGATTTTTGCTGAACCTTTACCCAAATAACCTTGACTCATTGCTTTTTGAAAGGCTGCGTAATCTGTTTCAATTTCATTTATTTGTATTGCCTTTTCATATGCATTAATTGCACTTTGATAATTACTAGATACAAAATAACCATCTGCTAATCTTAAATAAGCGTCATTGTTTCGTAATCTGTCACCAGTGTTTTTATTCAAGAATTTTTGAAAATATTCTGATGCTTTTGAATACTCTTTTAATTTAAAATAAGTGTAAGCTAAATTGTAATTGAGGTTTTCATTTTCAGGTAAATTTGACGCTTCTGCTAAACCATTAAACTGTTTAAACCCAATCAAAGCTTCGTTGTAATTAGTTAGATTATACTCTGTTTCTGCTTTCCAAAAGGTTGCTTTTGCCACAAAAACTGGGTCTCTAGGTTCTTTCAATGAACTTTTAAACAAATCTAAAGCCTCATTATAGTTGGTTTCGTTATAAAGCTCAATTCCTCGTAGATAAGCCACTTTCTGATAAGCGACTTTGTTTTCAAAACTATTTTTGCCCTTTAAGAGTTCTAGAGCTTCTTTGTAATTTTTTGAAGTGATGTAAGAATCTATTAGTAAAGTTTCAATTTCAGCTTCATAGTTGGTATTAGGATATTTATCTAAATAACTGGTCAATACCTGAGGTACAGATTGGTATGGATTACCAATTTCATAACTTATTTTAGCATAATTTAACCATGCATCTTCCTGAATTTTTAAATCATAATCCATTTGTGATGCATTTCTAAACGCATTTAATGCTTCTTGTTTTTTATCTAAATTGACATAACTTTCGCCCAAATGATAATAAGCATTTTGAGCTACAGAGTTATTTCCATCTATAATTTTATTAAATTCTGAAATGGCTTTATCAAAATCATTTTGTTTGTAATATGTATACCCAAGTTGATAATAATCGGTATTATTCCATTTTCCTCGCTTACCCTTGTAAGCCTTTAAATAAGGGAGGGCTTTTTTATAGTCTTCTAGGTTAAAGTAACTTTCCCCTATTATTTTTGAAAGCTCCGAGGTTTCTTCTGAGTTGCTTTTTTTAAGTTGTACCTCAGCTAATTCAATTGCTTTTTCAAACTTTCCTAGTTTAAAGTTGAGGTCTGCCTGATAGTAAGACAATTTCTCTTTATATTTTTCATTATCGCTAACCTGGTCAAAATATTGATTTGCTGTATCATAGTCATCGCCTTCATACGCCATGTAACCAATGTAATATTTGGCTTGAGAGCCATATTCCTTAGAGTTTACTACTCGGTTTAAATATTTATTGGCTTGTTGCTCACTATTGGTAGAATACAGTGAATAACCATAATTAAAATTAAAACGATCACGTTCTGAACGTGCTATGCTACCTTCATCAACCTTATCGTACCATTTTCTGGCATACGGATAACGTGAGTTTTCAAAATAATAATCGGCAACATCTAAATACGCTGTATTACGCTTGGTACTCGTTGGGTATTCTTCAACAAAATCTGTAATTAAATCATCTGCATTTTGCTGGTTTAAGCGTACTGCACAATTAGCAATATAATAAGCACAGTCAGATTTTATGGTTACATCTTCCGTTTCATCCTTGATATCATCAAATAAGGATTGGGCTGCTTTATATTGCTGATTATTATATAGTGTTAAAGCCTTTTGGTAGTCTTGTAAATCATTAGTGTAAACAGCAGATTTTTGGGCAAAACTGTAAAATGATACCACAAGAAGTATTAAGATTGAGAGCTTTTTTGACAACAGCATAAGCTTCGTGTTTTTTGATTATTTTATTGATGATTTATACTGATTCAAATATAAATCAATACAAAATCTATAACGGAAGAATTAACTTATAATTATAAACCAAACCACAATTTGCTAAAGAATTATTATATGAATTCTTAATACACTACGTTAATCATTTTAACGTTTGCTTGATAATTCTTTTTATTAATAATACTTTTACGCTACTTAATATCTAAGCCATAACTTATGTCTGAAACCGTTTTACAACTCAAGGATGCAACCATATACCAAGGTGAAAGTATAGTCCTTTCTAAAGTTAATTTTGAAATGCAAAAAGGCGACTTTGTGTATTTAATAGGAAAAACAGGAAGCGGTAAAAGCAGTTTTATGAAAACACTTTATGGAGACTTAGAATTAACTGAAGGCCAAGGCTCTATCGTAGATTTTAATTTACGGACCATGAAGGAGAAAGACATCCCTTTTTTAAGACGAAAATTGGGAATTGTATTTCAGGATTTTAAATTATTACCAGATCGTACTATAAATCAAAATTTAGAATTTGTATTAAAAGCTACTGGCTGGAAAGAAAAGGACAAAATAAAAGACCGCATTGAAACCGTGCTCAATAAAGTTGCTATGAAAACAAAGGGCTTTAAATTCCCACATGAATTATCTGGTGGCGAGCAACAGCGTATAGCGATTGCAAGAGCTTTGTTAAATGATCCTGAACTTATACTTGCGGATGAGCCAACCGGAAACTTAGATCCACAAACCAGTATAGAAGTGATGGAAGTTTTGCAAGACATCAATAAAAACGGAAATACTATTTTAATGGCCACACATGATTATGCTTTACTTTTAAAATACCCAAGCAAAACCTTAAAATGTGATGAGAATAAGGTTTTTGAAGTGGTGCAGAGGAAGCCTTAATATTAAAATGTGTACACAACCTTAAAAAAAATAGCGAAACGTGTTTTTTCAGAAAAAGTGTTGGCTCAAAACGAGGTTTTTTTGAGAAAAATGATAGCGCTTAAATATGCAGGAAACAACTACAAATGCAATATCTGCAATTATAACCTGAAGCATTTTGTTGCGTTAGAAAACCAAGATTTACTTTGCCCAAGCTGCGGTAGTTTAGCTAGAACCAGAAAGCTCTATCAAATTTTAAATGATTTAAAACCTACAGAGAAGGTTCTTCATTTTTCACCATCAAAGAGTTTAAGTTCTAAGTTAAAATCTAATAACACTATAGACTATTACGATTCTGATTTTGTGGGAGAATTTGATGCTAACTATCATTTTGACATTACTGCTATCTCTAAAAGTGATAACTATTTTAATTATATCATCTGTTTTCATGTTTTAGAACATATTGAAGATGACATTGAAGCCATGAAAGAACTCTACCGTGTGCTAAAACCAAATGGTTTGTGTTTAATTCAAACACCTTTTAAAACCGGAGACATTTATGAAAATAAAAATATTACTTCTGAAGATGAGCGAGAAAAGGCCTTTGGACAAAAAGATCACGTTAGAATTTATTCTCCCCAAGGACTAAAAGACCGATTATCTTCCGTTGGCTTTGCTGTTGAAATAAAAAACTTAGAAACGACAGAAAACAATTTAAATGGGTTAAAAAAGGAAACTATACTTTTCGCAAAAAAGTAATTTAAAATTCTATACTTTTAAACTCTATTAGCGCTTTCATGATTTCAATATTAATCCCTGTTTTTAATTATAACATTTTAGAGCTTGTTTCTAAATTACATGTACAATGTAAAGTTGAAAACATTGCTTTTGAGATACTTTGCTATGATGATCGTTCTGATGATATACTTACACAACAACAGAATAAAAAAATTGAAGAGTTACCGTGTTGCAGTTATGTAATTTTAGAAAAAAATATAGGTCGCAGCGCCATAAGAAATAAACTTGCCAAGAATGCAAAATATAATTGGCTTCTATTTCTTGATGCTGATGTAATTCCAAAAAATAAAGATTTTATAAAAACCTATATTTCTTCTATTTCTGAAAAATCCCAAGTCATTAATGGTGGTATTTTATATAAGGAAAAAGGTATAACCGACTCTCATTTACTAAGATTGGTCTATGGTCTGTCTCTTATACACATCTGACGCTGCCGACGACTCCTTACGTGTAGAT
>OJDK01000439.1_pt1 | contig 18026 bp, 18 predicted proteins | sample 1592791 | NCBI WGS metagenome assembly OJDK01 (sample SAMN05416878, study PRJEB24817) | seawater metagenome | isolation source: Sea water | place: Canada:Atlantic | collected 2013-11
GTATAAGAGACAGTATTTACAGTATTTTTTTCGTTCGCCAAAGGCACTAATTCTACGCGATAAGTTTTAACTCCCACACTGTTTGCAGATAAGGTAGTAGAAATTATTTCAGAAGTTTTTGTTGCATCAAATTGAAGTGATTTACTATAAACAACCGAATTACCAGACCAAATTTTCAACTCAGTATTAATAGGCTCTGTACCACTATAATTCGCGATGATTTCTACAGGAAATTTATTTTTTAAATAAACGTAACGATTAACGTTTAACTGTTTGATATTTAAATCCGAATAAATAGTGGAATCCCCTAGTATTACAGGATAAATTGGTTGATTTACGTTTTTTGCCATATAGCTATAATCTGAGCCATAAGTTTGATTGCCGTCCGTTAAAAGAATAATTGGTGCTGTTTGATTAGCATAAATTTCTTTAAACTGATTTAATGCATTGGAAATATTAGACTGTCTATCGGAATAATTTAAGCTATCTAAAGTGTTTACTGTTTTGCCAAAACTATATGTTTCAATATTGAAACGTTTTTTTAAATCTGAATTGTTTTCAATGGCTTTGACAGCGTTACCTGCATTTTCATCTTGCTCTAAATAGGAAATAGATTCAGAATTATCAACAGCCACTACTAAAGTTGGCTTTACCTCATAAAATGTAAACGATTCAAATTTTGGATTGATTAGCAATAAAAGAATTGCAAAAATTGAAATAAAACGGAGTGTTGCTAGTCCGTATTTTAATTTAGATTTTAGTTTGGATTTATACATATACTGAAACAGCGCTAATAAAAGCGCTGTTAGTGCAGCAATAATGATATATATGATTGTTTCTGTTTGCATTAAATTTTGATACGGATTAAATGTATGCGTATCAATTCATTATTATAAGTTTAAGTGAGCATGCCTCCATCAACATTCAAAGTTTGTCCTGTAACATATGTACTTAAGTCACTTGCCAAGAATACACAAGCATTGGCGATATCTTCTGGTGAACCTCCACGTTTTAATGGAATAGCATTTCTCCATCCTTTCACAGTCTCTTCATCTAATTTTGCCGTCATTTCAGTTTCAATAAAACCTGGAGCAATAACATTGCTTCTAATATTTCGTGAGCCCAATTCTAAAGCTACAGATTTTGAAAACCCAATAATACCTGCTTTTGAAGCTGCATAATTCGTTTGCCCTGCATTTCCTTTTACACCAACAACAGAACTCATGTTTATTATAGAACCTTTCCGTTGTTTTAGCATTGTGCGCTGTACGGCTTTGGTCATATTAAACACAGATTTTAAATTAACCTCTATCACTTTATCAAAATCCTCTTCTCCCATTCGCATTAAGAGATTATCTTTTGTGATACCTGCATTATTAACCAAAATATCTATTGAACCAAACTCAACAAGCACATCCTCAGCCAATTTTTGGGATTCATCAAAATTAGCTGCATTACTTTGATAACCTTTAGCTTTAATGCCTTGGCTATTTAATTCTTTTTCTAATTCGTTCGCGGCTTCAACAGATGAGCTGTAAGTAAATGCCACATTAGCTCCGTGCTGTGCAAAAACTTCAGCAATTCCTTTGCCGATACCTCGACTTGCTCCTGTTATAATGGCAGTTTTTCCTTCTAAAAGTTTCATGTTTATATAAATCGGTTAGTTAGTTTTTTATTAAAGATGCTATTCAAATATAGTAATTACAAGTTGCAAGAAATAAAAAAACCTCACAAGATTTTGTAAGGTTTTTAACAGTTTTATATAGGTTAAATCTAGCCTAAAACTTCAGCTACTTTTTTACCTATTTCAGCAGGAGAATCCACAACGTGAATTCCACAAGTTTTCATAATTTTCTTTTTTGCCTGTGCAGTATCATCACTACCGCCAACAATAGCACCAGCGTGTCCCATTGTACGACCAGCAGGAGCCGTTTCACCAGCAATAAAACCAATTACAGGTTTTTTACTTCCGCTTTCTTTATACCAATTTGCAGCATCAGCTTCTAATTGACCTCCAATTTCCCCAATCATAACCACAGCTTCTGTTTCTGGGTCATTGATTAATAACTCAACAGCCTCTTTTGTTGTTGTACCGATAATGGGATCTCCACCAATACCTATTGCTGTTGTTATACCTAAACCTTGTTTTACAACTTGGTCTGCAGCTTCGTAAGTTAAAGTTCCTGATTTAGAAACAATACCTACTTTTCCTTTTTTGAACACAAATCCTGGCATAATACCAACCTTGGCTTCTCCTGGAGTTATCACTCCTGGACAGTTAGGGCCAATTAAACGACAATCTTTATCCTTAATATAATCAGCAGCCTTAATCATGTCTCCAACAGGAATCCCTTCAGTAATTGTAATAATTACTTTTATACCTGCATCAGCAGCTTCCATTATTGCGTCTGCAGCAAATGCTGGCGGAACAAAAATAATTGTTGTATCTGCACCAACTTCTTTTACAGCTTCAGAAACAGTATTAAAAACAGGTTTTCCTAAATGTTTTTGACCTCCTTTACCTGGTGTAACACCTCCAACAACGTTAGTGCCATACTCAATCATCTGCTCAGCGTGAAATGTGCCTTCACTACCTGTAAAACCTTGTACAATTATATTTGAATTCTTATTAACTAAAACGCTCATTTGATATTTTTGTTTTTAAGTTTAATGCTTATTTGTGTTGCAAAAATAAGAGTTTTGATGTGCAAAAACCATTATCTTTTTAAATATTTCTTTCTGTATAAGATTTTAAGCTTTCTGAGTTATTTTCATCAGCTTGTTGGCTTATTTCGTATCCTCTGTAAAGCTTGTTTTCCTTAACCTTCCATATTGTTATAAAGTGGGCTATTATAATTTCAGAATCTGGATCTTCAATAGTGTTGCCAAAAAGTGTATATCTTGCTACTACTTTAGAGTCTGCTTCAAAAAGATGTGTAAATTCAAAACGGATGCTTTCGTAAGACTCTCGTGTTCCTTTAAAGAAATCAAGAATATCATTATATTTTAAGAGTGCAAAACCTTGGCTGCTTGTCCAATGTAATTCGCAATCTTTGTGGAAGAAGTTTGGCACTACACTTGCATCATTTGCTAAATCTACATCATAGAATTCTTTAACTAGTTCTTTTGCCGACATTATTTATTTTTTAATTGTTCTAATATTTCTGGAATCTTTTTAATAGAAGCCAACTCCTTATATTTAGTTCTGAAATCCTCAGCAGGAGTACCAAAATAATGTTTACCTCCTTCAAGCGATTTGCTAACACCCGATTGTGCCGAAATTACTGCTTTTGCACCTATTGTTATGCCACTAGTGATACCAACTTGTCCCCAAATAGTAACTTCATCTTCAATAACTACGCATCCTGCAATTCCAGTTTGTGAAGCGATTAGACATTTTTTACCAATAACAGTATCGTGGCCAATTTGTATTTGGTTATCTATTTTGGTGCCATTACCGATGGTTGTATTGCCTGTAACTCCTTTGTCAATAGTACAAGCAGCACCAATATGTACATTATCTTCAATAAGAACACGACCACCTGATTTTAATTGATCGAAACCTTCAGGACGTTTTTTGTAATAAAACGCACTACTTCCTATAATCGTACCAGCGTGTATTGTAACATTATTTCCTATTACAGCATCATCATAGATGCTAACATTAGAATGAATAACACAATTCTTGCCAATTTTGACATTGTTCCCGATGAAACAATTAGGCTGAATTATTGTGCCTTCTCCAATTTTGGCATCAGAAGCTATCGCAGAGTTTGAGGATTTAAAAGGTTTAAAATGTTCAGTTAACGTATTGAAATCACGAAATGGATCGTCTGAAATTAATAGCGCTTTTCCTTCTGGGCAATCAACCTCTTTATTAATTAAAATGATAGTTGCCGCAGATTGTAAGGCTTTGTCATAATATTTTGGATGATCTACAAACACAATATCACCAGACTCAACAACGTGAATTTCATTCATGCCAAGTACAGGAAAATCAGAAGCACCAACATAATCAGTATTTATTATAGTTGATATTTCTTCTAAAGTATGTGCTCTAGGAAACTTCATATATTTAAATTAATTGAAATGTATTATTAATATACTCAAAAGTATTTTCAAGGCTTTGCATTCGATCTTTTACTGTCCAATTCATCAACATATATATGTTTTCGGAACCTTCAATAAAAGCAACAACATATTGCACTTTTATACCATCTCCAACACCTAACATTTTGACTTGTCTTGCAGGATAACCATTGATTTTTATCAACCCATAATCCTGTATTTTGAGTGCTTCTAAATTTTTATTGAACATTTTTTTCTGAACGATGACATAATTTTCAATGATAGAAAGTCTAGAGTCGTATTCTTCTAATTCTTTGAATATTTCAACAAAATCATATTTATTTTCATGAAGAACAATAGTATATGCTTCTTTATAAATATTAGCGTATTGTAAAGATGCTTGTGGGTGCAGGCTGCCCATTTCTTTCATGTATTTTGGAACGTCTAATCGGTAAAGGCTGTCAACAGAAATAGTTTGATAATTACTTACAGATGTGGACTCAGAAGCTCGATCAGTAGATTTACTAACAGCCTTTGCTGCTTCGTCCATTATTTCTAAGCAACTGGTCAGGGAAATCATAAAGAAAAGTACTATACCGAGTTTCTTCATTAAAACTACTCTTTTACACGCTCTTTGTAAGTTCCCTTTTCAGTTTCAACCTTAATTTTATCTCCTTCATTAATGAACAAAGGTACATTGACTTCTGCTCCAGTTTCAACTGTTGCTGGTTTTGTGGCATTAGTTGCCGTATTTCCCTTAACACCTGGTTCTGCATGTGTAATTTCTAGAATTACGTAGGCTGGCAAATCCACAGATAATGGCATATTATCCTCAGTATTTATTTGAATTGTAACTATCTCGCCTTCTTTTAAAAGGTCTGGACGATCTAAAGCTGCTTCTAACAATCGTATTTGAGTATAATCTGCTTCATTCATAAAATGATAAAATTCACCATCATTATATAAATATTGAAATTTATGTGTTTCCACTCTGACATCCTCAATTTTGTGTCCTGCAGAAAAAGTATTGTCTAAAACTTTCCCAGTGGTAACGCTTTTTAGTTTTGTTCTTACAAAAGCGGGTCCTTTGCCTGGTTTTACATGAAGGAATTCTATGATTTTATAAATATCATTATTGTATTTTATACACAATCCGTTTCTTATATCTGATGTACTTGCCATTTCTTGTTTATTATTTCTAGTTTATTTTTTTATTTGAAACGCTAAAGCTTTTCTTTAAAATTTAAAATTTCTTTAAGCTTAGCCCTAAATACTTCTTAATTTTTCCCTTGAAAATCAATTAGATTTGAAATACCCTTTCATAATACCACGATGTGAGTTCTTTATAAATTGAAGAATTTCATCACGCTCTGGTGTTGCTTCCATTTCTGCTTCAATTAAATCTGAAGCTTGAGTATTGTTATAATTTTTTTGATATAATATTCTATATATATCTTGTATTTCCCTAATCTTATCAGTGCTAAAACCGCGACGTCTTAGTCCAACGGAATTAATACCCACATAAGATAAAGGTTCACGAGCAGCCTTTACGTAAGGAGGCACATCTTTTCTTACTAATGAACCGCCTGTTACAAAAGCATGGTTTCCGATAGAACAGAACTGGTGTACTGCTGTCATTCCGGCCAATACTACATAGTCACCAACGCTTATGTGTCCTGCAAGTGTGCTATTGTTAGAAAAAATACAGTTGTCTCCCACTATACAATCATGTGCAATATGGCAGTATGCCATTATTAGACAGTTGTTGCCAATTACTGTTTTCATTTTATCTGTTGTACCACGATTTATAGTTACGCATTCTCTAATAGTAACATTATCACCAATTTCAACAGTGGTATCTTCGTCATTGTATTTTAAGTCTTGAGGAACGGCTGAAATCACAGAACCAGGAAATATATTACAGTTCTTTCCTATTCGTGCACCTTCCATAATGGTGACATTGCTGCCTATCCATGTCCCTTCACCAATTTTTACATTGTTGTGGATTGTGGTAAATGGTTCTATAACGACATTCTTGGCAATTTTTGCTCCTGGATGTACGTATGCTAAAGGTTGGTTCATTCTATTTTACTTTTGAAATTTGTGCCATTAGTTCGGCTTCTGCACATAGTTTTCCGTTTGAATATGCGTAGCCTTGCATATGGCAAATGCCGCGTCTAATAGGTGTTATTAATGAGCATTTAAAGATTAATGTATCTCCAGGAACTACTTTTTGCTTGAATTTTACATTATCCATTTTCATAAAGAATGTTAAGTAATTTTCTGGATCAGGTACTGTGCTCAACACCAAAATCCCTCCTGTTTGTGCCATCGCCTCAATAATTAAAACACCTGGCATTACTGGTGCTCCAGGAAAATGTCCTTTAAAGAATTCTTCATTCATAGTGACATTCTTCATACCTATGACATGGCTGTCTGATAATTCATAAACTTTATCAAGCAACAAAAACGGCTGTCTGTGAGGCAACATATCCATTATTTGATTTACATCCATTAAAGGTGTTGCATTTAAATCTACATTGGGTACATTGTTTCGTCTTTCGTTTTTTATAAGTTTAGACATTTTCTTTGCAAACTGTGTGTTTATAAAATGTCCTGGTTTATTGGCGATCACTTTTCCTTTTAAGCGTGTGCCAATTAGTGCTAAATCACCAACAACATCTAATAATTTATGACGAGCAGCTTCATTAGGGTAATGCAATGTTAAATTATCCAGAATGCCATTTGGCTTTACTGCTATGTTGTCTTTATTAAATGCCACTCTAAGTTTTTCCATTGTTTCAGGAGAAAGTTCCTTATCAACATATACAATGGCATTATTTAGATCACCTCCTTTAATCAATCCGTGTTCTAAAAGCATTTCTATTTCATGTAAAAAACTGAATGTTCTGGCATCTGCAATTTCCGTTTTAAAATCTGAAACAGAGTTAAGTGTTGCATTCTGCGTGCCTAAAACTTTGGTCCCAAAATCTACCATAGTAGTTACTTGGTAAGTGTTTGAAGGCATTAAGATAATTTCACTGCCAGATTCTTCATCTGAATATGAGACGACTTCTGTAACTTCATAGGCTTCTCGCATAGCTTCTTGCTCAACTGTACCTGCTTTTTCCAAAGCTTCAACAAAAAACTTAGACGAGCCATCCATAATAGGTGGCTCAGAAGCGTCTAATTCAATAATAGCATTATCAATATCCTGACCAACCAAGGCAGCTAAAACATGCTCACAAGTTTGAATGGTGACTCCATTTTTCTCTAAACAAGTACCACGTTGTGTATTGGTAACATAATTTGCATCTGCTTCTATCTTTGGACTGCCTTCTAAATCTACACGTTCAAAAATAAAGCCTGAGTTTTCAGCACCAGGCTTAAATACCAACTTTACATCAGTACCTGTATGAAGACCAACACCTTCAAGCGTAACTTCTTTTTCAATGGTCTTTTGTTTTACTTCTGTTTTAATTATTGCCATCTACTTTTTTTTCTAATTCGTTTATACTTTTAACAATTTTTGGTAAGTTTTTAAAATATACGTAAGATTTATTCCAATCAGAATATCCAAAGGAAGGGGAACCTTGCAAAATCTCGTCATCCTTTACATTTCTACCTATACCAGATTGTGCCTGTACTTTTACATTGTTTCCAATGGTTAAGTGGCCTGCAATGCCAACTTGCCCACCAATAACACAACCTTCGCCAATTTTTGTTGAACCTGCAACTCCTGTTTGTGCTGCAATTACCGTGTTTTTACCTATCTCAACGTTATGAGCTATTTGTATCTGATTATCTAATTTTACACCTGAGCGTACTATGGTAGATCCTAATGTTGCTCTATCTATAGTAGTGCCAGCACCTATATCTACATTGTCTTCTAATATTACATTACCAATTTGAGGTACTTTTGAATACTCTCCTTTTTCATTAGGAGCAAAACCAAACCCATCTGCACCAATTATGGCACCAGAATTAATAACGCAATCTGAGCCAACAATACATTCTGAATATATTTTAGCACCTGAAAAAACAATTGAATTATCTCCTATATTAACATTGTCTCCAACATAGGAGTTGGGGAAAATTTTTACGTTATCACCAATTTTTACGTTATCTCCTATATAAGTAAATGCACCAACATAGACATTGTCACCAAGTTCTGCAGAGTCTGAAATGAAGCTAGGTTGCTCAATTCCAGATTTATTCATCTTTATTTGGTTGTAGTACTCTAGTAGTTTTGTAAACGCAGAATAGGCATCATCTACCTTAATTAAGGTTGTACTAATTGCTTCTTCTGGATTAAAATCTGAATTTACTATAGTAATAGAAGCTTCAGTTTTATATATATACGATTTGTATTTAGGATTAGCCAAAAATGTTAACGAGCCTTTTGTGCCCTCTTCAATTTTTGCGAGTTGGGAAACTTCAATATTAGGATCGCCAACAACAGTGCCTTCTAAAATACCTGCTATTTGTTCTGCTGTGAATTTCAATTAATTGAGTTTAAAGTATAGGTTGGTTTCCGCAAAAATAGAAAAAATGTATCACATTTTCTTTTTAGGATAGCACATATAATATTTAGTAACGGGTTTACTCAACGCTTTTAGGTTAAATTGGTCAGATGCCTTAACAATATCCTTGATTTTACCTGTTTTAAAAAGGATATTAATGTTTTGTCGTTTTTCTTGATAGGCTTGGTTGGTTATTTCTCCACTAAACACAAAGTAATTTGCTTCTTTTTCGGTAATATTATATTTAGAAATCAAAGCTTTGGAATGCTCTACTAAACTTGATTGATTTATTGGTTTTTTCTTTACTTTAATTTTCAACAAATCTCTATTGATAATCATATCGCATAAATTTCTGAGCACAAAATCTGTATGGTATTGCCAAGTTTTCATGGCTGAGACAATATCGTAATCATCTAATTTGGCAAAAATTGAAAGTGTTTCAGCATTAAAACTTTCTTTATTAATTTCAGTTTTCAAAAAATAAGAAAGAGGCTTACTGCATTCCAATACAATACCAGACTCCATAAGCTCCTTAGCTCTTTTTAAGATTCGGGCTAAAAGCTGCTCTGCAACCACTCCTGTTTTGTGCAAATAAACTTGCCAATACATAAATCGTCTGGCTACCAAGAATTTTTCAACGCTATAAATTCCTTTTTCTTCAACTACCAATTCATCATTAACAACGTTTAACATTGTAATTAAACGTTCGCTATTAATATTACCTTCAGCAACACCTGTGTAAAAGCTATCACGTTTGAGGTAGTCGGTTCTGTCCATGTCTAATTGACTAGAAATTAATTGACACATAAACCTACGCGGATAATCACCTTTAAAAATAGAAATTGCTAAAGTTAAACTTCCGTTAAACTCAGCATTGAGTTCTTCCATAAATTTGAGTGAAATTTCCTCATGAGAAATGTCATTTACAATACTATGTTCCATGGCATGAGAAAATGGTCCATGGCCAATATCGTGCAATAAAATGGCAATTAACAATCCATTTTCCTCTTCTTTTGAAATCGTAACTCCCTTAAAACGAAGTACATTAATGGATTTTTGCATTAAATGCATACAACCAAGAGCGTGATGAAATCTTGTATGGTGTGCGCCAGGATAAACCAAATAAGACAATCCCATTTGACTAATTCTACGAAGTCTCTGAAAGTGTTTATGCTGAATTAAATCAAAAATCAGCGGATTAGGAATGGTAATAAATCCGTAAATTGGATCGTTAAATATTTTAAGTTTATTATTATACAAAAGCTAAAATTCATTTAGAAAACAAATATACACGAACATGATAAATATTCTCTGGGTTGACGATGAAATTGATTTATTAAAACCACATATTCTCTTTTTAGAACAAAAAAACTATAAAGTCACAACTTGCCAAAGCGGTACAGAAGCATTAGAAGTTATTGACGATACTAATTTTGATATTGTATTTCTTGATGAAAACATGCCTGGACTTACCGGTTTAGAAACATTAAACGAAATAAAAGAACGACGTGCTAACTTACCTGTTGTGATGATTACCAAAAGTGAAGAAGAGTATATTATGGAGGAAGCCATTGGCAGTAAAATTGCTGATTATCTGATTAAACCAGTAAATCCAAACCAAATTCTATTAAGTGTAAAGAAAAACTTGGACCATTCTCGATTGATTTCTGAAAAAACCACATCCAATTACCAACAGGAATTTAGAAAAATAGCTATGGACTTGTCTATGGTAAACTCTTATGAAGAATGGGTAGATCTCTATCAAAAACTGATTTATTGGGAATTGCAGCTAGAGAATATTGAAGATGTTGGAATGACAGATATTCTGGAATCTCAAAAAACAGAAGCCAATATGCAATTTGGTAAATTTATTGAGAAGAACTATGAGGATTGGTTTCAACAAAATTCAGATTCCCCTATAATGTCCCATACACTTTTCAAAGAAAAAGTTGTACCAGAGTTAAGTGACAAACAACCTACGTTGTTAGTAGTAATCGATAATTTAAGATACGACCAATGGAAAGCCTTTGAACCTATTGTAAATAATTATTATAAAAAATCTTCCGAGCTATCATTTTTCAGTATTCTTCCAACGGCAACACAATATGCACGTAACGCTATTTTCTCTGGGTTAATGCCGTCTGACATGGAACAGCTTTTCCCTCAATACTGGAAAAATGATACAGACGAAGGTGGAAAAAATATGCACGAAGATGATTTTTTAAGAGAACAGTTGAAACGTCTTGGGTTAAATCATATAAAATATGAGTACCATAAAATTACCAATATGAAAGCTGGTAAAAAATTGGTTGACAACTTTAAATCCTTAAAAGATAACGACCTCAATGTTGTGGTTTATAACTTTGTTGATATGCTTTCCCACTCTAAAACGGAAATGGATGTGGTAAAAGAATTAGCTTCTAATGATAAAGCTTATCGCTCGTTAACGGTAAGTTGGTTTAAAAACTCTCCACTTTTAGAAATGATACAATTGTCACAGCAATTAGGTTTTAAATTAATATTAACGACAGATCATGGAACCATAAATGTAAAAGCACCATCAAAAGTTATTGGAGATAGAGACACAAGTTTAAATCTACGCTATAAAACAGGTAGGAGTTTAACCTATCAAGACAAGGATGTATTAGCTGTAAAAAACCCCAAATCGGTTCATTTACCTGCTTTGACCATGAGCAGTTCTTTCATTTTTGCAAAAGGGGATTTGTTTTTAGCTTACCCAAATAATTTCAATCATTATGTTAGCTACTACCGTAATACTTACCAGCATGGAGGTGTTTCTCTAGAAGAAATGATTATTCCGTTTGCGGTTTTCGATCCAAAGTAAATCCTTAAAAAGCATAAAAATCCGACGAAATACACTTTTTGTTAGGTATTTTAATTTTTTTTACTTACTATTGTGGCTTAAATTAATTAACCCATAGTGCAAACCCTATCATTTTCATATCATTTAAAAGATATAGATGCAATTGCTTTAGAAATTTTAAAGCATTTGGAAGTGAAAACCATCTTATTTAACGGTACTATGGGAGCTGGTAAAACAACATTAATAAATGCCTTGTTGAGAGCAATGCAAAGTGATGATGTTGCTACCAGCCCAACATTTTCTATTGTAAATGAATATGAATTACCAAATGACAAGGTCTATCATTTCGATTTTTACAGAATTGAATCTATTGATGAAGCTTATAATTTTGGTATAGAAGAGTACTTAAACAGTAATAATTGGTTATTCATCGAATGGGCCGACCGTATTGAATCCTTATTACCTGAAAATTTCCAGACAATATCAATTACTGATACAGGAAAAAGTAAAAGATCCCTCAAATTAACTGTAAACACTAATAACTTAACCGAATATAAAACTATGACAGTATCGAAATTTTGAACCGAATTTCGACAATATAATTCCAAAGAAGTACCTCAATTGCGGAAAAACCGTAATTGATAGGCCGTTTTTTTTCGGATTTTAACATTTATTGATTTTCATAGACGCTAAATACGTACTAAGTTTGAATCAAATTAATTAATTAAAATCCCTTAAATTATGAAAACTAAAAAATTAGTACTTGCAATTGCAATCTTTGGAGGTGTGTTATTTACTGCACAAGCAACTAACATTATTGACTTAGATGGACAGACTACAAACCAAGTTGACAAAAGAAAACTTAAAATCCCTACACACGGATAAAAAGTACTATAATCGTAAGATTTTAGCTGGGAGTATCATTGCATCTATAATTGCTGGTACTCCTTTTTTATTTTACGTTTATGAATATGTGCCAGATACTCCAACATGGGATACTTTTCTTGGCACATACAATAGCAATCTATATGGCAGTGCCAACGTAGGTATATGGGTGTTAATGATGAAAATCATACCGTTATTATTGTCATTTATATGGTTTTTTACTTGTCGCCACTGGTGGTATCATGTTTTAATAATTCCTATAGCTATGTTTTCTTTTCAATGCCTTAGCGCACTTAATGATGACATTGTCTATATGGATGAACTTCATATTATATGGTTATTACCTTTTATGGCAATTGTCTTCCCTTCAATATATCTGATAAGAGCAAAAATGTTTAACAAAATTAATGATGCAGGTAAAACCATGGAAGAACTTGAAGAAGAGTTTATGCTTAAGCCCAAATCTTTTTGGAGTAAGATTAAACAGTATTTTTAGACCCAATTAATTTTCATTCAAAAATTTATTCGTAATTTGAGTTAGATTTATCAACTAGCTTCAATGAACCAATCACTTTCGCCTTTTACAAAGGCACAACTCTTACCACAGGAAGAAACCTTAGAAATCCTTAAACGTAAAGGGGAACTTTTTATTGGCATACCCAAAGAAACACATTTTCAAGAAAAGCGGATTTGCTTAACTCCTGATGCTGTTTCAGCTTTAACCGCAAATGGGCATCGGGTGCTTTTTGAGTCTGGTGCAGGTGAAGGAGCTAAATTTAAAGATAAAGATTATAGTGAGGCAGGTGCTGAAGTTACTAGAGATACAGCAAAAGTGTATTCCTGCCCTATTATATTAAAAGTAGAACCACCTTCCCTTGATGAGATTGACCTCATTAACCCACAGACCATTTTAATTTCTGCATTACAGATTAAAACACAAGAGAAATCTTATTTTGAAGCTTTAGCAAAAAAACGAATTACAGCATTGGCCTTTGAATATATAAAGGATGAAGACGGAGCTTATCCTGCTGTACGTTCCTTAAGTGAAATTGCTGGCACAGCTTCTATACTTATTGCGTCAGAGTTACTTTCAAACGTTAATGGTGGAAATGGTTTAATGATGGGAAATATAAACGGTGTACCGCCAACTGAAGTTGTAATATTGGGTGCAGGCACAGTTGGTGAGTTTGCTGCACGTTCGGCTATTGGCTTGGGAGCTAATGTAAAAGTTTTTGATAGTTCTATCACAAAGTTAAGATGTCTTCAAAATAATATAGGTAGAACAGTTTACACTTCTACCATGCAACCAAAAAATCTCTTAAAGGCGCTTAAACGCTGCGATGTAGCCATTGGTTCAGTTAGGGGAATAAATAGATCACCAATAGTAGTTACGGAAAGTATGGTAGATCACATGAAGGCTGGTTCTGTAGTGATAGATGTCAGTATTGATATGGGAGGTTGCTTTGAAACCAGTGAAGTTACCACGCACGATCATCCTACTTTTGCCCGAAATGGAGTTATCCATTACTGTGTGCCTAACATTCCGGCTAGATATTCTAGAACAGCCTCAGTAACAATCAGTAATATCTTTACTCCTTACTTATTGGAAATCGGTGAATATGGTGGATTGGAAAATGCGCTAAGATTTGATAGAGGTTTAAAAAATGGATTGTATTTTTACCACGGTATTTTAACTAATAAATCTGTTGCCGAATGGTTTGGTTTGGATTATAGTGATGCCAACCTTTTAATCTTTTAAAAATAAGTTCTCGACTACATTCGAACTAACAGAAAACTACTTTTATGAAATTTACGCAGCGCTTAGGTTATTACCTAGGAGGTTTTGGAATTGGGCTCATTATCCTTATGTTTTTTTTAAACGGAAAAGACGCTTCATGTGATTACGGTCCCAATGCCAGGACTGTTAAGAATATTTCTTCAAAACCTATGGTTTATTCTAATAACTCTTCAGAATTTATTAAAATGAATAAATTGGATTCTACGACCATAATTAACTTAGTTAAATATGGTAATGTAGATTTCTCTAAAAGTGACACGAGTAAAGATTCTTGCAATATTTACCTAATAGAAAATAGTTATAAGGAAAAAGCACTGGAATTATCTGTTAAAAACTGTGACACTATAGCCACGCTTTTGAAAATCTATTATGTAAAACCAATTTAATTTGATTTTTTGGTGACGTTTGTCGTAATAATCACGTAGTTAATATAATAATTTATAAAAAATGAAATATTTCCTACACTTTTGCTCGTGTTTATAAATTAACCCAAATCAAAATGTCTTATAAACCTACAAAGTCATATATCTTATTTATACTTAATCTGAAAAAATTTGGCATAAACCATGTCACAAAACTCTGTGTAAATACATTTGTTTTCACTGTGTTTTGTTATTGGTTTTTACCATAAATGATAACAATACATAAAAAAACTCTAAATTCAACCTTTGAAAAACCTATAGATTATGAAAATTAATAAAATTTGTTGTATTGGTGCAGGCTATGTTGGCGGTCCTACCATGGCAGTCATAGCAAAGAAAAATCCTAATATACAAGTTACCATCGTAGATATTAATGAAGAACGTATTGCGGCATGGAATGATGCAGATGTCTCAAAATTACCAATATACGAACCAGGTTTAGCAGAAATTGTTGAAGAAACCAGAGGAAAAAACTTATTTTTCTCAACTGAAATAGATAAAGCCATCGATGAGTCTGAAATGATTTTCATTTCCGTCAACACTCCAACCAAAACCTACGGCAAAGGAAAAGGAATGGCTGCAGATTTAAAGTATGTTGAACTTTGTGCTCGTAATATTGCTAAGGTTGCAACTTCAGATAAAATTGTTGTAGAAAAATCTACTTTACCTGTTAGAACCGCACAAGCAATAAAAAGTATATTGCATAATACAGGAAGCGATGTTAACTTTCATATCCTTTCTAATCCAGAATTTTTGGCAGAAGGAACTGCCATTCAAGATTTATTAAATCCAGATAGAGTTTTAATTGGAGGCGAGTCTGAAGAAGCTATTGAAAGTTTAGCCAATGTTTACGGGAGTTGGGTGTCTCAAGACAGAATATTGAGAACAAATGTCTGGTCTTCAGAACTTTCTAAATTAACGGCTAATGCCTTTTTAGCACAACGTATTTCATCTATTAATGCTATTTCAGAATTATGTGAGCACACAGAAGCCAATGTAAACGAGGTAGCAAAAGCTATTGGTATGGACTCTCGTATTGGTCCTAAATTTTTAAATGCATCTATCGGTTTTGGAGGTTCTTGTTTTCAAAAGGATATTTTAAATTTAGTTTACATTGCTAGAAGCTATAATTTAAATGCTGTAGCAGATTATTGGGAGCAAGTCATTATTTTAAATGACCACCAAAAAAGACGTTTTTCAGACCACTTAATCAGTACATTGTACAATACCGTTTCCGGAAAAAAAATAGCTATGCTAGGTTGGGCATTTAAAAAAGACACTAATGACACTAGAGAGTCTGCCGCTATATATGTTGCAGATCACTTATTAAATGAGCAGGCAAATATTGCAGTTTACGATCCTAAAGTTAACGGAGCTAAGATGCAAGCGGATTTAAACTATTTAAATACAAGATCTGAAGAAGAAAACAATGAATTGGTTGAAACCTTTGATGATCCTTATGAAGCTGTAAAAGGTGCACATGCTATAGCTATTATGACGGAATGGGATGAGTTTAAAACTTATGACTGGGAAAAGATTTATTCAGTTATGAAAAAACCTGCTTTTATTTTTGATGGTAGGAATATATTAGACCCAAAAGAAATGTCAAATATAGGTTTTGAATACTCTTCAATTGGAAAATGAAAATAAGAAATTCTTGAATTTATCTGTAAAAAGAATATAATATCAATAGAAAAGAGCCTGAAAAATATAGCTTCAGCTCAGGATTTATGTATTAAAGTATTGATTATATTATAGCCGATAATAATTAATTCAATTAAAGTTTTGAAACAAAAAAAAAAGAAAATTGCCTTTGTTATTGGAGCCTTGACACCTGGTGGTGCAGAACGAGTAATATCAGTACTTAGCAATGAGTTAATTGAAAAATTTGAAGTTACTATAATAACCTTTGTTAAATCTGATCCTTTTTATCCTTTGGATAGCAGAATAGAAGTAGTCTCTTGCTTTAATAAAATTGATAAACCAAAATCTTTAATCGGTTCTTTAAAACTTAATTACGCTCTAACTAAAAAGCTATCTAAAATAGTAAAAGATCAACGAATTGATCTCTTAATTGGTTTTATAACATCTGCGAATGTCCTTACTACTATTGCAGCAAAATTAAACCGTATCCCTTGCTTAATTAGCGAGCGAAATGATCCTTTAAAAAAATCAATTCCGAAGTTGTGGGTAATTTTAAGAAAGTTTGTTTATCCCATGGCTAATCATTTAGTAGTGCAAACAAAAAAAGTTAAAATTATTTATGAGACTATCGTTAAACCTGAGAAAATAACAATCTTACCTAACCCTATATCCCCTAAATTATCTGAAAGCAGAAACAGTAGTACTCCTCGTGAAAAGATAATTTTATCAGTGGGTAGGTTGAATGATGACAAAAGACAAGATAAAATAATAAAAGCGTTCCAAAAATTGAATTTAAAGGAGTGGAAACTTTTATTGATTGGTGATGGCCCCAATAAAAAAAAATTAATTACACTTATTAACAAAAGTAGTCTATCTCATGAAGTGGAAATATTATCAGGAATAAAGGATGTGGGTAAATTTTATAATAAATCTTCACTTTTTGTATTTACCTCAAAGGCAGAAGGTTTTCCTAATGTTCTTCTTGAAGCCATGCACTTTGGCTTACCTTGTATTTCTACAGATTGCAACTATGGTCCTTCGGACTTGATTACTAATGGAAAAAATGGTTTTTTAGTGCCAGTTAATGATCAAGAAGCATTAATACTTAAAATGTCACAATTAATAAATGACGAAAACCTAAAAACACAATTCTCAATAGAAGCTAGAAAAACAACTGAGAACTATATGAGTAAAATAGTAACAACCAAATGGGAGTCTTTAATCCTTAACCATATCAAATGATTTTATGTTTAGGTCAAATCTTATTAATTAAATATAAAAAGCGCAAAAAAATATGAAAATATTGAAATATATAGCATTTGCGTTAGTTATATTAAATTTGCCATCAATAGCACTATCCATTTATGGTAGTGCAATGGGTAGCCTTTTGAGTTACTTGACCATAATGCTATTAGCACTTTATTATTTTTTAGAAAAAAAAACTGCTCTAAACTGGTGGCTTATTATAATTTCTCTCACTTATTTTTTTATTTCCAGTTTACAATATGTTGGGCCTACTGCTCCTTTTATTTTGGAGGTTATAAAGTATTTTGTTTTTTTAATATGTGGCTATGAGTTAACTAAACATATTACCGTTATTGAGTTCTATTTTTTCCTTTTAATTGGAGTATTGGGTATTGCTGTTGAGGCTCTCTTTTTCCCTAGTCATTTTGGGCGCTATTCAGGGTTTTATCTAAATCCCAATGTAGCAGGTTTTATCTGTATTACAGGATATGCAATTACTTATGGTTTAAAGAGTACTAGCTTAAAGCTTTTGGGACAATTTATATTTACACTCACTGGCCTTCTAACCTGTCTCTTATACACATCTGACGCTGCCGACGACTCCTTACGTGTAGATC
>OJDK01000440.1_pt1 | contig 17993 bp, 22 predicted proteins | sample 1592791 | NCBI WGS metagenome assembly OJDK01 (sample SAMN05416878, study PRJEB24817) | seawater metagenome | isolation source: Sea water | place: Canada:Atlantic | collected 2013-11
CGTCGGCAGCGTCAGATGTGTATAAGAGACAGGTTGGTATGTGCTATGGCTTTTTCAAATTCAAAATCTGCGGGATTTCTTAAACCTCTAAGTATAAATTTGGCATCAATGCTTTCACAAAAGTTAACTGTTAAACCTTCATAAGTAACCACTTTAACTTTTGACTGATTTTTAAATGCATTTTCAATAAACGTTTTACGCTCTTCAAGAGAAAACATATAGTTCTTGTCGGCATTGACACCAATAGCAACAACGACTTCGTCAAATAGTTTTACACCACGTTTAATGATGTCGTAGTGTCCATTAGTAATTGGGTCAAATGATCCTGGAAAAAGTGCGCGTTTCATTGAAAATTTATTATTACAGGTTCTATTCTGCTAAATTCAAATTAGTCTCCAAACAAAGATACATAATCTATTTGGTAGGTGTTAAAGCCTCCTCAATAGCATTACCAAACAATTCTTTAAGAGAAATACCAGCAGCAGCAGCTTGTTGTGGCAAAATACTTTCCTTTGTCAGTCCAGGTACAGTGTTCACTTCAAGTAAATGCGGTTCATCATTTTTAAAGATGAATTCGCTTCTGGAAAATCCTGTAAGCTTTAGGGTTTTATATATTTTTTCAGCTATGGCTCTGGTTTTTTCGGCATAATCATCAGATATGCGTGCAGGTGTAATTTCTTGTGATTTGCCTAGATATTTTGCTTCGTAATCAAAGTAGTCGTTTTCAGAAACAATTTCGGTCAGCGGCAATACTTTTGTCTCGCCTTTAAATGAAATAACTCCCACAGAGACTTCAACTCCATCTAAAAATTGTTCAATTATTATTTCATCATCTTCTTTAAAAGATTTTTCAATAGCGGCTTTTAAGTCTTCTTTTTTATAAACTTTTGAAATTCCAAAACTACTGCCAGCCTTATTAGCCTTTACAAAACAAGGTAGGCCAACAGCCTTTACAATAGCGTTTTCATCAATGGAATCACCAAGGTTTAAATAAAAACTCTCGGCTGTTTTTATGCCGTAAGGTTTTAGGGTGGCCAACAAATCACGCTTATTAAAAGTCAAAGCAGCTTGATACATGGAACAGCTGGTATGTGGTATGCCCAACAATTCAAAATAGCCTTGAATAAAACCATCTTCGCCAGGTGAACCATGGATGGCATTAAAAACACAGTCAAAGGTGATTCTGGTTTCATTCACTAAAACAGAAAAATCATTCTTGTCAATAGGGAATTCTTCGTTAAGATTATTTACAAAAATCCATTTATCTTTAAAAACATGAATAGGGTAAGCATTATATTTTTCAGAATCTAAGGTTTCATAGACCATGTTGCCACTCTTTAGCGAAATTTTATACTCGCTAGAATAGCCTCCCATTAGTATTGCAATGTTTTTTTTCATCTTTAAATTCAAAAATACTGTGATGTAAATGTATTATTTATTTGTTCAAAATTTTCAAATCAATTCAAATTTTATGTACTTATACTATTTCTGAAGCGTTACTGTTTTATACCATTTTATAATTGATTAGATTTGCTAATTATTATTACAGATTATGAGTTTTGTTAAGTTTATTTCAAGCAAGGTGTTTTTAAAACAATTGGCTATTGCAATTGTTGCGGTTTTAGTGTTGGGTTTTCTTGCTTTAAAATGGTTAGATGCCACTACAAACCACGGAGATTTTAGGGTAGTGCCAGATTTAAAAGGTAAATCTCTTAAGACTGCAGATATAGAGCTTAATGACAATGATTTAGTGATGGAAATACAAGATTCTGCTAACTACAATCCCAACTATCCAAAATATTCGGTAATAGAGCAAAATCCCAAAGCAGGATCTGAAGTAAAGGAAGATCGGAAAATATATTTAATTCTCAACCCATCTGGCTACAGAAAAGTTGAAGTGCCAAATATTTTAAAACGAACGTTAAGGCAGGCAAAACCTACTTTAGAAGCTCTTGAGTTTAAAATTGGTAACATAACTTATGTAGATGCCATTGGTGAAGGAGTGATGTCCATGTCCTTTGACGGAAAAAAATTGCAACCAGGTACAAAACTGCCATTAACTTCTGAGATTGATTTGGTAGTTGGTAATGGAAACTTATAATTTTATGACCAATAGTTTTGACAACGAAAGCCAAGAAGACGAGCTTTACGAACACTATAATTTTAAAGTAGAAAAAGGACAGCAACCACTTCGTATTGATAAATATTTAATGAATTTTGTTGAAAATGCTACTCGAAACAAAATTCAAGCAGCAGCAAAAGAAGGTAGCGTATTTGTCAACGATGTTGCTGTAAAATCTAACTACAAAGTAAAACCTCACGATGTTATTACTGTAAAGTTTGAGCATCCGCCTCACGAAAACTTGTTGGTAGCAGAAGATATCCCTATAGATATTGTCTATGAAGATAACGACTTATTGGTGGTAAATAAATCTGCCGGAATGGTAGTGCATCCTGGTCACGGCAACTATTCCGGAACATTAATAAATGGTTTAATTTTTCATTTTGAAAACTTGCCAAACAACTCCAGTAATCGTCCTGGATTGGTTCACCGTATAGATAAAGATACTAGTGGGTTACTTGTGGTAGCTAAAACCGAACACGCTATGGCACATCTTTCAAACCAGTTTGCCGAAAAAACCAGCGAGCGTGAGTATGTAGCATTAGTATGGGGAAATATTGAAGAAGATGAAGGTACAGTTGAAGGGAACATAGGTAGACATCCCAAAAACCGATTACAAAACACAGTTTATCAAGATGATGAAGCTTATAAGGGTAAACTCGCTGTAACACATTTTAAAGTTTTAGAACGTTTAGGTTACGTAACTCTAGTAAGTTGTAAACTAGAAACGGGAAGAACACACCAAATCCGTGTTCACATGAAGCATATTGGGCATACGCTTTTTAATGACGAACGTTATGGTGGTGAAAAAATTTTAAAAGGAACAACATTTACCAAGTACAAACAATTTGTGGAAAATTGTTTTAAAATATTACCAAGACAAGCTTTACATGCCAAAACCTTAGGTTTTGAACACCCAACTACGGGAGAGTTTCTACGTTTTTCTACGGATATCCCAGAAGATATGCAACAATGTATTGAAAAATGGAGAGGCTATGCCAAGCATCAAGAAACTGAATAGTAATATTGGTATAATTTGTTAAATCCAATTTAGAAGTTTACCATTAGTTCGTAACTTTGATATTCAAACAAAAATAGAACTATGAAACTTGTTTTGTCTCCTGCAAAATCACTGGATTTTGAAAGTAAACTACCAACAACTAAAACTACCGAAAGCTATTTTTTAAAAGAAGCAGAGCGCTTAAATAAGTTACTGCAGAAGAAATCTCCAAAAAAGCTGTCTAAACTGATGAATATTTCTGATAATTTGGCAGAGCTTAATTATGAGCGTAACCAAGATTGGAAATTACCTTTTACAAAAGATAACGCTAGGCAAGCACTTTATGCATTTAATGGAGATGTTTATAGAGGTCTCGATGCTTATACGATTGACACCAAAAAATTAGAGAAGGTACAAGATACAATCCGTATTATATCTGGTTTATATGGTATTTTAAAGCCATTAGACCTCATGCAGCCTTATAGATTAGAAATGGGAACCAGAATGCCTGTAGGGAAGAATAAAAATTTATATGAGTTTTGGAAGAAAAAAATCACTAAAGCTCTAAATGAAGAGTTAGAGGTTGATGAAATATTTCTAAATCTTGCCAGTAACGAATACTTTAAGGCAATAGACACAAAATCCTTAAAAGTACCCGTTATTGATGTAAATTTTAAAGAACACAAAAACGGAAAATATAAAACCATAGCAATTTATGCCAAAGTAGCCAGAGGTTTAATGGCGAGATATATAATTGATAACAATGCCAAAACTTTGGATGATATTAAAAGCTTTAATCTTGAAAATTATGGTTTTAGCGAAGCATTGTCCTCAGAAAAAGAATTGGTTTTTACAAGATAGTTAATATACTATAGCCACTAATAAGCCTTCATGTTTTACTACTATTTCATTATTGCCCTTCAGATTTTTTGTTTTTATCATATTTACAAAAACCGAAGCCCTTATTATTGGGTTTTTCTCATTCTTTTTGTGCCTTTAATAGGAGCAATTATCTATCTGTTTCGTTACGTGTTTAATTCTGCGGATACTAAAAAAGTTCAAAAAGATATTACAAATGTTATTAATCCAACAAAGAAAACTAAAGACTTAGAGCGGCAACTTCAATTTTCGGATACGTATGCCAATCGTATTGAATTGGCTGACGCTTACTATGAAAACAAAAATTTTGTAAGTGCTATTTCTAATTACAAAAAATCACTCGAAGATACCGTTCAAGACGATTTATATGCACAGCAGAAATTGATATTGAGCTATTTTCAACTTCATAATTACAAAAACGTAGTTAAGCATTCTGAAAATATCTTGAACAAACCAGAATTCAAAGGGTCAAAACAACAATTTTGTTATGGAATGGCTTTAAAAGAATTGGGAAAAGTGGATGAGGCAGAACATCAATTAAAGCAAATTGACCGACCATATTCTAATTACACGCAACGTTTAGAACTCGCCAAGCTCTATTTAGAAACACACAGAATTAATGAGGGAAAATCCTTGTTAGAAGAAATATCGGAAGAGTCTAAAAACATGACAAAACCCAACCGACGTATTTATAGTGCAACCATTGCTGAGGTTGAGCGGTTACTAAAGTCACTATAATGTTTTTGCACCAACATCCATACCAACCCTTCTTCCCCAAAAATGCTACAAAATTAATTGTGGGCACATTACCTCCTCCTAGGTTTTCAATTGGTGACTTAAAACCAGAGGATGTTAATTTTTGTTATGGTAGCAGAGACGGACAACTATGGCCAATTTTAGATAAGATCTTTAATCTAAATTTAATTTACAATAACTCAGAAGAAGCTATTAAACAACGGATAACATTCCTAACAAGTAAAGGCATTGGCATTTGTGATATGGTAGAAAGTGCTGAACGCGAAAAAATTGATGCATCAGATTTAGGTATGCAAAACGTAAAACTTAGAAACCTTTTGGGCTACCTAAAACAATACCCAAAAATTGATACATTGTTATTTACTGGAGGCAATAGTAAAAATGGTCCAGAATATTTTTTTAGAAAGCACCTAAAAGCACATGGTTTAAGGTTGAAAGTAATTTCAAAAGATGTTCCTAGAGTACATCAATTTGTAATCAGTTATCCTGAACGTGTTTCAGAATCTCAAAATGCTAAAAAAGAGCTGACGAGAGTGATGAAAACCATTTCCTTAACTGCACCTTCGGGAGCAGCAAATAGAGCTGTTGGCAGCATGGCATTATACAAACAATTAAAAGCTAAAAACCCAGATTTTAATACGTTTGATTTTAGAGTAATGCAGTATCGAGAGTTTTTTGAGGATGCATCATTTTAAGACGTTTTAGGGGGAAATTAAAACTGTAATAAATTCTTAAAAAAATCTATTGAGCAGTTTTAAAATTCCCAAAAATCATAGAGGTTAGCAATAGACCAATTCCAATTCCCATAAATAAGCCTTTAGCTAAATCGTTTAATTCTATAAATTGAGAACTTATTTGAGAGGTTGCAATTACGAGCATTCCAATGGATATTAGAATTAGTGCTTTTGTTTTGGTTATTTTTTTCATCTTATTTCTGTTGTTTAATTTATAAGTGTTTTAACTGAAGGATTCGTTACACATTTTACTTTAAAATAAAAGGATGGAACCATACGAAATAGATTTAAGCTAAAGGAAATTAATTGAAACTTAATAAAGTAAAACTAAAACGTTTTTTGTCTAACTAATTTTCATCGGATTTCCTTAACTTTCAGTCAAAACACAAAAATCTGAATGAAAAAAACACTACAAATAACCAACGGCATCGCTTTCGTAATAGTTGTTATAATTAATTATGTTTCAGTCACAGGTGTATTAAACGACACTACCATTGGCGAAATTTCAGATAGTTACAATTCGTTATTTACTCCTGCAGGTTATGCCTTTTCAATTTGGGGAATTATTTATTTGTTATTGTTTGGATTTGTTGTTTACCAAGGAAGAGGACTTTTTGTAAATGTAAAAAATGATGATTTTGTATTAAAAACAGGTTGGTGGTTTGTATTAACCTGTGTGTTCAATTCACTTTGGGTATTTGCATGGGTTTACGATTATACAGGTTTATCGTGTGTGTTAATCTTTTTACTTTTGGTTTCATTATTTAAAATAGTTTTCGCTAACCGAATGGAGTTAGACGATGAGCCGTTTCCAATAATTTTATTTCTTTGGTGGCCTTTTGTGATATATTCTGGTTGGGTAACTGTTGCTGGCATTGTAAATGTTTCAAGTTATTTTGTTAAAATCGGTTGGAATGGTTTTGGAATGTCGGATTCCTTTTGGGCCATATTGATGATTGGGATTGCAGTAGTCATAAATCTTTTTGCAATTTGGAATCGCAACATGCGTGAGTTTGCAATGGTTGGTGCATGGGCATTAGTCGGTATTGGCAATGCAAATAAAGTAAATAATGAAATGGTAATGTATGCCGCTTTTACTGGAGCAGCGGTTTTATTGCTGTTTGCTGCAATTCATGGTTACCAAAATAGGGACACAAATCCCTTTTTTAAATTAAAACAATCTTTAAGTGATTCAAAAAAATAATAAACACGGTTTATGTCTAGCAACGCAATAAATAGCCGTAACTTCGCGCCAAATTAAAAGGAGTGACCTAAATAAATAGAGTTTGCTTCATAAACTTTATATATGTCATTCAAATCATTGGGCCTATCTGAGCCTATACTTAAAGCAATCCTAGAAAAAGGATACGAAACACCGTCGCCAATCCAAGCAAAAGCAATTCCTCCAGTATTGGAAGGACATGATGTTTTGGCCTCGGCACAAACAGGTACAGGTAAAACAGCAGGTTTTACACTACCAATGCTTCACTACTTATCTGAAAATCCAAAAGATAAATACAGGCCAATACGCGCTTTGGTATTAACTCCAACTCGAGAATTAGCGGCTCAGGTTTTTGAAAATGTAAAAGAATATAGCGAGTATTTAAATATTAGAAGTGCTGTAATATTTGGTGGAGTCAACCAAAAACCACAGGTTGCAAAAATAAGACAAGGAGTTGATATTTTGGTGGCAACACCAGGTAGGTTATTGGATTTAGAAAGTCAAGGGTTGCTATCCTTAAAACGTGTTGAAATGTTTGTTTTGGACGAAGCAGACCGAATGTTAGACATGGGATTTCTGAGAGATATTGAACGCGTCATGAAATTGATGCCAGATAAGCGCCAAAACTTAATGTTTTCTGCAACCTTTTCTAAAGACATTAAAAAACTGGCCTATTCTATTTTAAATAATCCTGTACAGGTTGAAGCAACACCAGAAAATACTGCTGTTGAGATTATTGAACAAAAAGTATATCGTGTTGCAAAAGGCAAGAAAACGGGATTGATTATAAAGCTAATTTCTGAAGGTAATTGGCAACAAGTTTTGGTTTTTACAAGAACTAAACACGGAGCAAATAAGCTGACAAAAAAGATGGCTAGTGCAGGTATTACTGCAGCTGCAATTCACGGCAATAAAAGTCAAGGCGCAAGAACAAAAGCTTTGGCAGGTTTTAAGAGTGGAAAAATTAGAGTTTTAGTGGCTACAGATATTGCAGCGCGTGGATTGGATATTCCATTATTGCCCCATGTTATTAACTTTGAATTGCCAAATATCTCGGAAGATTACGTACACCGAATTGGTAGAACTGGTAGAGCAGGAGCAGAAGGACAAGCTATATCTTTGGTGAGTGCAGATGAAACTACATATTTAAAAGGCATTGAAAAATTAATAGGAGAATCTATCGAAGTAGAAATAGTTGAAGGTTTTGAACCAGATCCTAATGCTTCAACAGAACCTATTAAACCAGGACAAAATAGAAATAAAGGTAGAGGAGGAAGCCGTAGCTCTAATTCTAGGAATTCGGGAGGAAATAAGAGTTCTAATCGAAACAGAAGTCGAAACAGAAGCAGAAATCGAAACTAAACTTTGTTTTATTTGTCATCTTGCGAGTAGTCGAGATAATATTTAATTTTGAAGTTTTGAAAATTCTACCTGACAGTTTGATAAAATGAGCACACAACCCAAAAACCCGCTCCACGGAGTAAAACTAGAACAAATTATTACAGATCTAGAAGCACATTATGGTTGGGAGTATATGGGTTATCAAATAAACATTCGCTGTTTTACTCAAGACCCTTCAGTAAAATCTAGTTTAAAATTTTTAAGGCGTACACCTTGGGCGAGAGCAAAGGTTGAAAAATTATATTTAGATTATCTGCGGAAAAATAAGCAATAGATTAATCCTCATCTTCCTCTTCAAATTCAATAACTGTTGCATCAAATTCGGCTTCGCTAAATTCATCTCTACTCATCCAATATTCTGAAGTTGTTAAAATATAAGATGTTTCGCCAGTTGAGGTCAATTCCCAGATAATAGAATCTGCTTCAGTAAATTCTTCTTTTCCTGCCAATTGATCACTGAACAATCGTTTAATTACGTTGCTTTTTGCCAATGTTTTGTCAAACGCCTTTAAAACCACTTCTTTAGTTACGTCTGTGTTTGGTGAGATTTCAAACTCAATTATCGTTGCTTTTGCATTTGGGAACGTACCATTAAATGCTTTGTATAACAATTGATTGATATTGAAAAGCTCATGATGCAAAGAAATATCTGGATATTCTTCTGAAATTTTATCTAATAACATTTCGTGTGAAAGTTGATCGATTTGGTTTTCGTTGAGATGATCGGAGAGTTTATAATCTAAAATTATTGCCGCAGCTTCATTAGGCTCGTAATCTGAAATAGCCAGAAATAATAATTCCTGTAATTCTTGAAAGCTAGAATTTTGGTCGTCTTCAAGTCCAAACTTATTAAGTAAGGCAATGTAATCATTTTTGGTCCAAGCATCTTTAAGTGCTTCAACTGATTTTACGCTATTTATAATGATGTGATATTTCATGTTTTTTGTTTTACATAAAATAATCAAAAGCGATCGATTTTTTAAATTTTAGGAAGACTTTTGTTCTTCTTTTTATCTAAATAATGACGAAGTACTCCACCTTTTACTGAGTTAACATCAAACTCTACGATAAAAGCTGTATCGTCTATTTCATCTACAATACGATGCATTTTTCTAATGTCTATACGGTTAACAATGGTGTGGATAATATCAAAATCTATTTGGTGACCGTTGTTACCATAACCTCTAGAGCCTTTGTAAGTTGTAAGGCCAGCTCCCAACTCTTCCATTATTGCAGTTCTAATAGTATCATATTCTTTAGATACTATGGTAACACCAATAAAATCCTCAAAACCTTCTATGATTAAGTCGGTTACCTTGGCTGTGACGATATAGGTAAGTATTGAGTACAAAGCAATCTCAGTAGAAATAACCAAAGCAGTAACACTAAATAGTATGATGTTGAACAACAGTATAACCTTGCCAATACTCACTCCAAACTTATCGTAAACATACACTCCCAAAATTTCTGAACCATCTAATACCGATCCATTTCTAATGGCAATACCAATACCAGAACCTACAAATAGCCCTCCAAAAATAGAGATGAGTAATTTGTCATCTGTAATTATGCCAAAATTTTCAAAATGAATAATCATGGCCAAACCAATGATACTTATTATGGACTTGATTACAATACGTTTGGAAACTGTGTAGTATCCTAGAATTAAAAACGGAATACTAAATAAAATCAATGAGTAAGATACATTGATGCCAAATTGATTGTTTATTAAAATGGCAATTCCCGTAACACCTCCATCCAAAAACCCATTAGGTAATAAAAAGGCTTTAAGACCAATACTTGCCAAAATGATACCCAGTGCAATCTGGCCATATTCTGAAAGTGTGTTGTATGTTTTTGAGTGTTTCAAACGATTGGATTTAGTTGTTGAAAAGTTACAAAACCCAATGTAATTTTAAGACTTAGTTGACTAAATTATTTCAGCTGTCTCAAACCTTCATAAACAATGATACTTACTGCATTAGCAAGATTTAAACTTCTTATATGTTTACTATACAAAGGAATTTTAAAGAGTTGTGTTTTCTGTTTTTCTATCAATGCTTTTGGTAAACCAACGGATTCTTTGCCAAAAACCAAATACATATCATTTTCATAGTTAATTTCCCAATGCGATTTTGAGCCATGACTGCTCAAAAAGACCATTTTGGCATTTTTGTTCTTTGAAAAGAAGTCATCAATGTTTTCATAATAAATAACATCTAAATGTTGCCAATAATCTAAGCCGGCACGTTTTAGACGTTTATCGTCAATCTCAAAGCCAAACGGTTTTACTAAATGTAATTTAGATGCAGTAGCAAGAGCCAACCGACCAATATTACCAGTATTGTTTGGGATTTCGGGTTCTATAAGTACAATGTTTAAAGGCATAAAAAAAGAAAAGTCTAAATTATAATTAATTTAGACTTTTCTCGATTGGGAATGAATTTTATTTCTTTTTTTGCTGATCTTTTATTGTTTTTTCGTCAATATCAAATTCATTGGTTTTTTGATTAACGTTTCCTGTTGGGTTAGTCGGATTGCTTTGCTCCTCTGTTCTTTTAAATTTTCTTTTATCTTTTATAGTTCCCATAATTTCTTTGTTTTTATTCTACTACAATTTAAGAAATATAGAACGGTTAATCTCACAAAGCACTCTTAAAACCTGAGCGTTAAACGTTAAAAAATATTAATGTTTATTTAGTATGGGTAAGATAAAGCTGTTTAAATCTTCAATAGTGTTTTCTTTAAGATGTTTTATAAACGCACTTCCAATTATCGCTCCTTTTGCAAATTTAGTAGCTTGATTAAATGTATCTTTATTAGAAATACCAAACCCAACAATTTGTGGGTTTTTTAAGTTCATAGTGGAGATACGCTCAAAATAATCAGTTTGTATATTTCCAAATCCTGATTTAGCACCTGTTGTACTTGCGGAGCTAACCATGTATATAAAACCATCAGAAACAGAATCTATGTAGTGAATGCGTTCATCTGAAGTTTGAGGTGTAATTAAAAAGATGTTTTTTAATCCGTAATTTTCAAAAGTAGATTTGTATTCGGAATGATATATATCCACAGGTAAATCTGGAATAATTAACCCATCAATACCAATAGCCTTACATTTTTTACAAAATGCTTCAACACCATACTGAAGGATTGGGTTAAAATATCCCATAATTATTAAGGGGATTGAAACCGTATTGCGAATATCCTTAAGTTGCTCAAAGAGCAATTCACTCGTCATTCCATTTTGCAAAGCTTTTTTAGAACTATCTTGAATAGTTGGTCCATCGGCTAAAGGATCACTAAATGGTAATCCTATTTCAATCATATCTACACCACTTTTTTCAAGATTTTGAATAATGGTTACTGTATCATCGATATGGGGAAATCCTGCCGTAAAATATATGGATAGTAGCTTTTTGTCTTCTTGTAGCTTTTTGTTGATTCTGTTCATCTTAAAGTTTAAAATAATCAATATAATTCTGTAAGTCCTTATCTCCTCTACCAGATAAATTTACAACTACTATATCCTCTGGTTTAAATTTTTTGGTTTCAAAAACAGCTAGGGCATGAGAGGTTTCAATAGCTGGAATAATGCCTTCTAACTTAGAGAGCTGCATGCCAGCTTTCATAGCTTCATCATCTTTTATAGCAATAAATTCGGCTCTTCCGGTTTTATATAAGTTGGCATGCATTGGACCTACACCAGGATAATCCAATCCAGCTGATATAGAATAAGGTTCTGTAATTTGGCCATCTTTTGTTTGCATTAATAGGGTTTTGCTTCCATGAATAATCCCCTCATTGCCTAACACCATAGTTGCTGCACTTTCACCGGTTTCAACTCCTTTTCCTGCAGCTTCAACTGCAATAATTTTTACATTTTCATTATCTAAATAGTGATAATAAGTTCCAGCTGCGTTACTGCCGCCACCAACACATGCAATTAAGTAATTTGGGTCTTCAGAGCCTTCCTTTTCTAATAGCTGATTTTTGATTTCTTTAGAAACTACTGCCTGAAAACGAGCTACCATATCAGGATATGGATGAGGACCTACAACACTGCCTACAATATAATGTGTGTCCACCGGGTTGTTAATCCAATCTCGCATGGCTTCATTTGTAGCATCCTTAAGTGTGCGGCTACCAGATATTGCTGGTACTACTTTGGCACCAAGCATTTTCATCCGAGCTACATTAGGTGCTTGTCTAGCAATATCAACTTCTCCCATATAGACTACACATTCAATACCCATTAATGCACATACTGTTGCTGTGGCAACTCCGTGCTGACCAGCACCAGTTTCAGCAATTATTCTGGTTTTTCCTAAACGTTTTGCAAGTAGGATTTGTCCAATGGTATTATTGACTTTATGTGCACCAGTGTGGTTGAGGTCTTCTCGTTTTAAATATATCTTTGTGTTATATTTTTCTGAAAGACGTTTTGCAAAATAAAGAGGTGATGGACGCCCAACATAATCTTTTAAGAGTTGGTGAAATTCTTCCTGAAATGAAGGTTCTGAAGTGATTTTTAGGTAGTTTTCGCGTAACTCTTCTATATTAGGATATAACATTTCTGGGATATACGCTCCTCCAAAATCACCATAATAACCTTTTTCGTTAATGTTGTAGCTCATATTTAAATTCTTTTAATTCTTCGCTATTTTTTAATCCTGGTTGTAGTTCAAACTTACTGTTAACATCAATAGAATAGCAATATTTAGATTCTTCTCCTTGAAGAAAAGACTTTACATTATCAATTTCTTTTATATCAATCCCTCCACTTAAAAAGAAAGGTTTGGTTGATGGATAGTCTTTAAAGACCTCCCAATTAAAGGTGTACCCATTGCCTCCGGGTAGTTTTCCTTTCGTATCAAAAAGAAAATAATCACAAACGTCTTCGTATGGTTTGAGTTTGCTAAAATTAAAGTTGTCTTTTATAGAAAAAACCTTAATTATTTTGGCATCTTTTATGCGTTTACAAAATTCTGGAGATTCATTTCCGTGCAATTGTACTGCATCTAAATGGTATTTTTTTATCTTATTTTGTATTTCAGAAAGATTGGCATTTACAAAAACACCAACTTTTTTTACTGATTTAGGAATCTTCGGAATTTCAGCATCAAAAAAACGAGGTGATTTTTCATAAAATATAAACCCAAGATAATCTGGCTGTAGATTAGCAACAGCTTCAATATTGTCTTTATATTTCATTCCACAGACTTTCAGTTTCATAGCTCTAATTGTTTAATGAAATTTTTTGAACTTTCTCCGGGATTGTCCGTTTTCATAAAATTCTCACCAATTAAAAAACCTTGGTATCCATAGGGTTTCAATTCTTTAATTGCTTCAACGGAACTGATACCGCTTTCAGATACTTTTACAAAGTCATTTGGGATTTTTTCACTCAATTTTTTTGAGATATCCAAGCTTACGTTAAAGGTTTTGAGATTTCTGTTGTTAACTCCAATCATATCTAATGAAGGCATAATGGATTTATGCAATTCTTCTTCGTTGTGTACTTCTAGCAACACATTAAGTTGAAGTTTTTTTGCTAATTCTGAAAATTGTTTGATTTCAGTTTTGCTTAATATGGCTGCTATTAACAAAATAGCGTCAGCTCCAAAAGCCTTAGCTTCAATAATTTGATATTCGTTAATTATAAATTCTTTTCTCAGAAGCGGAAGATTGCTACTTGCTCTGGCAAGAATTAAATCATCTAACGAACCACCAAAATATTTTGAATCAGTTAAAACAGACATGCCGCAAACACCAGCATTTTCGTAACCTTTAGCAACATCAGACACATTTAAATTGTTGTTTATAACAGATTTTGATGGTGACCTTCTTTTGTGCTCAGCTATAATTCCTGAGGTACTTTTTCTGAGTTTTTTTGAAAGTGAAAAAGTAGCTCTATCAAAAAGAAAGGTTTTTTCTAATTGGGACGAAGAGATTATAGATTTCCGCAATTTTACCTCATTACGTTTGTCAACTACTATTTTATCTAATATATTCATTGGCTCAGTTCAATCAATTTATTTAAACCCTCTTTTGCTCTACCGCTCATCAAGGACTCTTTTGCTAGTTCAAAACCATCGGAATGTGAAATGTTATTAGCTGTTGCAATTGCCAAACCTGCATTAGCAAACACAACATTATTTTGAGCATCAGTACCATTTTTATTAATAATCTGTGTAAAAATTTTAGCAGCTTGTTTTATGGTTTTTCCACCAAAAATTGCAGATTGTTGAATCTGTGAGACTCCAAAATCTTCTGGCTCTAAAAGTGACTCACTGTTATTGGTAATTATTTTTGTTTTTCCTGTTAACGAGATTTCATCATACCCATCCAAAGCATGAACAATAGCATAATTTTTATCCGTTTCTTGATATAAATAACCATATAGTCTTAATAATTCTAAACTAAAAACTCCTACCATTTGGTTATCTGGAAATGCAGGGTTTACCATTGGCCCTAACATATTGAAAAACGTTTTAACCCCTAATTCTTTTCGAATTGGAGCCACATTTTTCATTGCAGGGTGGAATAGTGGTGCATGAAGCACGCAGATACCCGTTTTATCAAGGCATTGTGTGAGAAAATCAGTTTCATTAGTAAACTTAATGCCCAAAGCTTCCATTACGTTAGAAGATCCAGATGCAGAAGAAACACCGTAATTACCATGTTTTACAACATTAACTCCAGCTCCTGCGGTTACAAAAGAGGATAATGTAGAGATATTAAATGTGTCCTTTCCGTCTCCACCAGTACCACATAAATCTATAGTATTGTATCCTTTTAAGTGAACAGGAATACATAATTCTAAAAGTGCATCTCTAAAACCACGAAGTTCATCTGTGGTAATGCTCCGCATCATATAAACAGTTAAAAAAGAAGCTATTTGGCTTTGGTTATATTTACCTTCGGATATATTAACAAGTACTTTTTTAGCTTCTTCACTGGTAATGCTTTTTTGGTTGATAAGTCTATTGAGTATTTCTTTCATGTTATGAGTTTATCCAGTTTTCTAATATTTTTTTTCCGTTTGGAGTTAGTATGGATTCTGGATGATATTGTACTCCCTTTACGTCGTAAATTTTATGCCTAAGAGACATTATTTGTCCGTTTTCATCAAATGATGTAGCTTCTAAACTTTCAGGTAAATCTTTGCTTACCACCCAAGAGTGATATCTGCCAACTTCAAACGTCTTGTCCATACCGTTAAACAAACTTTCATCATCCACTGAGACAGTTACGTTAGTGGCTACACCATGATGAACGGAGTCTAAATTCTCAATTTTGCCTCCAAAAACTTCTCCTATAGCTTGTTGTCCAAGACAGACTCCCAGAATGCTTTTGGTTGAAGCATACATTTTTATAATTTCTTTTAAAAGTCCTGCCTCATTTGGTATTCCTGGGCCTGGTGACAGTACAATTTTATCGAAATCATAAACTTCTTCAAGCGATAGTTTGTCGTTTCGTTTTACGGTGACTTCACAATTTAAATCCTCTAAATAATGAACTAGATTGTAAGTAAAGCTGTCGTAATTGTCTATAACTAGTACTTTTTTCATCTTAAATGTCTTTAGCTTGGTCAATGGCTTTTGTTAAGGCTCCAAGTTTATTGTAAACTTCTTGTAATTCGGCTTCAGGATTAGATTTTGCTACTAATCCGGCACCTGCCTGCCAAAATAAATTATGATTTTTACTAAGAAATGTCCTTATCATTATGGCATGGTTAAAATTCCCCTCAAAATCCATAAATCCAATAGCACCTCCATAATAACTTCGACTTGTTTTTTCGTATTTTTCAATCAGTTGCATGGCTTTGTGCTTTGGTGCTCCACTTAAAGTTCCGGCAGGAAATGTATCAGCCACAACTTGCATGGTTTCTGTTCCTTTATGGATTTGACCTGTTACTTTGCTCACTAAGTGAATGACGTGAGAGAAAAACTGAACTTCTCTATATCGTTCAATAGTAACATTGCTTCCGTGTCTGCTGAGATCATTTCTTGCTAAGTCAACCAACATTACGTGTTCACTATTTTCTTTATCATCCTTAATTAATTTTTCTGCAAGTTCTGCGTCTTTAAGGTCATTTCCTGTGCGTTTAAAGGTACCTGCAATTGGATGGATTTCAGCCTTGTTATCACTTACAACAAGTTGAGCTTCTGGTGAACTTCCAAAGATTTTAAAGTTGCCATAATCAAAATAGAAGAGGTAGGGAGAGGGATTTATGCTACGCAAAGCACGATAGACATTAAACTCATCTCCACTGAATTTTTGCGAAAATTGTTTGGATAGAACAAGCTGAAAAACATCACCTCGAGCACAATGTTTTTTAGCAAGCTCAACATGCTGCTTGTATTCGTCATCGGTTAGATTGGAGTTTAACTTCCCTTTTGTGTTAAAATCGTAAGAGGCATAATGACGAGTTTGAATTAACTGAAGGATTTCTTCTATGTTGTTTTCAGTGTCAAAGCAATGTGCAAAAATGTATGCTTCGTTTTTAAAGTGATTTATGGCAATTATGTTTTGATAAACGGCGTAATATATTTCAGGAATATTTATAGAATTATCTTTTTTTGAGATTTCGATATCTTCAAAATATTTTACGGCATCGTATGAAGTGTATCCAAAAATTCCATTATTTATGAATTTAAAATCTTCATTTTTATCAATTTTAAAACGTTTTGTAAATTTATGTATCTCGTTTGTTACACAAATATTCTTTGTATGGTTTGTTTTAGAACTGCCATCGGGATACGTTTGGTAAATAGATTTACCTTCAACCTTTATTGACGCAATAGGATTACAGCAGATGTAAGAAAAGCTATTATCGTTTGCATGGTAATCGCTACTCTCTAAAAGGATACTGTTGTGAAAATTATCCCTAATTTTTAAATAAATACTGACAGGTGTTATAGTATCTGCTAAGATTTTTTTGTAATGTGTGTATAAACTAAATTTTTTCATGTATGCTTAATTTGTATCAATTTCAAATTGATATGCTAATATTTTTAAATTTATGAGTTGCTGAAATAAAGTCAGCATAAATAAAAAAGGCTTGTCGTGAATGACAAGCCTTTTTCTATATTATGCATACCAAGGATTATTTCACGAACGTAAGTTTGAGAAATTCCACCACCAAGTATGATTTGTTTTTGTTTTCATTTTGAATGCCAAAGATAGAAATGAATTTTTACATATCAAATATAAATATTGCATAAATGAAAAAGATTCCCATAAAATATGAGAATCTTTAATGTTAAGCATTGCTATTAATCTAGGGTTATTAAAATTTCAATGTCACATTTAAATCAAATTCATCGTAAATAGCTTTGTCTTTTAAACCATCAAAAAAGCTTGAAGATCCGTATTTGATATCGTATTTAGTTCTGTCAATTTTTAAGTTTGCAGTGGCAGTTTTATTTGCAATATTCATATTAAAACTGGTTGGATGCGTTTGCCCTTTAATTGTTAGGTCACCTGTTACCTGAAAGTTTCCGTTTTTCCCCTTTACATTTGTTATTGCTAATTTTGCTTGTGGATAATTTTCAACACCAAAAAAGTCATCTGACTTTAAATGGCCTTCTAAGTTTTCTTTTCCGTCACCAGTTTCTAAATCTGTAACGTTGATAGATGTCATGTCTATGGTAAAATTTCCGCCAGACAAAACATCATCATTAAAGGTAAGTTGACCTTCCGCTAAATTAATTGTTCCTTCATGAGAGCCTGCTACTTTATAGCCTTTCCATGTGATTTTAGATTCTTTTACTTTAATCTCTTTTTTTAGAAGTGTTGTAGTAAATGAAGTAAATACTACTGCTAAGACTAAAAACTGTCTCTTATACACATCTCCGAGCCCACGAGACC
>OJDK01000447.1_pt1 | contig 17863 bp, 20 predicted proteins | sample 1592791 | NCBI WGS metagenome assembly OJDK01 (sample SAMN05416878, study PRJEB24817) | seawater metagenome | isolation source: Sea water | place: Canada:Atlantic | collected 2013-11
AGTCGTCGGCAGCGTCAGATGTGTATAAGAGACAGGAACTAGAGTTTTGAGTGATATGGGTGGTTTTATTGAAGAGGAATTTGTTGGGACTGCACCAGATGCTTCGTATTATTTGTTTTTAACTGAAGATGCAACAAGTGAAAATCCAGTAGAAGAAAGTTATTGGGTTGAAGCTGCTGAGCGTGCAGATAGTTTGGGTGTAGATATGATAAACACCTCGTTGGGTTATCGCGTGTATGATAATCCCAATTACAGTTATACTCCAGCAGATATGAATGGTCAGGTTGCGTATATTACTAAAGGCGCATCCATTGCAGTAGAAAAAGGAATTTTAGTAGTTGTAAGTGCTGGAAATGCAGGAGCGACAGATTGGCAAACCGTAGGAGCACCTGCAGACTCACCAGATGTACTTTCGGTTGGAGCAGTAGATGCCAATGGAGATTATGTAGCTTTTAGCTCAAGAGGTAGTGAAGCGCAGGTTGGCTACCAAAAGCCAGACGTGGTGGCCAGAGGAGGTAGTGCTTATGTAATTGATGAAAATAATACTATTGTACAAAACAACGGTACATCTTTTAGTTCACCAATTTTATGTGGAGGCATTGCATCACTCCTGCAAGCAATTCCTGAGGCAACACCAACCGAAGTGATGGGTTTTGTAAGACAATCAGCATCACAATTTAATAATCCAGATGATTTTTTAGGTTTTGGAATTCCTGATTTGAATTTAGCAAAAAACATAGCACTTTCTGTAGATGGTGAAATAATTGAGAAATTCAGTTTCAGTCCAAATCCGATTAAAAATGAAATTAATTTTGAATTTCCTTCAGAAACAGTAAAAGCAACTATTTCAATATTTAATACTTTAGGACAGCAAATTCTTCAAATTGAAAAAACAGTTAATTCCAATAAGTTGGATATTTCAAACTTGTCATCTGGAATTTATATCTTAAAAATAGCTTCTAATAATACCTCAAAAACCTTTAAATTCATAAAACAATAAATGGAGAACAGAATAACCGAACTTTTCAACATTAAATACCCAATAATACAAGCAGGAATGATCTGGAACAGTGGTTGGAGACTAGCTTCAGCATCTAGTAACTCTGGCATTTTAGGTTTAATAGGAGCAGGCTCAATGTATCCTGATGTCTTAAGGGAACACATTCAAAAATGCAAAATTGCAACCAATAAACCGTTTGGAGTTAACGTGCCAATGTTGTATCCAAATATTGAGGAGATTATGGATATTATTGTTGAAGAAGATGTGAAAATTGTTTTCACCTCTGCTGGTAATCCAAAAACTTGGACCAAATGGTTGCATGATAGAGGTATTACTGTTGTCCACGTAGTGAGTAGTGTAAAATTTGCTTTAAAAGCCCAAGACGCAGGAGTCGATGCTGTTGTTGCAGAAGGTTTTGAAGCTGGAGGACACAATGGACGTGACGAAACTACGACTTTGACTTTAATACCAATGGTTAAAGAGAAATTAGATATTCCTTTAATTGCTGCTGGTGGCATTGCCACAGGAAAAGCCATGTTAGCCTGTATGATTTTGGGCGCAGATGGAGTGCAAGTGGGAAGTAGATTTGTGGCTAGTGAAGAATCTTCAGCACATCAAAATTTTAAGCAAACCGTAGTGGAAGCAAAAGAAGGAGCTACGCAGTTAACGTTGAAAGAATTGGCACCTGTAAGATTGATTAAAAATAAGTTCTATGATGAAATATTAGAATTATATAAACAATCTCCCACTCCAGAACAATTGATAAAATTATTAGGAAGAGCAAGAGCAAAACGCGGTATGTTTGAAGGTGATTTAGAGGATGGAGAACTTGAAATTGGGCAAATCTCAGGATTAATTAATGATATAAAACCAGTGGCTGAGATAGTTCAGGATATTATAAAAGAATTTGAGGAAGCTCAAAGAGCGGTAAAAACTTTTTAATATTAATTATGTATTAATATTAGTTTGATAATTTCTTTCAAATAATAAAAATATTGCCAATACTAAATAAAAAAAATCCATGACCTAGTCATGGATTTTTTTTTCTGCAGTAAAAATACTTTATTCATTCATGTTGTCTTCTTTGGTCATGGTAAGTTTCTCTTTTAGGTCCATGTATTCAGACTTCATGTTTTGGTGTTCGCTTTCCATTTTAGCATGGTCATCCTTCATTGTTGAATGCCATTTTTTCATTTCTTCAATTTTCTCATTTATCTCGCTCTCACTTAACTCATCAAAATTAGGAGAAGCGTTTTTATGCGCTTCAATGATTTCTTTATGGCTTTTTAAAATGGCATCATGTCTTTCCAACATCATGCCATGTTGGGTAATGTCCCTTAAAACTGAAGAGTCTTGGAGTTCCATGCCTGAAAGTTCTTCAGAAAACTCGTCATGTTCAGCTAACATTTTGTTGTGGTTTTTTTCAAATCTGTTGTGGGCAGTTTCAATACTATCGCTTTGTCTTACAAAAGAATTGTATTCAGCCATTAACTCCTTTTTTTCATTATCGCAGGCAAAAAGTATTAAGGCTGTTATTGATAATAATACGCTTAATTTTTTCATTATTTTATGGTTTTTCTTAAATATAATAAATAAGTTGTAAATGTTTAATGTTATCGCTTCAAAAATTAACAAGTGTTAAATTCAAAACTGCTATTTTTGTTATTAATGTAATTTCAGTAAGATGAAAAAAATAGCAATTTTATTTATAATCTTTCTAAGCTTATATTCCTGTAAAAACACCGAAAAGGAAGAAGATCCTATTAAAGTGAACTGGAATAAAAGGGCGGTGAATTATCCCATTAAAGATTCACTAGAAATAGGTAAATCTTATTTGTCTATTTATTCTCAAATTTACAGTTACTCACAGCACAAACGTTACAATCTTACCGCTATGGTAAGCTTGAGAAACGCAAGTCAAAATGATACTATTTATTTGTTGAAAGCAAACTATTATGGTACGCATGGCGAATTATTAAAAACTTATTTCAATAAACCAGTTTATTTAGCACCTTTAGAAACCTTGGAAATCGTAATCAACGAATCTGATATTTCTGGTGGCACAGGTTCTAATTTTATTTTCGATTGGAAAATTCCAAACAGTTGCCCAGAACCAATTTTTGAAGGAGTTATGACTTCAACAGCAGGTCAACAAGGATTGTCTTTTACGACACATTCAAAAAGGATAAACTGATTAGATTCCTAAAACCAAAACCGCTACTTTTGCGTCATGGTTTTTAGCAACTATACCAAAGAATTTAGATACAACCTTAAATTGGCATCACCTGTAATTTTAGGGATGTTGGGCCATACCTTTGTCAGTTTTGTAGATAATGTTATGGTAGGGCAATTAGGTGCTGCTGAACTTGCAGCGGTATCTTTAGGCAATAGTTTTATATTTATTGCCATGTCTTTAGGTATTGGGTTTTCTACTGCAATAACACCTCTAGTAGCTGAAGCTGACACTGAAAAGAATTTTTTAAAAGGAAAGTCTGTTTTTAAACATGGTTTGTTTCTTTGTACTGTATTGGGTTTATTGCTTTTTCTAATGCTACTTTTTGCTAAGCCACTAATGTACATAATGGACCAACCAAAGGAAGTGGTTGAATTGGCAATGCCATATTTAGATTTAGTTGCTTTTTCGTTATTACCTCTCATAGTATTTCAGGCATTTAAACAATTCAGTGATGGTTTGTCCTTGACTAAATATCCAATGTATGCTACCATTCTCTCTAACGTACTCAATGTTATTATTAACTACGTTTTAATCTTTGGAAAGTTTGGTTTTCCTGAATTGGGAATTGTAGGTGCGGCTTACGGAACTCTGATTTCACGATTTATAATGGTATTTCATTTATGGTGGCTATTGGCTAAACGCAAAAAATCAAAGAGTTACGTAACAAATATTAAATTTTTTAAACTAAGTGCTCAACCTCTTAAAAAATTATCCAATTTAGGTTTGCCAAGTGCGTTACAGATGTTTTTTGAAGTTGGGATTTTTACTGCTGCCATTTGGTTGAGTGGTACTTTAGGAGCCAATGCCCAAGCAGCAAACCAAATTGCGTTAAACCTCTCATCCATGACGTTTATGGTTGCAACAGGGTTGAGCGTAGCAGCCATGATCAGAGTTGGCAACCAAAAAGGCTTAAAAGATTTTAAGGCTTTAAAACGAATAGCAGAATCAATCTTCTTTTTAGGCTTTCTATTAGCGGTTGTATTTGGGTTGTTTTTCGCAATTTTCAACGAGTATTTACCTGGTTTATATGTGGATTTGGATGATCCAGCAAATGCTGTTGACACTGCTGAAGTTGTTGAAATAGCTGCCACATTGTTGTTGGCAGCTGCAGTTTTTCAGATTAGTGATAGTTTACAAGTTATAGCACTTGGAGCGTTAAGGGGATTGCAAGATGTAAAAATACCTACAATAATAACTTTTATCTCATATTGGGTTATAGGTTTTCCTGTTAGTTATTATTTAGGAAAAGAAGAAGCTTACGGCAACCTAGGTATTTGGATAGGTCTTTTAGCAGGTTTGAGTGTTGCTGCAGTTTTGTTGTTTATTCGATTCAATTATTTAACAAAGAGGTTAATTGTAGAGTCTTAGCTCTAGGGGTCTATGCATTACCTTGTGTTAAATTGTAGATATTAAATCCGAATAAAATCAAAATTGTTATTAATGCCAAAACAGTTGGAATAGGTATATTTTTATAATTTAGTGGTATTCTAAAAATATTACTGTCTTTATTCATTTTGTTGTTTATTCTATATTTTAAAAGAGCAACATTGACCATTCCAAATACGGTAAATATAAAAATGTTACTTATTGAAGCCACAATTTTTAAATTTCCAATTAACCCGAATCCAATAGTGACAATAGCTAATGCAACAATTGCATAATTTGGTGTGTTTGCACCAATACCTGCAAGGGTTGTAAACTTTTTAAGCCAAGAAATTTTGCTGTCTCTAGCGACATCGTAGAGTAATCTAGAGGTTCCTAAAATATTACTTAAAATTGTTTTACTAGTAGCAAAAAGTGCAACTACTACAAGTAGTATTCCACCTAAAGTACTCCATTGTGTTTTTATTATAGCGGCTAGAGGTCCTTTTTTATTGGCCAATTCGCTAGCATCAAAAGTGCTCACGGCACTTATCGCGATCATTACATATAGTATAAGAACAATTATACCGCTAATTAAAATTCCCTTTGGGAGATTCTTTTTAGCGTTTTTAGTTTCTTCTGCCATTTTTACCAAATCTTCAAAACCTACGTAACTAAAAAAAATAAGTGCAGAACCAGCTAAAATTCCCATAATTCCGCTGTCACCTAATTCCAAGAGCGGTGCACTTCCCCAATCAGGTATGCAGAACGCAATAACGGTTCCTAACCCAATTAAAGTAACTATGGTGGCAAAAGTGTTGTAATGAGAACTTAGTTTAGAACCCAGGATATTAAATATAGCCATTAAAGTTATGATACTGATAATAGAAATCCAGTTAGGGATTTCTATAAGCCTACTTAAATATTCAGCAAAACTAATGGCAATTGCTGCAGGTGCTACAATTCCAGTAAACGTCATAAATATAGACATGAAAAGTGCCGTTCGTTCGCCTAAGCCTTGTTTAATATATTCAAAACTTCCACCAGCATCTGGGAATCGACTTACAAATTCAGCATAAGACAAGCCAGTGAGCAATGCAACTATGGCTGCAATAGCAAAACTTAACCAAAGCATATTGCCACTAAGATCAGCTGCCTGTCCTATAATGGCGTATATTCCGGCTCCAACTATTCCACCAACCCCAAACATTAAAATATCCCAAAAACCTAACGACTTTTTAAGTTTTTGTTTTGTCATTGATACAGTTGTTTTTTAATTAGACAATAATAGATATTAGTATAATTTTTAATCTTTTTATTTGTTAGCGTAAAACATAAATTATTTACCTCTTCTAAAATTTATTGTTATCTAGTTACTGTTAAGTGTTAGAAGTGTTACTTTTTATTTTTTAATACTTAAATCTTTAGGTACTTTTGCCCATATTTAATAACCATGGAACTACCCAAATTCATACTAGGCGATAATACAGATTATCCCGATGCTATTTTTATAATTCATACCGAATTTCCACGTTTTATAATTAATCTTGAAAATGATGAAGTTGAGTGGTTTGAAGAGTTCGATCAACACGATCAAAAAGAACTTGAAACCGAAACTGAAAATTATATTAAAGAGGCTACAGATTTTTACGATCGTGAAATTGCCAGATACAACGATTAATGTTAGAACAACTATTAGAATATGACAAAGAACTCTTTTTGTATTTAAATAATTGGGGTTCAGAAAGATGGGATAATTTTTGGTTGGTGATTACTTATAAATTTTCATCAATTCCATTGTACCTCATTCTATTGTATTTAATTTACAGGAAGTTAGGTTGGAAGGCTTTATTGCTTATGGTTCTCGTTATTGCTGCAATGATTACATTTACAGATCAAATTACCAATGTGTTTAAAGATACATTTCAAAGACCAAGACCATGTAGGGCAGAGGGAATTGTAGATTTAACTCGTTTTATTGCACCACGTTGTGGAAAGTATGGCTTTTTCTCAGGACATGCCTCTAACTCTATGTCAACAGCCATTTTTGCGGGTATGTTATTAAGACCATATTATAAAAATCTCATTTATATATTGTTGCTTTGGAGTTTCGCAGTTGCTTATAGCCGTATTTATGTTGGTGTACATTATCCAATAGATATTTTATGTGGATTAATGTTTGGTGGTTTAGCAGGATTTGGGTTTTATAAGCTGAATAAATACTTGCTAAAACGATTTATTTCAGAGTGAGTTTATATAATTCATTTACGAGGCGACTTTTGTAATCTTTATTAGAAAAATTGAGATCGTAAGTTTCAATATGTTTAATGTTGTAGAGCTTGGAAATTTTTTTAAAATCTTCCGGATTTTTTTTATCAGTTAGTAGCTTAAATTCTTTTTCTTTAGGAATAACAAGTCCTTCCTCTGTTTTTAATGGAGGTATCTTATCTCCGTAATTATAAATAACTTCTGGTGCAATACCTCCCAAACTATAAATAGTGCCATAAGATTTATTTAATTCTGACACAGGCTTGTATTTAACTTGTGCTTGAGTTTTTGCCAATGGAAGAGCAAAAAATCCTAAACTCATCATAAATAATATAATTAGGTAAAATACTGATTTTATGTTTTTTGATTGTAATTTTTTAAATATATAGGCTCCAACTATCAGCAGTAGTATAACTGCCACAATAAACCTAATTAGAGTAAAACCTGATAAGTCCTTTCCAATCATAAAATAAGAAACACCAAATAAACAAGCTAAAACTCCAATTAAGCCAAACTGAAAATAGACAGGAAATGTTTCTTTTTTAGATTTTAAGTTTTTAAATTCTCTAATTAAATACTCTATGTAAAACCCAATGTTATAAGCCAATGGGATTAAAACCGGCATTAAGTATCGTGATTTTTTTTCAGGGATAATAGATAGTAAAACTACCGCAAGGATAGTCCATAAAAAACTAAATTGATAAGTCTTTAAGTTAGATACTCTAGGTTTTAAGTAAGGGTAGATTAGACTAATTAAAGCAGGAATTGTCCATATACCGCTCTGTATAAAGAAGCTCCAATAATAGTAAAATGGCCTCACATTGTAGCTACTCCAATTAGAGGTTTCTCGTTCAGCTATTTTCAAAAAAGTTTCAGGATCTGCCACTCTTACATGCATATACCACCAACCACCTAAAACTATCCCGAAAACTAATAGGCTAATCAGTTTCAAAAAATGAAGTATATCACCTTTATAACGAAATGCAATACCATAAGCAATTATAAAAGGTAAAAATAAAACATATAACGAAACAGGCCCTTTAGATAATACAGAACCAGCTAAAAACAAAACAAAAAGTAAACTTCTTAAGACAGATGTTTTTTGATCTTTAAGCATAATGAAGAGTTGATATAACGCCATTAGCATAAAACCATGCGTATAAATATCCCAAGGCGCTTCAATGGTAATGCCAATAATATAAAATGAAGTTATTGCAATAAAACCATTTATTAAACCATGTGATTTACTGAGTTCTAATTTTGTAGATAGCAAATAAGTTGAAATACCAATACCAGCTACAAAAAGAATAGCAGGCCATCGTAAGGCTAGTACTGAATTCATTCCAAAAATAAACCCAAAAACAGATGTAATCCAAGTTGGTAGTGGCGGTTTTTGGTAGCGTGCTTCGCCATTCATGGTAGTAAGTATCCAACTATTATCCGTGAGCATTTCTCGAGCAGAAATAAAGTTTCGAGCTTCCATTATGCTAACAGGAATTGAATCAATGGTAAAACCGAGCATAACAATAACAAATAAGAGAAGGCTTAAAATAGGATATTTTTCTAATAACTTAATCATCGCTTTTACAGATTAAATATGTATTACGAGCATAGATTGCAACTCCAAACAAGTGTCCTACAAATAGTACGGGATCTTTTCTCATTATGGCATAACTCAAAATCATAAATGCACCAATTAAGCTCAATAGCCAAAAACCCAGAGGTAATGTTGATAATTTATTACGTTCAGAATATATCCATTGATAAATAAAACGCAGCGTAAAAACAATCTGCGCTGCAATTCCTAGTATTAATAACCATGTAGGAATTACTTCATTTTGAAAGAGTAACTCTATATCAATTTTATTATTGTTGTAGTAATATGCTACAACTAAGATAGGTACTACTAATAGCGAATACCTAGCCATTTTTGGGAATTTTTGCCAATGTCCTTGCAATTGTAGATTTCTAATATATATGTAATAGGTTAGGCTTTGCCCTAGCATTATGGCAAAATCCAATCGTAAATAACCATAAATAAATAATAGAAAAGATGCAATGAGACTCAACGTCCAAAACGAAGTTGGAGTAATGACCTTACGTTGTTTTTCTGAGGTAACCCATTGGATAATTAGCCTAGATGAGAATAAAATCTGGGCTAAAAATCCTATGCTGTAAATAATCCAGTCTTTCAAATTAAAGATTGTTTGCTAGATTTTTCAATAGAATAGTTAATGTATTTCTTTTTCATCCAGAGATAAGCAAAACAATCCATAAGTGGCCCTAAAAGTCTATTCCATACTCCAAATTTTGCTGTACCAGCCATACGAGGAAAATGCTGAACCGGAATTTGTAATATTCTACCATTTTGTAGCATAATCATTGCAGGTAAAAAACGATGTAAACCTCTAAACATAGGTATTCGCTTAGCATATTCTGTTTTAATTACCTTAAGCGGACAACCAGTATCGTCCATACCGTCGTGAGTAAAAGTCCGCCGTATACCATTGGCAATTTTGGATGACATGTTTTTTACAAAAGAATCCTTTCTGTTAGCACGGACACCAGTCACCAATTCGTATGAATCAATGTGTTCTAAAAGTAAATTAAAATCTTCTGGAGCTGTTTGTAAATCTGAATCTATATAACCAACCAACTCTGATTCAACATGGTCAAATCCTGCTTTTATAGCAGCACTCAAACCTCTATTTTCTTTAAACAAAATGAATTCAAAATCTCCATTACGTTTACAAATTTCTTCAATTATAGCTTGGCTAGTATCCTGTGAACCATCATTGACAAACAAAACAGAAGAAGGTACAGCCGCAACTTTGAGGTAGTTGGAAAGTTCTGTCTCAACACGCTCTAAATTTTCTTCCTCATTATACACCGGAACAATTATGGTAAACTTATTTTTCATGCAGTTGATAGTGTTGATGGGCACAAAAATATCGTTTTTTTGCATTACAACGAATCTCTATTGGTTTAAACACTGAAAAGATGTTTATTTGTAATAATTAAACTATTAAATATGAAGATTTTAGTTACCGGAATAGCTGGTTTTATTGGCTCCCATACAGCAGAGCGTTTATTGAAAATGGGACATAACGTTGTTGGTGTAGATAATTTTTGTGATTACTACAGCTTGAACCTTAAGGAGATGAACGCTAAAGCCGTTAAAGACAAAGGTGCTGAAATTATTAAAATGGATTTAAGAACAGTTGAAGATTATAATCAATTAGCTAAAGATTTTAATTATATATTCCATTTTGCAGCTCAACCTGGTATTTCACAAACGTCAACTTTTGAAGACTATTTTACCAATAATGTGATTGCTACAAAAAATTTAATCGATTTCGCTTTAGAGTGTAAAGATTTAAAACTGTTTGTTAATATAGGAACTTCTTCAATTTATGGACTGGAAGCCACTTACCCTGAAAGCGTTATGGTTAAACCAGCGTCACACTACGGAGTTACAAAATTGGCAGCTGAGCAATTGGTACTTCAAAAAAGTAGGGAGAAGCAAATGCAAGCTTGTAGTATGCGACTATATTCTGTGATTGGCCCACGTGAAAGACCAGAAAAAATGTACACTAAATTAATTGATTTAGGCTTGCAAGGTAAACCATTTCCTTTATTTGAAGGTAGTGATAAACATCTTAGAAGTTTTACTTACGTTGGTGATATTGTAGATGGTATTGTGAGTGTATTTGATAACGAGGCTAAAGTTGATGGTGAAATATTCAATTTAGGAACAGAGGTAGAGCATACCACTCAAGATGGTATAGATGCTGTAGCGGAAGTAATAGGAAAAGATATAAAAATAGACATAAAGCCAAAGCGTGCTGGTGACCAAACCAGAACAAAAGCAAACATTGATAAAGCTCGAAAAATTCTCAACTACAATCCACAAACCACCTTGTTAGAGAGCGTAAAATCCCAAGTAGAATGGTTTAAAGAAAACTGTGTGTAAAGCTTGAGGAAATAACTTATTAGAGATTTAATAAATAGTCTGCTGCAGCAAAAGGCGTTGTTTTTCCTGCTTCTATTAAGGCCATCTGATTTTTAAGTTCTGATTTAATTTTTTCGGAATTATAAAAATTTGATTTTAAGCGGTCTTCTATAGTTTGAAGTAACCAAAATCTATTTTGGTTATTTCTGTTATCATCAAAATAAGAATTGGCTTTTGTGGTCTCTAAATAATCCGTGATTAGTTTCCACACATCAGAAATTCCTTCTTGTTTCAATGCACTGCAGAGTAAAACTTTTGGTGACCAATTAGATGTTTTTGATGGATATAAATGCAGAGCTCTGTTAAATTCTATTTTTGCAGATTTTGCAGCTTTAATATTATCTCCGTCAGCTTTGTTTATAACTATGGCATCTGCCATTTCAATAATACCACGTTTTATCCCTTGAAGTTCATCTCCGGCACCAGCAAGTTTTAAGAGTAAAAAGAAATCTACCATACTATGTACTGCTGTTTCGCTTTGTCCAACACCCACGGTTTCAATAATTATGGTGTCAAAGCTTGCAGCTTCACAAAGAATAATGGTTTCTCTAGTTTTACGTGCTACACCACCTAAAGAGTCACCTGAAGGAGATGGTCTTATAAAAGCATTTTTATCTTTAACTAAATCTTCCATTCGGGTTTTATCACCCAAAATACTGCCTTTGCTTAGAGTGCTACTAGGATCAACGGCCAAGACCGCAACCTTTTTCTCTATACTTGTTAAGTGGATACCAAATGCTTCAATAAAAGTGCTTTTGCCAACACCAGGAACTCCAGTTATTCCTATACGAACAGACTTATTTGCGTAAGGCAGGCACTTATTTATAATTTCGTTTGCTTTTTTAGAATGAGTAGAATTGGTACTTTCTATTAAAGTGATTGCTCTACTTAGAGATGTTATATCTCCATAAACTATACCTGAAACCAAATCATTAACCGAAGGCTGTTTTTTTCGTTTTGCTTTAATAGTATTTGCAGAACGTGTATTTAAAGTTTTTTGTGACTCTACACCTTCTTGCTCATGTAATGCGGATTTATCTATATTTTTTTTTGGGTCCAAAAATTTTAATTATTGCGAGTTTTTAGATTGCCTTACTTCAATTGGTATTTCAATAAGTGTGCTGTCCCAAGCCATTGTTAATTTTAGATTTCCTGTAGTATTATCAAAAGCTATGGTAAATTCTTCAACAGTTGTATCTAATTTTTTAACAGGAACTTCTATTTCAACCACATCGTAGTTGGGATCCCACATTGGTTCCATTTTTTCATTGACTCCCCATTCATATTGACGCGAATTAAACATTACTCTCCAAACATCCTCCATTGGCACTGTCCAGATTGTGTACTTCCCTTTGGGTAAAGACAACCCTTCAATTCTTAGATCTTTATTTGTTTCAAAAGTAGTGGCTTCATTGGCACCTGTTCGCCAGACTTGATTAAAAGGAACTAGAGCTCCAAATATTTCACGTTCACGCTTAGATGGTCTATTGTATTCAATCTTAAGATCTAAATCGTTAAGTTCAATCTTTGCTGAATCTTTAGGGCTTAATCTCGGGGAAAATATGTTTTCTACAAACGTTGAATATAAAAATAAAGCCAAAGCTACTATGGCTAAAATAATTAAAAGTCGCTTTAAAAAAGTGTTCATGTAAATAGCAATTTTTTTTGTGAGTTAAAGATAATTGAAATCCCTAAATTTAGAGAATGAGAGACGGTAATTTTAAATAAATATAAAACAGATAAAGATTTTTTTTAATTTTTTGCAACACACTGTTTTTTGTTTCGTCTTTAAAATGAAACCAATCAAAAACCAATAACCAAAATCAATTCGTTTCAAATTCATATTGTTGAAAAATGCCGTCAAAATGATAGGCAGGCGCAGTTAAAACTTTACAATCAATATTGTGACGGTATGTTAATCGTTGCTTTACGGTTTGTAAAGGATACAATGGAAGCAGAAGATATTGTACAAGAGGCGTTTATAAAGGCATTTTCAAAAATAGATCAGTTTAAGGCAGAAGTTACTTTTGGGGCTTGGTTAAAACGTATAGTTGTTAATAGATGTATTGATGTATTAAAATCCAAGCGACAAAGATTGGTTGAATTAGAAGAGCACCATCTTAAAGTTGTAGAGTCTAAAGATGATGAAAGTTGGGAGGTTGATGATGAAATTACATTGGAAGAAGTGAAATCGGCAATATTGAAATTGCCCGAAAAGTATAAGTATGTAGTGATGCTTTATTTGGTAGAAGGCTATGATCATCAAGAAATATCTGAAATATTAGGTATTACAGAAGTGGCATCTAGAACACAACTTCATAGAGGAAAACAAAAATTACAAGACGAATTAAAATTGAAGAAAAATGGCACGAGATCTTAGAGATTTATTTCAAGAAGACACAAAAAACCAAAAGGCAAATATGTCCCATGGTCACGAAGCTCGCTTTCTGCAAAAACTGGAAAGGGAATTGCCCAAAAAGAAAGAGCATAGTAAGTTTAAGTTATTGAATATTGCAGCAAGTGTAGTTGTTTTGTTAGGACTGGCTTATGGAGCTTTTCAAATTTTTCCAACAGGAGAAAGCATTGAAAATAATGGAAAGAAGCCTAATGAGGTTTCAGAATTAAAAACACTTGGAGATCTTTCACCAGACCTAAAAAAAGTTGAAGATTATTATTTGGCAAGCATCAACTTAGAATTATCAAAAGTGCAATTAACTCCAGAAAATAAAGAATTGGTAGATGGCTATATGGCTAGGCTAAAAGAGTTAAATGATGAGTATAAAAGGTTAACTATTGAATTGAATGAAAACGGATTGAATGAAGAAACCTTAGACGCGCACATTAATAATTTAAAGTTAAGATTAAACCTTGTCACTCGTCTAAAAACAAAGATTAAAGAATTTAATGAACCAGCATTTTCAGAAGCAAGTATTTAATAGAATAACATCATCACATCAAAAATCAAAAATCAAAAATCAAAAATCAAAAAACGAACAGTTAAATTAAAACAATTATGAATTTTTTAAAGAAAAATCACGAACACAAATCGGAAAATAGAAATTCCGTGAGTAAAAAAATCAAAATTATAGCATTGTGTTTATTGACCACGTTAAGTTATGCACAGCAAAAGCTAACTAAAACATCACAGTCTATAAAAGTAAATAAAGATGTGATAATAGATTTAAATACGAGTCACGTCGAAATAGAAATTGATACTTGGAATAGGAACATTGTTGAAGTAGAGGCCTATATAGAAAGTGAAAAATTAACTAAAGAAGAGCTAGAGAAAGCCTTAAAGACATGGAATCTAAAAGTAGATGGTTCCAACAATAAAGTCACTATTTTTTCTGATGGAGGAAAAACTGCTAGAATTTATGGAGAAGGTAATTACACAGAACTATTAAGAGATTTGGAATTTGAATTGGCAGAAATGCCCGAAATACCAGAAATACCAGAAATGCCTCCGATGCCAAATATGGCTAAAATGCCAAAAATGCCAAAAATGCCCGAAATGCCACAGATGCCTGCATTACCAGAATTACCAAAAGGCGTAAATACCATAACTTTTGATCATGATAAATATGAGAAAGAAGGTGAGGCATACCTAAAAGAATGGAGTAAGAAGTACGAAAAACAAGGAGGTAAAGAATTACAAAAACGTATGGAAGATTGGGCTAAGCGTTTTTCTGAATCTGGATACCAAAAAAAAATGGAGAAATGGGGAGAAGAATACGGAAAACGTTTTGAAGGCAAATGGGCAAAAGACATGGAAAAATGGGGAGAGAAGTTTGGAGAAAAATATGGTAAAGACATGGAAAAATGGGGAGAAGAGTTTGGTGAACAATTCGGAGAGGATTGGGCAAAAAAAATGGAAGCGTGGGGAGAACGTTTTGGAAAACAAATGGAGCAGCGTACCGAAGCAATGGAAAAACGTAGTGAAATGATGGCAAAACGCACAGAGCAAAGAGCACAACATATGGAACAGAGAGCTGAACACATGCGCAAAAGACAAGAATCCTTAAATAATAGAGTTCATGAAAGAGGAGGTAGCAATGCTGTTAAAAAGGTGATAAAAATAAAAATCCCTAAAAAGGCAAAACTAAAAACTAATATTAGGCATGGTGAGTTAAAAATAACTTCTGTCATTTATGATATGACAGGAGAAATATCTCACTCATTTTTAGTAGCAGAACACATTGATGGAAGTAACACTTCCATCAATGTGTCTTATTCGCCAGTTGTTGTAAATACTTGGGATATAGGTACATTGAGCTTAAATTTTGTAGATAGAGCACAAATTAAAAGCGCTAAAAATTTAGTGCTTAATTCAAAGTCTTCCAATGTTAGCGTAGAAAGTCTTTCTGATACAGCTATAATTGATGGCAGCTTTGGGGATTTAACCATTTCTAATTTCGTGGATTCTTTTAAGAATCTCAATTTGGTTCTAGAGAACAGTGATGCATTGATAAACCTACCTAAAAACCTAGACTATAGTATGTATTTTAAAGGCAATCGTTCTAAATATAATAATAAACCAACCAACCAAAAGACTATTCGTAATTACCCTGAAGGACAAAGCTCAAACCGAACAATTAGTGTTAACGCTAAGTTTAGTAATTTAATTGTAAACTAAATTATAATTCTGAACAGTGTTCAAAATCTAATGACTTCTTCGTTTTTCCATAAGAAATAATTTTATTTTTATGGAAATTTTTAGTTTATGCCCCTTACATCTTTCGAAACATTTTTAAACTCTATAGAAATACATCCATTAATAGAACCTACCATATCTAAAGATGAATATATAGCTATAGATTTATCCATTTATAACACTGAATTAAAAAAAATTAATATTTCTTCTTCTAATGATTTGGAAGAATTCATTTGGAATTATCTTAAACTAAAAAACGCTAAGGTAACCTATGGAGGCTATCTGGAAAAACGAGGCATCTACCAACGTAGCAATTATTTTAACCAAAAAAAAACAGAAACTGAACGTAACATACATTTAGGGTTGGATTTATGGATTGAATCGGAAACACCAATTTTTGCACCACTGGAAGGGAGAATTCATAGTTTTAAAAATAACACCAATTACGGTGATTACGGTCCAACAATTATTTTGGAACATAATGTTGATGGCACTATTTTTTATACCTTATATGGTCATTTGAGTTTAGATTCGATTGAAAATTTAAAAATAGGAGTACAGGTGCAGCAAGGAGAACAAATTGCTACATTAGGAACAGCTGAAGTAAATGGAGATTACCCTCCACATCTGCATTTTCAGATAATTAAAGATATTGAAAATTATAAAGGAGATTATCCAGGAGTTGCCAATCAACAGAATTTAGATTTTTTTAAAGAGAATTGCCCAGATCCTACATTGCTATTAAAATTAAGCTAACCTGAAACCAATAACAGCTTATTCTCGTAAATATCTGCATGAGAATAAACAGATTAATGCAGATTGTTTTTATAATTTTTCCAAGTCTATTATTAGCTCAAAAAATAGACAATACTGTTTCTTATAAAAATATTGAAAACAACAACTATTTCCGGTTTCATTATGATAATGATTACTTCGCTGCAACAGACGAAAATTATACTCAAGGCTATAATTTTGAATTGGTTACGCCAACTTTAAAAAAGAATCCTGTAAACTGGCTTTTCTTCAAGTTAGATAATGTAAAAACTCAATATGGACTTTCCATTGAACATATTGGGTTTACTCCAAATGATTATGTGAGTGAGGCTATTCAATATGGAGACAGACCTTTTTCAGCTGCTATAATGCTGAAGAGTTTTATAATTGAAACTGATACTAAAAATAAAAGTAGATTGTCACAATCCTTAAGTTTAGGATTGATTGGTCCTGGTGCATTTGGCAAAGAGATGCAAGTAGGGATACATAAAGCCACGGGAAATAAAATTCCTAAGGGATGGGATAATCAAATTAAAAATGATGTGGTTTTAAACTATCGTATTGCTTATGAAAAGCAGTTGCTTAAATATAAAAATGCTTTGGCTTTAAATGCAAATGGATCATTACAAATAGGCACATTATTTACCAACGTTTCAATAGGAGCTAATGCTTTATTCGGAATATTAAACTCCGTATTTGAAAATGAGGGGAATAAAAAGGGATTTCAGATTTATGCTTATGCACAACCTATAATCAGTGTTGTTGGTTATGATGCAACTTTACAAGGTGGACTAATTAGCAATGATAGCCCATATACTATTTCAACAAGTGGCGTTGAACGTTTAACAGCACAGTATAACTTAGGATTAGTTGTAAAAACCAAAACTTTATATTTTGAATATACAAGGAGTGCCATAACACGAGAGTTTAAAACTGGTAGCTCTGCAAAATGGGGAGGAATCCGTATTGGGTTTACGTTTTAGGTGCTGTAATTTGCTTCTTAGCCCAATATTTACCAATAAAAAAGCCAATTATAACTAATACTCCATCAGTAATGGCAAACCACAATTCTTTTGGAAGAGCAAAAATGACAAAAAAGGTGGCTATGAGCATTAACGCTCCTACAATATAAGATGGAGACATACTTTTCTTAGAAATTTTGGCGGCCAAAAACATTCCGGATATTATGCCCATAAAATGAGCAACAACGACAAAAATTTTAGAACCCAACGGAATTTTGTCCATATTATCCTTTATCCAGTCCATATTCATGGCATCTGCACCTTCAGGTAAGGGAAAAAGATTATGGCCAATTAAAGTTTCGAATAAAAAGACTACGGCAGACGCAAATAAAAATCCAATAAATGTAGCTAAAACGTTTCTCATTCTGTTTTTTGATTAGTTAGTTATTCTAATTTATAAAAAAAAATTGAAGACTTACGTTTATTAGTGAATTATCGCTTTTATAGAGTGTTGACCATTTAATTTGGGAAATACCTATTAGATAAACATTGGGTTTAATTCCTGTCTCTTATACACATCTCCGAGCCCACGAGACCG
>OJDK01000450.1_pt1 | contig 17641 bp, 14 predicted proteins | sample 1592791 | NCBI WGS metagenome assembly OJDK01 (sample SAMN05416878, study PRJEB24817) | seawater metagenome | isolation source: Sea water | place: Canada:Atlantic | collected 2013-11
GATCTACACGTAAGGAGTCGTCGGCAGCGTCAGATGTGTATAAGAGACAGTTTATATATCTTGCAAACTATAAGATTTTTAATATGAATTGGGAACAACTACTGTCACTAAAGCGTTTTGGTGACACTAATAAAAGATTGCGGAAAGAACAGGATGAAACACGATTGGGTTTTGAAGTGGACTATGACCGGATTATTTTTTCATCAGAATTTAGAAGCCTGCAAGATAAAACACAGGTTATTCCATTGTCAAAAACAGATTTTGTACACACAAGGCTAACACATAGTTTAGAGGTAAGTGTTGTTGGTAGGTCTTTGGGCAGAAAAGTGGGTAAGCTTCTACTTGAAAAACATCCGCATTTAGAAAACGTCCACGGTTATAAAATGAATGATTTTGGTGCCATAGTTGCAGCAGCGGCTTTGGCTCATGATATTGGTAATCCTCCATTTGGTCATTCTGGAGAGAAAGCAATAGGAGCTTATTTTAGAAATGGAGAAGGCAAGCAATTTAAAAGTTCACTGACAGAAAAAGAATATCAAGATTTATGTGATTTTGAAGGGAATGCCAATGGCTTTAAAATCTTAACTGAAAGCAGGGAAGGTAGAGCTGGCGGATTGCGTTTAAGCTATGCTACCTTAGGTGCTTTTATGAAATACCCAAAAGAGTCCTTACCTAAAAAGCCTACTAAACATATTGTGGATAAAAAATATGGCTTTTTTCAAAGTGACAAAAACATGTTCCATAATGTGACTCAAGATTTAGGATTATTAAAAAGAAGTGATAAACACGCAAGTTTTCAAAGACATCCATTGGCATATTTGGTTGAAGCGGCTGATGATATTTGTTATACAATTATAGACTTTGAAGATGGCATAAACCTAGGACTCATTGATGAAGACTATGCCTTAGAATATCTTATAAACTTGGTGAGAAATAAAATAAAGACCGATAATTATCACACTTTAAAAACCACCCAAGATAGAGTTAGCTATTTGCGAGCATTAGCAATAGGTACTTTAATAGAGGAAGCAGCTTCTATTTTTATGAAAAATGAGGAGGCTATTATGCAAGGTGAATTTGAAACAGGTTTGTTGGAAGTAAGCCAATACAAGGCGCAAATAAAAGACATCATCGATATAAGTATTAAGAATGTGTATAGGTCTAAGGAAGTTATTAATAAAGAAATTGCTGGTTATGAAATTCTTAATCACCTATTACATGTTTATGGTAGAATGGCTAATAATTTTTATAAAGGAGAACTTTCTAATTACGACAAACTTATGATGAGCAATTTGCCAGAAACGATTAAGTTCAGTGAAGATAGTTTGTATGAAAATTTACTTGCAGTATGTCTTTATATTTCAAAATTGTCTGATACTAATGCTATGCTTCTTCACAAGAAATTGAAAGGCAATATTTTATAAATAACGCATTTCATCGAATAAATTTGGTTTTAGACGGTATTTTGTTTTTATTTATCTTATAATCAGTCTCAAAAACCCTACTTATGAAAAATAATATACTTGGTGGCTTAGTCATTTTCTTAGTTGTAGTGACTTGCCTATTAATGATTGATGACATTTCATATACAGACAATCAATCGATAAAGAACCCTACTGTTGAAATTGAGAAAGAAAAACAATCCACAGATTTAGCTATTGTTGAGAGTGAGGAGTAAATCTTCTATTTTTTTCTGAATAGATTTAGCATCCAACTGTAGCAATGCCTTTAATTGCGTTACCGTGCCATGTTCTATAAATGTGTCGGAAATGCCTAATGTTAATATGCGCTGTATATAATTATTTGAATTTGCAAATGCTAAAACTGAACTTCCAAATCCTCCAATAATACTTCCGTCTTCAACTGTAATTATCGCTTCATAATTCAGAAAAACATCGTGTAATAATGATTTGTCTAGAGGTTTAATAAACTGCATATCGTAATGGCCAATATTTGTTTGTTGGTCAGAAGCTTCAATAGCATCTTTAACCACTTTTGCCATAGTACCAACAGAAAGTACGGCAACTTTTTTTCCTTGTTTCAACGTTATTCCTTTTCCAAATTTAATAATTTCAAAAGGCTTTTTCCAATCTAAAAGATGTCCACGTCCTCTTGGGTAGCGGATTGCAATTGGGAAATCAATACCCAATTGAACGGTGTACATAATATTTCTAAGAGCAATAGCATCACGAGGAGCAAAAATTACTAGATTAGGAATACAGTTGAGGTAAGCCAAATCAAATACACCATGGTGAGTGGCACCATCTTCACCCACCAAACCAGCACGATCTAAACAGAAAACTACTGGTAAATTTTGCAAAGCTACATCATGTATAACTTGGTCATAGGCACGTTGTAGAAAAGTAGAATATATATTGCAAAAGGGAATTAAACCTTGTGTTGCCATTCCTGCGGCTAATGTCACAGCATGTTGTTCTGCAATGCCTACATCGAAGGCACGATCAGGAATTATTTCCATCATATGTTTTAAGGAACTGCCTGTTGGCATAGCAGGTGTAATGCCAATAATATCTTTGTTTTTTAAAGCCAGTTCAACAATAGTTTCTCCAAAAACATCTTGAAACTTTGGGGCTAATTTTAAATCAGATTTTTTAGGAAGGTCTCCTGTTTTGGCATCAAATTTTCCAGGAGCATGATATTTTACTTGATCGATTTCAGCTTGTTTTAAACCTTTTCCTTTGGTAGTAATAACATGCAAAAACTTTGGACCTTTTATGGTTTTCAATCGTTTTAATTCAGAAATAATCAACGGTAAATCATGTCCATCAATAGGGCCAGAATAATTAAAGTTTAAAGCTTCAAAAATATTATCTTGCTTTTGTGTGCCTTTTTTTACATTAGTCAAATACTGTTTTAACGCACCAACACTTGGGTCAATACCAATTGCATTATCATTAAGTATTACCAAGAGGTTTGCATCTGTTACACCAGCATGGTTTAAGCCTTCAAAAGCCATTCCGCTTGCAATGGATGCATCACCAATTACAGCAATATGATGTTTGTCTTCTCCCTTTAAGTGTGATGCAATTGCCATTCCTAAAGCTGCAGAAATAGAAGTTGATGAGTGTCCTACTCCAAAAGCATCATGGTCACTTTCACTTCGTTTTGGAAAACCACTAATACCACCTAATTGTCGGTTAGTTTCAAAAATGGCTTTGCGACCAGTTAAAATTTTGTGTCCATAAGCTTGGTGTCCCACATCCCAAATTAATAAATCTTCAGGAGTATTATATACATAATGTAAAGCAATGGTCAGTTCTACAACTCCTAAACTCGCTCCCAAATGACCTTCTTTGGTGGCAACAATATTTATTATAAACTCACGTAACTCTTTAGCAAGTTGAGGTAAGTCGTCTTGTTTGAGTTGGCGCAAATCTTTTGGAAGGTTAATATGTTTTAGCAATGCTTTTGACATGAAGCAAAGCTACGATAAATGAGATAGATTTTTATCAAAAGAATCTTGTTTGAATTTTTTACATTTACAATTATGATAAACCCATTTGACGATACATATTTTATGAAAAAAGCACTTCAAGAAGCTGAGTTGGCTTTTGAAAAAGGTGAAATACCTGTAGGTGTAATCATTGTTGTAGAAGACAGAATTATAGCCAGAACACATAATCTTACCGAGTTGCTTAATGATGTTACAGCTCACGCAGAGATGCAAGCTATAACGTCTGCTGCAAATTTTTTGGGAGGGAAATATTTAATTAATTGCACACTATATGTAACCTTAGAACCTTGCCAAATGTGTGCAGGCGCATTGTACTGGAGTCAGATTTCTAAAATAGTATATGGAGCTTCTGATGAACAACGTGGTTTTGAAACTATGGGAACTAAGCTACACCCAAAAACAAAAGTAGTTAAGGGAGTGATGGCAAAGGAAGCTTCAGCATTAATTAAGCGATTTTTTATTGAGAAACGAAATTTAAACTAAATATATAATTGTGATTAAAACTATACATTATGAAAAAGTATCTGATTTTTTTATTTGTAGGATTATCTTTTATTGCCTGTAAATCTAAAACCAATAGTTATAATAAAAAGGATATTAATATATCATTAATAGCATCAGGAAACCTTCATGGTACAGGGTCAGAAAATATTGAAAAACAGAATTTAGTTATTAAAAATAAAGTTGATTGGACTAATTTATTAGCCAAAATGGACGCTACAAATAATGTCTCTAACACTTTTGAAGAAACTGACATTAACTTTTCCCAATATTCAGTAATTGCAGTTTTTGATGAAGTGAAGAGTAGTGGAGGTCACAGTATAGATTTAGATGTTAAAAGAAATACTGATAAAATAATTGTTGAAGTTATTAAAAATGCTCCTAATGGAATGGCAACTACAGTAATAACCCAGCCTTTTTATTTGGCTAAAATTAAAAAGAACAACTTACCAATTGAATTTAAATAAAGCAAAAAAAACGCCCAACCAAAGGTTGAGCGTTGAAACTTTGTAAGATATATACTTATAATACCTGCACGTTTGCAGCTACCATACCTTTTCTTCCTTCTTCTTCGTTGTACTCAACTTGATCTCCTTCACGTAATTCTACACCGTTAAGGTTTGATACGTGTACAAAGATGTCTTTTCCTGTTTCTTCGTTGGTAATGAATCCAAATCCTTTTGAATCATTAAAAAATTTAACTGTTCCAGTCATTATAATATAAATAAAAATTAAAGTGCAAAGATATAATATATATTGATGTTAGTGTTAATAAATTGTTTTATTTTAAAATATTGGAGGTTAATAGGTTATAAAAAATAAAAGATACTATTGTTTATGCCTTACCACCAAAGGGTTGTAGCTTAAATTAAAATTTCAAAATGTAGGAAATTTATAATTTTCTCTTGCGTTGGTTTTCTCGCATTTTGTCCAAATTTTCCTTTGTCAGCATATAATCTTTTAAATTTTTTCCTTTCCATCGGTAATACGAAAACAGGGGAAAAACAACTAAAAATAAACCAATAACTCCAAAACCAATTAATTTCTCAGAGTACTCCACATTTAGGATAAGGCCACAAACAATGCTAGTGATTGAAACTATAAATGCTATTAGGGTTATGATTTTTATGAGTTTCATTTTTGAGTTCACTTATACTACGGTATTATGTTGAGTTCTATTCTAAATTTCCCGAATACGCTCGAAAAAAACAGATACTATTAAGATGTAAAATTAATCAATTCGTTTCGGTAAGCGGTCAGTAATTTAGACTTTGATACAAAACCGTAATACTTGTTATCTTTTATTACAGGTAAATTCCATGCATTGGAATCCTTAAATTTTTTCATTACATCTTGCATAGAGTCTTCTTCATAAATGATATATGCAGGTGCTTGATGCATAAAGGTTTCAACTGTTGTAGAGTCGTAAAGTGTGTGGTCAAACATAACTGTCCTTATATCGTCTAGCAGTATAATTCCCATAAAACTTCCATCTGAATCTGTTACAGGAAATAAGTTCCTACTCGATTTTGAAACTCCTTTTTTCAACATTTCACCCAATGTCATTTCAGGATGTAGTGAAATGAAATTTTGTTCTATTACAGCATCCAGTTTCATTAATGTTAAAACACTTTTGTCTTTATCTTGGGTTAAAAGTGCGCCTTTTTCAAGAAGTTCTTTGGTGTATATAGTATGGTCAAGTCCATTTTTATTAATTATAAAGGACATGGAGGCGGTAATCATTAATGGAATAAATAATTGATAACCACCAGTAATTTCAGCAATTAAAAAAATAGCGGTTAATGGAGCATGAAGCACACCTGCAATAAGACCAGCCATACCAATAAGGGTAAAGTTAGCTTCTGAAACAGAAAAGCCCAAACCGCAATTGTTAATCACTTTAGCAACGACATTCCCTAAGGAACTTCCCATAACTAATGTAGGAATGATAATTCCGCCAGCACCTCCAGCCGCAAAAGTAGTTGTCATGGCAATAGCCTTAAATATTGTAATACCAAATAGCAGTCCAATAACAATCCAGATATTATCTAAGTGTTCATCAAAAGGTGTATTTCCAAGAGCTTTTATATCATTGCCCAGCATCAACTCATTGATAAACCCAAAACCCTCACCATAGAGTGGTGGAATAAAGAATAGCATTACACCAATAGCTAAACCACCAACAACAAGTCTTTGTCTTGCAGATTTAAACTTGTTGAAGACCGATGTGATTCTAAAATATATTTTTGAGAAATAGATCGAAGCCACACCAGTACTAATACCTAATAATATATAAAATAATGTGTCTTTTATGATGAATTTTTCTGAAACCGTAAAATTGAAAAGCACACTATCTCCAAGAAAAAAATAAGATGTAATCACTGATGAAACCGAAGCGATTAAAAGCGGTAAAAGCGATGCAAAAGTTAAGTCTAAGCTAAATACTTCAATAGCGAAAATTATAGCTGCTATTGGAGATTTAAAAATTGAAGCAATAGCACCAGCAGAAGCACAAGCAATTAAAAGGCTTCTTGTTTTTCTGTCAATATGTAAAATTCTACTAAGATTAGAACTCAACGCAGAAGCAGATGCAATCGCTGGTCCAAGTAAACCTACAGAACCACCAAAACCTACGGTTAAGGGTGCGGTTATAAGAGGATAGTAAATACTCTTTCTATTAATTATACCATCGCGTTTTGATAAAGCAAATAATATAGACGGAATAGCATGTTTTATAGGCTCTTTTGAAATATACCTTACAAAAAGATACACTAGTAGAAGTCCAAGTGTTGGGAGTATAAAATAGATACTGTTTTGGGAAAGAATAATCCCTTTTTCAAAAATAGACTCTATGGTAAAGGTTATATTCTTAATTGTAACCGAAACAATGCCAGAAAGTAAGCCAATAACTAAACTCAATATAAACACAAAGTTTTTTTGTGAGATGAATTTATATCTTAGAATAAGTAGACGTTTATATAGCTTTGATTTTGTTGGCATACTTTAAATCTAATAAAAAATCCTGCGTGATGCAGGATTTAATTATTTATGATTTTAAATTCAATTTTAAATTGAGTTCATTTAGCTGATCATCGTCAATTGGTGCAGGTGCATCGATCATAACATCACGGCCAGAATTATTTTTTGGGAAAGCAATAAAATCTCTAATGGTTTCTTGCCCTCCTAAAATAGCTACCAGTCTATCGAGTCCAAATGCAATTCCACCATGTGGTGGTGCTCCATATTCAAAAGCATCCATTAAAAACCCAAATTGTGCTCTGGCTTCTTCTTCAGAAAAACCTAAATGCTTTAACATTATAGCTTGTGTTGCTTTATCGTGAATACGAATTGAACCTCCTCCAATTTCATTTCCATTTAAAACCAAATCATAAGCATTGGCTTTAACTTCTCCTGGCTTGGTATCTAATAACTCTAATTGTCCTGGTTTTGGAGAAGTAAATGGATGGTGCATGGCGTGGTAACGTTCTGTGTCCTCATCCCATTCTAATAATGGAAAATCCATAACCCAAAGTGGAGCAAACTCGTTGGGCTTTCTTAAACCTAAACGCTCTGCTAATTCCATACGTAAAGCACTAAGTTGAGCTCTTACTTTATTGGTGTCGCCAGATAATACACAAATTAAATCACCAGGTTTGGCATGGGTAACTTCAGCCCACTTGGCTAAATCCTCTTGATCATAAAACTTATCTACTGAAGATTTAAAAGTGCCATCATCGTTATAACGACAATACACCATACCTAAAGCACCAACTTGTGGACGTTTTACCCAATCTATAAGCTTATCAATTTCTTTTCTGGTATAACTTTTTCCTCCAGGTACAGCAATACCTACAACCAATTCTGCAGAATTAAAAACTTTAAAGTCTTTATGTTGTGCAACATCATTTAATTCGCCAAACTCCATCCCAAATCTAATATCTGGTTTGTCGTTACCGTATAAGCGCATGGCATCATCATAAAGTATTCTTGGAAATTTATCTACTTCAACACCATTAACTTCTTTTAATAAATGGCGTGTTAAGCCTTCAAATGTATTTAAGATATCTTCTTGCTCAACAAAAGCCATTTCGCAATCTATCTGTGTAAATTCTGGTTGTCTGTCTGCGCGTAAATCCTCGTCCCTAAAACACTTTACGATTTGAAAATATTTGTCCATTCCGCCAACCATTAACAATTGTTTGAAAGTTTGTGGCGATTGTGGGAGTGCGTAAAACTGACCTTCGTTCATGCGAGAAGGTACTACAAAATCACGAGCACCTTCTGGCGTAGATTTAATTAAATATGGTGTTTCAACCTCGATAAAATCTTCGTTTGACAAATAATTTCTAACGGCTTGAGTGATTTTATGTCTAAAAACAAGGTTCTTTTTTACTGTGTTACGACGAATATCTAAATAACGATATTTCATGCGTAAGTCGTCTCCACCATCTGTTTTGTCTTCAATGGTAAATGGTGGTACTAAAGATTTATTCAAAATATTTAATTCTGAAACTAAAACTTCAATTTCACCTGTTGGAATGTTTGGATTTTTTGAAGCTCGCTCAATCACTGTGCCTTTAACTTGAATTACAAATTCTCGGCCTAATTTCTGAGCTTGTTCCATTAATGATTTTGAGCTTTGCTCTTCATCAAAATATAATTGTGTAATGCCATATCGGTCTCGTAAATCTACGTAGACCATAAATCCTTTATCGCGAACACCTTGAACCCATCCTGAAAGTGTAACTTCTGTATTGCTATGTGATGCTCTTAATTCACCACAATTGTGACTTCTATACATATTATTTTATTAGAATTGCAAAAGTAAAAAATCCGAAGTAAAGACTTCGGATTTTTCTATTTAAATGATTGAATTCTATTTGTTGAATACGGCTTGGCTTTTAAGAGACGTATCAATTTCTGTATGTTCTTTAACAGTAGAATCTTTTGACTGAAACTTTCTTCTTCCCCACATTTTCAATTTCATACTTAAAAAGAATAAAATAGGTACTACGATTAACGTTAGGAATGTAGCAATTAATAATCCGTAAATTACAGTCCATGCCAAAGGTCCCCAAAATACTACGTTATCTCCACCCATATAAATGTTTGGGTCAAAATCTGCAAAGAGGGTAAAGAAATTAATATTCAGTCCAATTGCTAGAGGAATCAAACCTAAAATAGTGGTGATTGCAGTTAAAAGAACAGGTCTTAAACGTGCTTTTCCGGCTTTTACAATGGCATCGAACAAATCATCAGTTTCTAAATACTCATCATCATCCATGTCTAGTTCTTTCTTTTTTCTATCAATTAGCAATTGTGCATAATCTAAAAGTACCACACCGTTGTTTACTACAATTCCGGCAAGTGAAATAATTCCCACCATGGTCATCATAATTACAAAGGCACTTCCTGAGATAACTATACCTCCAAATACGCCAATTAGACTCAAGAAAATGGCCAACATAATTATAGTTGGTTTAGAAATGGAGTTAAATTGAAATATTAGTATAAAGAAAATTAAACCTAAACCTGTAAAAAACGCTCCCATTAAAAATGCCATTTGTTTATTCTGTTCTTCAATTTGGCCTGTGTAATCTATATTTATATCCGATGGTAAGTTTTCAAAACTTTTCATTTCATTTTGAATTTGAGCCACAATTGCTCCTGCATCTGTATAACCTGGTGCCAATGCCGAATAAACCGTAACTACACGCTTGGTGTCCTTGTGTTTAATTGCACTAAAGCCCGAATTGTTTTTTTGACTTGCCACAGCAGATAATGGAACTTCTTTTATCTGACCAGTATTGTCTCTAAACGTTATATTTTGATTGAATAATGCACTTGTGTTGTACCTTAAATCTTCTTCAAATCTCACATAAATATCAAAGTCGTCTCCATCTTCTTTATAAATACCAGCTTTAGACCCAAAAATTGAATTTCGTAATTGGTCACCAATTTGTTTGGCACTGATACCTAATTCACCGGCTTTTTCCCTATCAATTTCAACTTGCATTGTTGGCTTGTCCTTATTGACGTCAATTTTAAGTTCGTCAATACCAGCAATATTTCTTGAGTTGATGAAATTACGCATCTGCTCAGCCGTTGCTATAAGTTCATTGTAATCCTTACCTTCAATTTCAATATTAATAGGTGCTCCTGCAGGTGGACCATTGGCGTCTTTTTCTACCGAAATTAGAACACCTGGATAAATTCCTACTAAAGCTTCCTGCACCTTTTGTCTTAACAGCTCGCTATCTTCTCCACGTCTGTATTTATACTCTCGCATTGACGCTGTAATCTTTGCTTTATGAGGCATCTCAGCTGCAGATCCACCATCTGTCTGCGGATTTCCGGCACCTTCACCAACTTGAGAAACAGCACTTTCTACCAAAAAGTTTCTGCCTTCATCCATGTATTGATTTTGGTTGATAACATTATAAACGCGTTCTTCAATCTGTTTGGTTATAGCATTGGTTTTTTCGATAGCAGTACCTTCAGGATATTCAATATAAACTATAATTTGATTTGGTTTGTTATCAGGAAAGAACTCAATTTTTGTACGTTGTTGGCTAACTGAAATTCCAAATGCTATAAAAGCGGCAATCAACAATAAAAAGGTGCTAGTACTTAATATGTATGGACGCTTTCTCGATAATGCACCATTTAGCATACGCTCGTACCAATTCTCTAGTTTTACTAAGGATTTATTCTGAAAGTTATTTGCCCATTTTCTAATAAAAAAGCGATAAACCCAAAGCATTATAGCAGTGAAAATCATAACTGATCCTAGACCTCGATAAGCACCTCCAAAAATAAGGATGAGCACACCAATAACTGCCACAATAGCTGTAGTTCTAATAATTTGTGTCATTGGCATTTCTTTATCCTCAATTTTCATATAGCGCGAGACTAATACTGAGTTAAAGAAGATAGCTACAAACAAAGATGATCCCAAAACAACTGAAAGCGTAATAGGCAGAATCTTCATAAACTCTCCCATAATACCAGGCCAAAATGCCAAGGGTACAAATGCTGCAACTGTTGTTAAAGTTGAAATGATAATAGGAAAAGCAATCTCTCCAATACCTTTTTTAGCAGCTTCAATTCTACCCATGCCTTCATCTTCCATGAGACGATATACATTTTCTACAACTACAATACCATTATCCACCAACATTCCCAGTCCCATAATAAGCCCAAAAAGCACCATGGTATTTAAACTGTAGCCAATAAGGTTAAGAATCATTAAAGACATAAACATTGACATAGGTATGGCGAACCCAACAAACAATGCATTTTTAAATCCTAAAAAGAGCATTAAAACAGTGACTACCAGAATAACACCAAAGATGATATTGTTTACCAAATCATCTACTTGACCAATGGTTACAGAAGATTGGTCATTGGTAATAGAGACTTCTACGTCTTGTGGAAACTCATTGTCTATTGCATCTTGTACTATAACTTGAATTTGCTCTGCAGCAGCCACCATATTTTTACCGGCACGTTTTTTTACATCGAGCATTACCACAGGTTTGCCAGATTTTCGGGCAAAGGTGGTTTTATCTTCCTCATGAAATGAAACTTCTGCCACATCCTTTAGGTATATGGCATTGTTGTTTTCAGATTTTACCACAAAGTTTTCAAGCTCTGAAGGGTTATCAATTTCACCAATTATTCTTATGGTTCTTCGTTGTCCACTAGTTTTTATATTACCTGCAGATTGTGTAACATTCCCATTACTAATGGCTCCCAAAATATCATTGAAAGTTACCTTGGCAGCCATCATTTTGTAGATGTCCACTTCAACTTCAACCTCTTTTTCTTGGGCACCTCGTATATCTGCTTTTTTTATTTCTTGTAAATCTTCTATTTCATCTTGAAGGTACTCAGCATAGTCCTTCAGTTTATCTATAGGGTAATCTCCAGAAATATTAATATTTAAGATTGGCATTTCTTCAGAAAGGCTTAGCTCAAACACGTCAGGTTCAACTTTAGCATCATTGAATGTTGGCCAATCTTCACTTGAAGTTTCAGAATCAATTTCATCCTTAACTTTTTGCTTAGCTTGTTCAACTGTTATGTTTTCATCAAACTCAACAATAACCATTGAGTAATCCTCTTGTGAAGTTGAAGTAATTTCAACCACATTGCTCACTGTTTTCAGTTGATCTTCTAGCGGATCTGTAACCAATTTTTCAATGTCTTCTGCAGTATTACCAGGGTAAATTGTACTTACATAGATTTTAGTTTCATTTACTTCTGGGAAACTTTCCCTTGGCATACTGAAAAAAGCAGAAACTCCGAGGAAAAAAAACACCGCAATAAGTACATACATTGTGGTTTTGTTGTTAATTGCCCACGATGAGAAACCAAATTCTTTCTCGGTATTTTTATTGTTTTTAATTTTCATCGACTGTTTCTTTATAAGTTATAACCTCAACAGATTGTCCGTCTCTTACACTTCTTGCACCTTCTTTGATAATTTCCGCACCTTCTTCAAGGCCTTTTAGAACTTCAATTACATCTCCTTGTGTTCTACCTGTTTCAACAATGACACGCTTTGCATTACCAATACCATTACTATCTTTATCCTCTACAACATATACATATTGTTCTCCTTCAGCATTTTCTGAAATGACACTTTGAGGAATTAAAAGTGCATTTTCATTGGTGTAGTCATTGATTTTTAAACGTGCAGTGAGGTTTGGTTTAATAGTTTTGCTTTTATTAGGTATTGCAATTTCAACTTTAAAAGTTCGGTTTGCAGGATTTATATAATCACTTGCCTGGCGTACTTTTGTATCAATTGTTTCTCCTAAGACAGGTAAATTTACCTCTACACTTTTTCCTGTAACAACATCTGAAACATAACGTTCGGGCACTTCAGTTTCAATGAACATATTATCTAAATTAACAATACGCATTAATTGTGTTTGGCCAGCAACTACAACGCTTCCTTGTTCTGTTATAACATCGTCAATAGTACCAGAAAAAGGAGCTTTAACTCTGGTTTTAGCAATTTGTTTCTGCAGCTGGTTAACTGCTTCTTTTTGAGACTCGTAAGTAGATTTTGCTTGTAGATACTGAATCTCACTTCCAATGTTCTGGTCCCAAAGGCGTTTTTGACGCTCAAAAGTTGTTTTGGATAAATCTGCTTCAATTTGCAATTGTGCTACTTGTTGACTTAATCCGCCATCATCAATCTTAGCCAAAAGTTGACCTTTACTAACCTTTTGACCTTCCTTAACATAGACGTTTGTAAGAATGCCAGTGTACTCTGGTGTTATGGTTAGTAAATCGTTTGTTGTGACATTCCCTTGAAGTTCTAAAACATGATTAAAAACTTCAGTGTTGGCTTTGAAGGTTGTAATTAATGGAACATTTTTTGTTGTGTCCATTGTTTTAATTTTTTCATCCAAAAGTTTAACTTGGTCGTTGAGTGCCTGTTGCTCATTAACGAGTTCACCTCTTTTTTCTCTTAAGGTTTTAAGGTCTCCATTTTCTAGGATATTCTCTACAGAATTTTTTTTATCTCCCGAACAGGATACAAAAACTAGAGCTACTATTATTAATTTATATATGTGTTTCATTATTGATGATTTTTTAATTATTGATTGGTGTATTTGTAACAGTTTCTAAAGTTGCTTTAGTGTTAATAACATCTAGCATAGCTTGCAACAATTCTTGTTGTGCTGTATATAATTGGGTTTGTGCTTGTCTGAGCTCAAAACTAGAACCTATACCTTCAAAAAACTTGGTTTGGTTTTTGTTTTCAATGCGTTCTGCTAATTTTAAGTTTTCTTTTTTGTTTTCGTAATCTTCAATAGCAAATTGGTAATCACTTTTAGCTGAAGCAATCTCAAGTTTTATCCTTTGCTCTGTTTGCTCAAGCTCAGTTAGTGATTTTTCTAGATTAATTTCAGCACGTTGCGTAGAAGCACTTCGCATTCCCGAACTAAATATTGGGATGTTAAGGCTTACACCAAACAATGAGGATCCAAACCATTCTTGATCATTATCGAAAAAAGTAAATTCATCTTCAAAAGCAGAATAGCCACCATTTAAAAATGCATTTAGTGTTGGTAAGGCTTTACTTTTTTCAAGTTTAACCATTAAAGATTTAGCTTTGGTATCATTTTCTGCAATGAGATACTCTATGGTGCTTTCTGGGTTGTTTTCAATATCTAAAAGCGCAAGCGATCTATTTTGTTCTGCAAGGGTTTCAAGATTATCAGTTAATACCAAAGGGTTGTAAACATCCAAACCTAAATTGATATTTAACATTTGATAGGCCAAAGTTTTTAACCGTTCTGTGTTGTTAAGGTTGCTTTTAACTCCAGATAATGTAATTTGAAGCTGCTCTACACTTTCTTGTTCACCTAAACCGTTTTCATAGATTTTTGTGGTTTCATAAAGGTTTTTTTCCAGTACCTGTATGTTTCGTTTTAAGATAGCTATACTTTCTTCTGTAAGTAAGACATTGCCATACGCATTGATAACGGCATTTCTTACTTCGAGATCTGTCTGAACCTTTGCGTTTTTAGAAATCTCTAAAAATACTTTTGCAGATTGTAATCCAACGATGTAGGAACCATCGAACACCTTTTGATTTAAGGTAGCAAAAGCATTTACGCTTTGTTTAGTGCCAAAAACCACTTCCTGAAATTCACCAGGAGCACCACCCAAAAACTCTGCTGGTATCACTTGGACTTGTTGTCTTAAGAAGTTTTGATAGTCAATAGCAGCACTGAGTTGTGGTAGACCACTTGCTGTGGTTTCCCACTTCTGTTTTTTTGCAGCCTCAATATCACGTTCAGCATTTAAGGCTTGTCTATTGTTTTGTAAAGCATAGTTTATGGCTTCTTGTAAAGAGAGGTTTGTGGGATTTTTTTGTGAAATTCCCAGTTGAAAACACATTAGTAATACTAATATAGGTATATGTTTCATTGATTTATGATTGGTTTTTTGTTATAAATTGATTTAAAATTTTGAGTCCTTTTTCTGCAACAATGGCTCTTAGATGGTATTCTAAAAAGCTTTCCATTAAATATTCCATAGTAAACTTATCACGAGGAAAAATGTTTTCATCCTTTACACCAGACATACCGTTGAAATAAAGCCTAGCTATGAATTCTACATCTATATTAGCACGAAATAATTTTGTGTCAATCCCCTTTTTTAAACTTTCCGAAACCGATTTGTGCATTTTCTCAAACTGCTTAAACTTTAGGGAGTCGTGTATGGTGGGATAGTATTTTTTTAATTGGTGTAATGGTGATGCTTGCTCATTTTTGAGGTGTCGCATTACAAACATCTTTACATCGTATAATTCTTCTATAGGATTGGCTGCTTGTGAACAGATACAGTCTATGCCGTTACAGATATTTTCAAAAAGTGAAAAGGTAACAGCCTCTACAAGTTTTGTTTTGTTGCTAAAGTGGACATAGATAGTCTTTTTAGAAATACCCATGGTGTTTGCAATATCATCCATGGTAACACTTTTAAAACCTAGTGTTAAAAATAACTCAGACGATTTTTCTATTATTTTTTCTCTCATAATTAAAGTGCAAATGTAAAAAAGGAAACTTTAAAAACAAAAAAAGTTTCCAAAGTTTTAATAATTTTTTAACATGGATAATATTAACTTAAAATTGTACGAAAACAGTATTTTTGCTCCATGCAACACATAGAACAATACCATCAATCCTTCTTAAATTATTTAGAAGGATTTGTAGTAGATAAAGAGCCTAACAATTTATACGCACCAATCAATTACATTTTAAAGTTAGGTGGCAAAAGGTTGAGGCCAATTTTAACCTTAATGACAGCTGAGGCTTTTAATGAAGAAGCCAATAAGGCACTGAATGCTGCACTTTCTGTTGAAGTGTTTCATAATTTTTCATTGGTCCATGATGATATTATGGATGATGCTCCCTTGCGAAGAGGTAAAAAAACCGTTCATGAAAACTGGGATTTAAACACAGGTATACTTTCAGGAGATGCAATGCTAATTATGGCCTATCAACTGTTTGAAAATTATGAGCCAATTACATTTCAGGCTTTGGCAAAACTATTTAGTAAAACTGCCTTGGAGGTTTGCGAAGGACAGCAATACGATATTGATTTTGAAACAAGGGATGACGTTACCATAGCTGAATATCTTAAAATGATTGAATACAAAACTGCAGTTTTAGTGGGTGCTGCAATGAAAATGGGTGCAATAGTGGCAAAAGCTTCAGAAGAAGACCAAAATACCATTTACAACTTTGGAAGATATTTAGGGATTGCATTTCAGTTGCAAGACGATTATCTAGATGCTTTTGGAAACCCTGAAACCTTTGGTAAACAAGTAGGAGGAGATATTCTAGAGAACAAAAAAACGTACCTTTACCTTAAAACACTAGAATTAGGCTCTAAGGAAAATAAAGTGGAACTTTTAAGTAGCATTAATGATTCTTCTATCTCTAATGATGACAAGGTTAGTGCCGTAAAAATTCTTTTTGATGTATCTGGTGCAAGTAAAGCCACTCTTAATGCCGTAAAGGATTACACAAATAAAGCTTTTGGGATCTTAAAATCACTTGATATTCCTGAAGAAAAGAAAGCAATGCTCCAAAACTTTGGAGAAAATTTAATGAACAGACGAGTATAAATGTCTTTACCTTCAAATTTTGAAAATTTAATTGAAGAGGCAAATAAATTGCAGCTCTATACTAAACTGGTTAAGCAACTTAACAAAGATTTATTGTATGCTAATGTGGACTTGGAATTTGATGAAGAAACGTTACCAACAAGTTTAAAATTAGTTTTGCACGAAGCGGTTTTTCAATTAATTCAATATAAGTTTTCGGACTACCTCAATTTACTTTATATAGTTGATGTTGCAGAATCTAAAATAAAAAACCTAGATGGCTCTGATGCTTTAAAACTCTCAGAAGATGTTACCTTTTTAATTCTTCAACGCGAGTGGCAGAAAGTTTGGTATAAGGCAAAATATTCATAATTAAATTAAGTATTGCTTTACGGTACAGATTCCAAAAGAGTTAAAAATAAAAACGAACAAAAGGCATCCAAGGGTCGCTGTAAATGCTTTTATTTTCATCATATAGCACATCGTATCTAATGCCAATAGTTACATTTTGGCTAGTGTAACCAATACCTAGAAATATAGCCGGATACCAATAATTATCATCCAAGTCAGTAGCGAATTGTTCGTCAAAATTTCTGCTTACGTGTAGTTGTTCAAATTCAGACGACAATTGAATTTCTCGAATAGGGTTGAATAATCCAATTACACTTCCACCTAAAACCGTAGATTTAAAAACATCTTTTTGTGAGCTATAAGAAAAATTTAAACCAACGCCTGTAGCCACATAAGGATTAAATCTATAAATGGCGCTTGGTGCCAAGCTTCCACTAAAAAAACCATCACCAAAACTCAGACCAATACCACCTCCAAACTGAACATTGTCCCAAAATGGAGATTTATTAAAGCTATTGTTTTGACTAAAAGCGAATGCCATAAAAAAGCACACCAAAAAGCAGCTTAATTTTATTTTTTTTGAATTTGGGAATGGAAATTTTATCATATTGAAAATTGAACTTTGTAACTGTCTCTTATACACATCTGACGCTGCCGACGACTCCTTACGTGTAGAT
>OJDK01000452.1_pt1 | contig 17599 bp, 21 predicted proteins | sample 1592791 | NCBI WGS metagenome assembly OJDK01 (sample SAMN05416878, study PRJEB24817) | seawater metagenome | isolation source: Sea water | place: Canada:Atlantic | collected 2013-11
CACCTTCAAACCAAAGCAGGCCGACGCCAACCGCCGCAAACGGCAAGCCGAGAAAAAAGAAAAGCATGAAGAAAAGGGAAAAATGCTGGCGTACCGACTGCAACAGCAGCGGCCAACTTAGCGGCCCAATGGCCATAGGGGGGCTCCCGTCCCGGAAACAGTCAGACAGGAGCATACCGAAAAAGCCCCCGGAGCCCGAGGACTAACAGGCGGATAAGTTCGGATCAATTAGCGCCGTACAGGTCGTTATCCAGATCCTTCAAGTCCTTGTCCAGCTGTTGCCAGTTCGCCTGGCTATCCACGTTATCGGTGCCGGCGAGCTCGTGGTATTCATCAATGCGTTGCTGCAATTCCGTCAGCACGTCCTGCAGGGCCAGCTGGTGCCGCTCGGCTTCAGTGCTGCGATCTCCGCCGCCCTGCTTTTCCAGTTGATCCAGCTCTGTTTCCAGTTCATCCAGTTTGCTTTTGATATCGGCAATCATCTGTTTACCGGTTTCCATAATCGCAACTCCTTGTTCGATCAGGGATTCACAGGCGAATCCGGTTTCAGAGTGGCCCCATTTATTGAACAGGGTCAAGTCTGTCGCCGGCAACGGTACAGACGGTCAGACAATCGGGCACCAATACGTGTTCCCTGAGCCCATAATGGTTATGGTCGTTGTTAACCGCTACATTGCGGAACAGCCCCCCCCCCTTTCCCGATTGACCATGTAGGCCAACAATGAAAAAAACAGCAGAACGAGCAGAGCTGCTCAAGGACATGATTCAGGAAGCCATTGAAGATGGCGCCACCACCGTGGAAGACGTGCACCAGCATATTGCCGGGCTACCGTTTGACGCGCTGGAGAAGCTGGGCCTCTTTGAAGACAAGGCCCCGGCCCTGAAAGAGAAACAGCGCAAAACCATTGGCCTAGTGTACGACACCATTCGCAAGGTAAATCAGGAAGTCGGCACGCTGATTTCCGAACAATTTGCCGCGCTGGAAGATGCCCGCACCGCCGCCAAAAATATGGACGACAAGGAAGACTGATTACCAGCTGGAGCCGGCTTTAATGTAGTACGCCGTATCTTCCGGGCCGCGCGCCACATCGACCCCCATGGTCATGCCGTAACGGCGCGCAATCAGATAACGAAAACCTGCTCCGTAACTATTGGCCACCTCCGCGTCAGACAAATCACTCAGACTCTCCGCCGCCCGGCCACCGCCGGCAAAAGTATTAAACCGCCAGCGCATGCTGGCTTTCCAGGTGGCTTCCACTTCTGCCAACGCCACCGCATTACCTTGATAGCGCACCGCGGGGATACCGCGCAAATCAATATACGGCGCCACATAAGGCGCCAACCGCGTACTGTCACTGACTTCGATACCGTCGTACTGCATGCGCAGCGCAAAATTAAAGTGCTCGTTCACATTCCAGTAGTTCAGCCCTTCCAGGGTGTAACTGCCGTAATTCGCATCACTGCCGATACTGTCGCCGAACCACACATAATTGGCTGAGTAGTACAGGCCGCTCTGTGGCGACATGGGGTTATCACGGGAATCGTATTCCATCAGCACCCCCAGGCCAGAGTTACGGCTGGTTTCGCCCAAATGATTATCCAGGTAACGATTCACCAATTGTTCCAGGCCCGAATTCGGCAAGCGGATATCCTCTTGCAACTCCAGCGTCACCTGACGATAAACCTGGCGGGCACCGAGCATCCAGGGGCTTTTACCCAATCGGAATTTCAGCTCTTGCACCACCGCCGGGCCATCCAGGTTCAGCTCGATCGGTCGATCCAGCTGCCGCCCACTGAAAGAGTAAAAATCCAGATTCAAATCCGGGTACAACGCAAACCCCCGGTAACGAACCCGGTCGTCATACCAAAAGCCCATGTGCCCCAGCCCCGCGGCCTTGGTACCATTTTCTGTCGCCCCCAAGCCCGCCACCGTAATGTTGTTCGGCAGAATGGCCGGCGCAGAACCACTCACTCTCTGTTTTTTCTGCTCATCGCTTTCGTGAAAAAAAATGCCCGCCACGCCCAGACCATTGCCCACCGCAGGTTCGGTAATCAACATGGGAACCGGCAAAAAGCCCATCGGCACTTCAGACAGATAACGGCTGCCGTCCAGCATGCCGTCTTCCGGATCGATCATGTAATCCTGGAAAAAATCTGCCTGAGCGGCGCCGGCCATCAACCCCGTAACAACCGCCAGCATCCCTCGCTTGAGCATGACCCGATCCCTGTCAGTTTGAAATTATCGCGTTGTTGCGCTTTGATAATCGCAGACTTGCTGCGATGACTCCATCATGCCTCATATTTCGCCCTTTATTGGATTATTACTGGTTACCCTTCTCTCCACCGCCTGTCAGGCGCAGCCCAGCTATGATCCTGACAACCGCCCTGCCAGCACCGCTCTACCCAGCCCTGCCGAGGGCCCCATCGCCGAAGGGTTGACACAACTTCACCAGAACCCCGAGCATGAGAACCAATCGGGCTTTTACCTTTTGCACGAAGGGCTGTCCGCTTTTGTGGCACGCGTTGCCCTGATTGAAGTGGCCCAATCCTCACTGGATCTGCAGTACTATATTGTTTCCGACGACACCTCATCGCGGATCATTGTCGCAAAGCTGCTGGAAGCGGCTGATCGTGGCGTTCGGGTCCGGCTTCTGGTCGACGATCTGGGCACCCGAGTAACAAACCCCCTTGTTGCCACCCTCGAACAACATCCCAATATTTATATCCGCATTTTCAATCCGGTAGCAGCCCGCAGCGGCATTAGCCGGGCGTTTCAAATGGCCTCACATTTCGGGCGCACCAACCACCGCATGCATAATAAACTGATGGTGGCGGACAGCAGCGTCATGATCACTGGCGGGCGCAACCTGGGTGACGAGTATTTTTCCAATACCAATGTGGATTTTCAGGATGTCGACGTGATGGCCGTGGGCAAGATTGTCCCGGACGGCGTTGCCAGTTTTGACCGGTACTGGAATACGCTCGCCTCGGTGCCGATAAACCAAGTTCTCGATGCCAACGATGCGGACATGGACCTGCCCACCTTGCGGCACAGCCTGCTCGCCTTTCTGGATGAACAGAGAAACAGCGAATTTGCCAGCGCCCTCTCCGGCTCCAACCTGGGACGCCGCCTTGTGGAAGGGAAAGTGCCACTGGACTGGGGGCAGGCCACTCTCTACGCCGACCCACCGGAAAAAGCCACCGCCCGTGACACGGTGAGCCGCGACGATTATCTGGGCGCCTCTCTCAAGCCCCTCCTCGACAGCGCGCAACAACGGCTGCAAATCAGCTCTGCCTATTTTGTGCCCGGCGATGCCGGTGTGGCACTGTTTTCAGCACTGTCAGAGCGTGGCGTAAAAATCGATATCCTGACCAACTCCCTCAGCACCACCGACGTGGCTATCGTGCACAGTGGCTATGTGCATTACCGCAAACCGCTACTGGAGGAAGGCATCACCCTGTGGGAACTTCGCGCTGAAGCCGGGCAACAGGAACGCATGCACTGGTTCAAGGGCAAGTCCCGCGCCAGCCTGCACGCCAAAACCTTTGTCATCGATGACGACCGCACCTTCATCGGTTCGGTAAACCTGGATGGCCGATCGATTTTGCAAAATACGGAAATCGGTTTGCTGATTGAAAGTGAGTCGCTAAATCAACAACTCAGCCAGCTTTTTGCCAGCTGGATTACCGAGGATTCAGCCTGGCATGTCAGCCTGAATGAAGAAGAGGATTTGCAGTGGCAAGCGCGGGACGCGAACGATCACACACCACTGACCGTGGACCACGATCCGGAGACCTCTCGCTGGCAACGCTTCAAAGTATGGATGCTGTCGTGGCTGCCGATTGAATCGCAAATCTGAAAATGACGGGGCGAGGAACGTTACTCGTCATTGCCATCAGTCTCTTTTTCTTCATTCCCGTCATCACTGCCATCACCAAAAATATCCTTGGCCCTATCGCGAAAAAAGTGCCCGGTTTCACGGGTCGCATCACGGGTGGCGTGGCCGATATCGCGGGTGACATTGCGAGTGGTCTCACCGACCTCACGACCACTGTCTTTTATTTCCTGTTTCTGTTGGCTGGAGCACGCGGACACCATCAGCAACACGGTCAAAACCATCACGATCCTGTTCATTACTACCTCGTCATTCTGCGCCCAGTCTGATCCCGTCGCGACCACGCACAATCATCCTGTAAAAAAACCATTTATTGCACGTCGCAGGGTAGGCGCATCAACAAATCCGTGACACCCACATCAACACCTGCTTGCGACATTAACGTAGTCACCTGGCCACGGTGATGAGCCTGATGATTAAAAAAATGCGTCAACAAACTGCCAAACCGCCGCCGGGCAGCAACGCCCTTGCTATTACGGTAGGACAACAGATAATCCAGATCGGCTTCACGCAGCGCCCCACACCAATCCATTATTTTCTGATCCAGCCATAACCGGTGCAAATGCAGTTCTCGAAACGTGTCTCGCGCCGGCACATCCAACGCTGACGGTGTGGGCAATATCGCCATGGGCGCCAGGCTGTCAATGCACGCCGGGTGCAACGCAAACCGTTTCAACCACAGCGTGTCTGCTACCACCAGATGATTCAGCGTGCCCTCAATCGAGCCAAAAAAAGCGCCCCGGTCCTCCTGACGCATCGCGTCCGGCATGGTAACGGTGGCCTCATAAAGGCGCGCGTTCATCCACTGATTATAATCCGCCAGCAAACGAACGGCGCTCAATTCACTCACGGCGCCTCAGCCCTCATTGATCCACGTTCGCACCGGCACAAAACGCTTCAAAGCCAGCGGGCGCATTGGCAAACCCCTTGGCCTCAGCCAGCTCCCAGGAACGCTCGCAGGTTGCAGTCGCCGGGCACCATTGATAGCCACCGGAAGGCAAGCAGCCGTGGCTATCCCGGTCGGCCCCCACCGGCTTGCCCGACTCACAGCCACTGAGCAGCCCTAAAGCCAACAGCATCACCGGTATCGCGGTTTTCATTGCGTTTATGTCGCACTCCTTATGCACCACCGCGCCGGACTCCCGGCCACGGCTGGCTCTACGACGGATTTCGCAACCCGTCTCTCAACCGACCAGCGCATTATCATCGCCGGCCTTTCCCGATTAGAATGGGCGGCTGGCCCACCGATCCATTCTAATCGGGAAAGCAGCACATTGCTGCGGCCACCGACAAGCCCGTTTTCACAGCACCTGCAGTCGCCATGGACAACAGTATGCATAGGACGCAAACACCCGCGCAAACCGGCCCAGCCGGCAGCCGGCTGGTACAGCTGCTCGCCAGCCTGGACCCGAAAGCCGCCGCGTCCTCGCACCCCTGTTTCGCCGAACGGCTGGGCCGCCTGTTTGACCTGTCCGACACCATTGCTCTGGATGCCGCCACCCAGCACCGCCCCAATGGCCCCTTTTCCCCCCGGGACGACATTACCGACATCCTGCAGGCCGACCTGCTCAAAACCCGCAACACCCTGCTGGAAAACCTGAGCCACAGCTTTGCCGGCAAACAGGCCGCCTCGGTGATCAACCTGCCCGCCGTGAACGGCGACGCCCCGGCGGGCAAGCGCCCCACGTTCGGCCCCTATGAGCGCTTTCATCAAGCCCACCAGCGGCAAATGATCGCCGCACTGGCCAACCTGCGCCTGCGTGTCCGGCGCCAGCTTACCGCGCACAGTGCCGAGCTGGCCCGGCTGGCCGAGCTGGATGCGGTGTTCGAGCAGAGCCTGCAGCCCTACGTACGCCGTTGCTTCACCGCCCTGCCCGCCTTTCTGGAAAAACGCTACCGCGCACTCTGGCAGCAAGGCCAGCACACACCGCCGCAAGACTGGATGGCCGCCAACGGCTGGCTCAACCAGTTCTGCCAAGAAATTCAAATGCTATTACTCGCTGAACTGGACGCCCGCCAAGAGCCCATTCTGGGCCTGTTGGGCGCCGCCACCGCCGCGTCCTGCAACGCCAACACCGGCTCCACGTTCGCCGACATTGATGACAAGGAAAGCACCACCCCATGAGACGTTTTTTATTTGCTCTACCCTTTGCCCTTGGCGCCGTGGCCGTTATCTGGATTGGCTCCACCTTTCTGCGCAATCCGGTGGCCCTCACCGTTACCCTGCTGATCGCCGCCGTGTACGGGCTGGGTTTTCTGGAACTGCTGCGCTATCGCCGCGACACCGCCCGGCTGGATCAACAACTGCAGCAGCTCCCCGAGGCGGATGCCGGCCGTGAATCCCTGACCCGCTGGCTCACCGACCTGCCCGGCACCCTGCGCCATGCCGTACAACGCCGTGTCGACGGCCACCCGGCGGCCCTACCCGGCCCGGTGCTGACCCCTTACCTCACCGGGCTGCTGGTCATGCTCGGCCTGCTCGGCACTTTCGTGGGCATGATCGTCACCCTGAAAGGCGCCGCCACCGCCCTGGATGGCAGCAGTGAATTAACCGCCATTCGCAGCGCCCTGTCCGCGCCTATTGCCGGCCTGAGCCTGGCCTTCGGCACCTCCATTGCCGGCGTGGCGGCCTCCGCCATGCTGGGGCTCACCGCCACCCTGTGCCGCCGCGACCGCATGGAGGTGTCCCGCCTGCTGGACGACGCCGTGGATGGTCAGCTGTACCGCTTTTCCCTGAACCATCAACGTGAAGCCGCCTACGCGGCCCTGCAAAGCCAGTCCCAGGTATTCCCGGAGCTGGTCACCGCCCTGCAGACCCTCACCGGGCGCATGGAACAAATGGGCGAGCAACTCACCGGCAATCAGCAAGCCTTCCACAGCGGGCTTCACGAGCAATATCAGGGCCTGGCCCGGTCCGTTGGCGACTCCCTGCGTGACACCCTGGCCGACAGCAGTCGCCTGGCCGCGGAAAGTGTGCAGCCGATCATGGCCCAGTCACTGGCCAGCCTCAGCGAGCAGGTTCAGGGCACCCACGAAAAGCTCAACGCCATCACCGAACAGCAGCTCGGCACACTCACCGAGCGCTTCCGCGACACCACCGAACACGCCGCCGAACAATGGCGCGCTGGCCTCGCCGAGCACCAGCAAACCAGCGCCCGGCTGGTCAACGACATCAGCACCTCCCTGGCCGCTCACCACGACCAGTTCCAGCACAACAGCAACACCCTGCTGCAACAGGTCCGCGATACCCAGCAACAACTGGGCAGTGCCAGCGAGCAACAGCTGGCCAGCATCACCGGTGAATTCCAGGCCGCCACCCGTCAGGCACTACAAGACTGGAACGCCGGACTGGAAGCCCACCGGGCCAGCGGCGCGGACTTGCTCGAGCAAGTACAACGCACCCAACAGGCCGTGGCCGAACACAGCGAAAAACAGTTTGCCGCCATCGCCGGGCAATTCCAGGCCAGCACCGAACAGGCTGCCCAACACTGGCAAACCGGCCTCGGCGAACAACAACGGACGGTGGCTACCCTGGTCAGCGAAATCCGTAGCGCCCTGCACGAGCACAACAGCGAATTCCGCGACAGCGCCGCCGGGCTGCTTAGCGGCCAGCAAACCGGCATGGACAGCCTGATCACCCAGCTGGGCGAACAACTGCATGCGCTACGCGACCAGGAAGCGGCTCGCGGCGATGCCGCCAGCGAGCGCCTCGCCGGGCTGGAAACCACCGTCACCGAACATCTGAGTCGCCTGGGCACCGCCCTGGAAGCCCCCATGACGCGCCTTATCGAAACCGCTTCACAAACCCCCAAAGCGGCCGCCGAGGTGATTACCCGCCTGCGCGAGGAAATGACCCACAGCAGTGAACGGGACAACGAACTGTTGGAAGAACGCCGTCGCATCATGGCCGAGCTGGACACCCTGCTCAGTGGCCAGCAAGCGGCAGCCGGGGCGCAGCGTGACGCCATCGACACCCTGATCCGCACCTCCAGCGAGACCTTGAGCCAGGTCAGTGACACGTTCTCGCAGCAGGTCAGCGACCAGGCCACCCGCCTTAATCAGGTGGCCGGCGATGTCACCGGCAGCGCCGCCGAAGTGGCCAGCCTCAGCGATGCCTTCGCCGCTGCCGTGCAGGTGTTCAGCAGCGCCAACGACACCCTGCTGGACAACCTGCATCAGGTGGAAACCTCGCTGGAGAAATCGTCCGCACGCGCCGACGAACAACTGGGCTACTACGTGGAGCAGGCCCGCGAGGTGATCGAGCTGAGCATGGCCTCCCAGAAAGACGTCATCGACGCCCTGGCCAACCTGCGCCATAGCGATGCGCCCGCGCAGGGTGACCAGCGCCCGGCTTCCGAGGTCAATTGATGGACGAATTACACGACAGCGATGCCCAAGCCTCGCCGGTCTGGGCCATTTTCTCGGATCTGATGGCCGCACTGGTGGGCATTCTGGTGCTGCTGCTGGTGTGGGTAATCGGCATCCAGCTGGAATTAAGCCAGTCCTTGGAGCAGGAAAAAGCCAAACGCCTCGCCGAAGAACAGCGCCGCATGGCCTTGGAAGAAGCCCTGGCCGACCCGTTGGCCAGCGGCCGGGTGACTTTCCACAATGGCCGCATCGGCATCAGCGGCAGCGTGCTGTTCCAGCTCAACTCTGACCAGCTGCAACCAGAAGGCGAAGCCTTGCTGAGCGATTTGGTGAAACCGTTACAGGTATTTCTCAGCCAGCACGACGACATGCTCATGGTCAGCGGCTTCACCGACGATCTGCCCATCAACCGAGGCAATGGCCGTTATGCGGATAATTGGGGGCTGTCAGCCCAGCGAGCCCTCACCGTCACCCGCACCCTGATCGAACAGGGCATGCCGACGGACCAGGTGTTTGCCGCCGCCTTCGGCGAAAACCAGCCGGTGGCCGCCAACGACGGCGCCGACAGCCGCGCCCGTAACCGCCGAGTGGAACTGACCACGGTGCCCCGGCAAAGCGGAGGCGGTGAGCCCGATGCACCCTGATCGCTCTCAACAGTTGGATAACGCTGATTGTCCCGTGCTCGACGCTCTCACCGCTCGCCTGGAGGCGTTGCGTAAACAAGGCGCCGAACACTTCGACCCGGTGCAATTCCGCTATCTTGCCAGCCTGGCCCAACGGCTGGCTGCCTTAGCCCAGCCCCCCGTCGGCAGCCAGGACAAACTGGACAGCCAACTGGCTGCATACGAAGCTACGTTCAGTCAGGCAAGGGAGACCCTGCAACGCGCCGGGGTACCCACCGACCACCCCGACCAGTTCCGCCGGCAACTGCGCCGACTAAGCCAGCCGACGCAACCCTCACCGTTTGCGCTCTTACAACAGGTTTACAGCACCGCGCCAGCGGATGATGACCCGCAAGAGAACAACGCACTGGCGAGCTTGTTGAAACAGCAGGAAACTCAAGTGCTGGCAGACAATGGGGCCAGCGCGCCACCGCCCCCTCCCAAACAACGGGAACTGAGCGCCCTGCGTCAACTGCGCAGCCAGCGCCAGGCCCATCAGGCGCGGCAACGCATTAACGATGCTATTACCCAAACGCCCAGCGACGCCGGCCCGCTCAACTCCCACCGGCTGGTCACTCGCTCCATCGAAACCCTACGCGATCTGTCACCCGCGTATCTGGAGCACTTTGTGAATTATCTGGATACGTTGATGAGCCTGGAAAAAATCGTCCCCAAACGCTGACCACTCCCCCTTCGTGTTTTGACTACCCTGAATGTCGGATTACGGCTACGCCTAATCTGACCTACACGCGGATCGCAACCGCCATTTCCTGTAGGTCAGATTTACCCAAGGGCACAGAGAGCCTAAAGGCGTAATCCGACATTGGCCTGAAACGAAAGACGCCCCAACAGGTGGGGCGCCCAGCCGATGACAATATGTAGATCAGCCAGCCATTACACCGGCTTCACATCCCCGCTGTCGTCTCCGTTACCGTCACCGCCTTCATCGGGCTGACCGCGCAGCAGATCATCGTGCTCGGCCATTTCCCAGGGCAGTTTGCCCGGCGCCACATTCAGGAAGTGCAGGTAGTTTTCGAACTGGTCGAGCATATCGCGGATGATATCCACCTCATCGTAGCCGAACACATCGTAGGAACGGCCACCGCGGCGCAAGAATACCTCTGCCCGGCAATACTCATGGGCATCGCTCACTTTCGCCTCGCGGCTGCTATAGGCGTATTCCGGCACCGGCGTGGTAATCAGGCGGATGTCATAGATAAAGCCCACATGCTCATCGCGGTTCACCACCAGCTCGGCACGGATAAACTGCTCGTCGAAATCCACCGCCGCATCCCAACCTGCCTTGCGTAGCTCTTCCACTACCTTGTTCATGCTGGACATGGCCGTTTCACGAATAAAGGATTCCACCTCCTCGCGGGTGGGGTAGCGGATCATGGCGGTGAGGCGATGGCGCCACTGGCTGCCGGTCATATGCCGGCTATGGGCCATGTGTGCCTGCAAACTGGTTTCCCGGTGCCCCTCGATCACCAGCGCCCGCCACATCCCCACAGCGGCCAGCAGAATGATGATCGCAAACGGCAACGCACTCACCATGGTCATGGTTTGCAGTGCGCTCAAGCCGCCAGCCAACAACAGCACAGACGCGATGGCGCCTTCCAGTACCGCCCAGAAAATCCGCTGCCAGGCCGGGGTTTCCAGCACACCACCGGACGCCAGGGAATCCACAACAAGCGAGCCGGAATCCGACGACGTCACAAAGAAGGTCACAATCAGGCACACCGCCAGGAACGACACCAGCGTGGACCAGGGCAAGTGATCAAACAGCTGGAACAGCGCCACCGCCTTGTCCGCCTGCACCTGAGTGACCAGCTCGGTATAGCCTTGTTCCATGATCGCGTTCAGTGCCGTATCGCCAAACACCGAGAACCACAGGAAGGTAAAGATACTGGGCACCAGCATCACCCCGACCACAAACTGGCGAATGGTGCGGCCACGGCTGATTTTCGCAATAAACAGCCCCACAAAGGGCGCCCAGGCGATGGTCCAGCTGAAAATAAACAGGGTCCAGTTGCCGATCCAGTCACTGTGCGTATACGCCTGCAAATTGAACGTACGCTCGACAATATTGCTCAGGTAACTGCCCGTATTCTGAACAAAACTTTCCAGAATATGCACGGTGGGGCCAACCACAAACACGAACAGCATCAGTGTCACGGCCAACACCATATTCAGAATCGACAGGCGCTTCACACCCTTGTCCATCCCGGCCACCACCGACACCGTCGCCAGCGCGGTAACAATGGCAATGGCGCTGATCTGCACCATGTTGCCCACCGGCACATCCCACAGGTAATTCAGCCCGGCATTAATCTGCGCCGCCGACAAGCCCAGGGTGGTGGCGATACCAAACATGGTGCCGAGAATGGCAAACACGTCGATGGCATGGCCGATCGGGCCGTAAATTTTTTCACCAATAAGGGGATAAAACGCCGAACGCATGGACAGCGGCAAGCCGTGACGGAAGGCGAAATACGCCATCACCAGGCCGACCAGGCCGTAAATCGCCCAGATATGAAAGCCCCAGTGGAAGAATGCAATCTGCATGGCCTGTTTCGCCGCATCCACCGTTTGCGCAGCGCCCACTGGCGGCTCGGCATAATGCAGCACGGGTTCGGCCACACCAAAGAACAACAGCGCGATGCCATAGCCCGCCGAGAACAACATGGCGAACCATTCCGGAAACGAATACTCCGCCTCACAATGGTCTGGCCCCAACTTGATGTTGCCCCAGGAAGTCAGGCTGATTCCGACGATAAAGATAAAGAACAGCGCCACCACCAGCATATAGAACCAGCCGAAGTTAACGGTGATCCAGGACTGGGCAGATGAAAACGCCTGCCCCGCCAGCTCCGGATCGCTGATGGTGCCAATAATCAGCAATATCGCAACGATAACCGCCGGCACGAACACCGGCACAAGAATGGTTGAATTTCGCAACACAGCATTCTTCGCCATACAAAACATCCCTATTCGGCAAACAGACTGGTCAGTGGTAGCCAACCCCAAGTTCTCTATGACCATACAGACCGTTAACTCGGCTTTCCAGCACCCCGCTCACGGCCCAGGTTACGAATATAACTCACCGCCTGTGGCATACTCATGATCAGCCGTTCAACACGATCCGCTGTAACCTGAATCAGCGAACCCGACCAGGGATCCGGCGCACCGGGCAGATAAATCGTCACCTCGCCGTCATCCGCGCGCCCCACCTCAAAACACAGTTGCGAATAATCATCAAAGCGCACCTGCACCGGCACCATTAATGCCTCGCCGCTTGCGTCCAGCGACAAGGACTGGGAAAAGGATTTGATAAAGGCATAGCCGGGCAACAGTATTAACAGGGCATCCAGGCGATGGTAAAACCGCCGCGCCACCCGACTCATGGCAAACAGGCCGGCGAGCAAGCACACCAGCACCATCGCCAACACCGCCACCAGGTCTGCCACGGCAATCCCTCCAATCGACTCCAGAGGCACAAACCGCTGCACCGGCGCCGCCAGGCGCGACATCAGTTCAAAAGCTTTACCCAGCACCATCAGCAGCACAACAATGGGGACAAGAAACGCCACCCCACCAATCAAGGTTGCCTTGAGAAAATGCATCCATTCATCCTCATTACTGAATGACTTCTGGATAGCATATTAATGGCCGGGGGACTAGCGGGCAGGGAGCATGTTCACTGAAACGAAGAATGAGGGCCTTGGCGTGCAGCCCCGTAAGTAGTCTCGACCTGATTTACGGCCCGTCTGGGTCAATATCTTCACCAAACACGATCCGGTGACCGTCCGGTGTGGCTACGCCAAACTCACGCAATCCCCAAGGCTTATCCGCGATCTCCTGAAAAATATCAGCGCCGCGCTGCTGATAATCCTGGTAAAGGTCGTCGATGCTCTCACAATTCACATAGGCGAAATACGAATGCTCGTTGGTATCACCGGCAGACATTTCGTCCGGGCAATGGCCTACCATTACATGAAAACCGCCCAGGCTCAGGAAGGACCAACCGTCCACACGAAAGCGGACGGAAAATCCAAGCTTGTCCAGAAAGTAGTTTTCCGTGGTTTCGAGATCCCTGACTGCCAGCACATGCTGGGTTGCTTTTACTTTGAACACCGGTGATTCCTTTCGTGGGTTTACTTGCAGGCATAACGCTACGCGCTTGTCGCGTGGATTGCATTGCTATGTCGCTTGGACCAAAATATACCAATTATTGGTACTATCGAGGTGGCATCATGCAAAAGAACACCAGCATCACTTTAGGCCAACATTTTGATGCGTTCATTGCAGAACAGCTCAAAAATGGCCGATACAGCTCAACCAGCGAGGTCGTTCGTGCCGCATTACGCCTGCTTGAAGAGTCTGAAACCCGCCTGACTACACTTCGTAAACTGCTCAAGGAAGGCGAGGACAGTGGTTTCGAAGACTACTCCTATGGCTCGTTTATTCGTGAACTGGACAATGAAGGGCGCTGATGCCAAGTTTCAGGCTTTCCAGGAAGGCCAAAGCTGACCTCAAATCTATTGCCCTATACACGGAGCGTGAATGGGGTCGGGATCAACGAAACCACTATCTTCTCCAGTTCGACCAATGCTTCCACCTTCTGGCCGATAATCCGAACTTGGGGCAAGCTTGCGATGAGATAAGTCCGGGCTACCGACAGTACCCTCAGGGGAGCCACATCATATTTTATCGTCTAGCCACCGAGGGAATTGTTGAAATTATCCGCATCCTACACAAACGCATGTTGCCTGAGGGGCATTTGCTTTAGGGCATAACGTCCAGTGCCGGCGCAGCCAGCCCGGAGCGCATTTTGTGTTAATGTTTGAGCGCCAGCGAGTAACACAAAAGGTGCGTAGCGCTGGCCACTGCTTGTTAGGCTGATGGACCTCAAGACTCCGTATAGTGGTTCATGATTTCCTCAGCCTTACGCTCTGAGATCACACCGAAAAGTACACTTGCGTCTAAGTAAGAAAGAAAATACTGAACCTCTAAAGAAACGCCTTCCGGCTCCATATCCCGACTCATTTCATCTCTGACGATTTCTTCAATCTCTGAAATGACATTTTCTATAACCGACGCTTTTGATATACCTCGATTTTTTGCTGCATCTTTTGTGGCACAAATTGCAATCTTAAGCACCTCAGAAGTTTCTGTAGATTGCTTTTCAACCACGCCGCCATAGCTATTATTTTCCATGGCAACGGTTATTTCTTCTAACCAGTGTTTATTTTTTCTTGGCACTTTCATTGATTTTTAATTGATCCTAACGCTGTCAAAATGCGCTTGTCGCATGCTTGGCCTTGTTCTTTTTTTTAATGTGTTGCCATGTACCATGAGTACGAAACAGCCTGACCAAATTTCAACGTAATGTCCTGACTTGGAGACTCAAGCCCTAAAGACAAAGGAGCCTCGTCTTTGAAACCAACCCAGACATGCTCACCAGGAGAAATCTTACGCTCTGCATTATCCATATCTTCTAACGTACCATTGTCTTTATCAGGATACCTTTGGAAGGTAGCTTTGATCTTGTTCCCCGAATCAGCAATGAAGAGCACCTCGGTACCGCTATTAGTAATTTTGACCCATCGATAAGGCTTGATTACCTCATATCCATCAACCGGATAGAGTGGAATAACAAGCCCTTTCGCTACAACTTTTGAATAATAGTCGATTGAGCAAATTGAGAACACGGCATCCTCTGATGAAATGAGAATTTCATTTTCGGCACCGAATTTTATCGAATTATCGAAGTAGCCACAGGCGGAATCAGACCGTCTTCCATCGTGGTCTAACACTACCAAATGAGACCCTCTTGACAGAGAGCAGCCTGCGAGAAAGGTACAAATAATAATTACGAATAGTATTTTCATAGTGATACAGAACGCCCGGCGCAGCGGGCAAATTGGGGCGAGGAACGAGCGGAAATTTGATCCGCCTGGCGCCGCTTGTTAGCCATCATATCTCCTGAAGTTCACGCTTCATTAGGCTCATGATGTTGTCTCTGCACTGTTTTACCAAAATGCCAGATTCCTCCGCCTTCTTATGGTACGGAGCGATCAGCGATTGACCCTCCCAGAAATCAGGTGTGGCCATAAATTTCAGCATCTCACTCGCATCGTTCGTTGATTCCCTTACTGCTTCATCAAGTTGGTCTAGGAGTTCGTCCATCTCGCCAGAGGCAATCAACCTTATACTGTTGGTCTCATTCGCTATTCGAATCTGCTCCTCTGACAATTCATGAAAGAGGTCTTGTACACCAGAATTGAAATCAGCGATAGCTGCTTGATCAGCTTCATCTGAGGTGCCTGTGTATGACGCCACAAACTGATTCATCATTGGGTAAAAACGTTCTCCGAATAGGGTATAACTTCTTCTCTGAAATTCATCCAACATAGAGAAGAACTTAGTAAACTGTTGTCGTTTCTCTTCGTAGAGGTATTTCCTCTTCTCAAGATCAAGCGCATGCTGCCTTTTTAACTCCTGAAGCTCGGATTGGTACTTGGCAATCACACGCTGCTTCTCATCTTCCAGCCTTGACACGTCTTCTTCCAAGGCTTTGTTCTTTCCCTTTGCTTTCGCATAAGCCGTAATATAAAGGGATAAAAAACCGAGGATGATTCCAGCTACTGAATATAAAAGCTCTTCCATATGGAGAATGTTTACCTTATCTGGCTAACGCGAAGATAAGCGGCGGCCCGACAGGGACGTCCGGTGGAGGCCAACGGCCGGAACGAACTTAATCGACTTGTTAAAACCTGCCATCAGGAACCACCAAGCTTAGCCAGCCGCACCGCGACATTGCTGTACTGGGATCCGGTTTGGCTATCATGCCGCGAGCCGAAAAGGGTGACCCATTGCCCCTGAATGAGCAGCAACTCCCCATTGCCCGCACTGCTCCCGTTACTCGTTGTGTAACTGCCAGCATAGTTGAATTGAAATTGGTTGGACGAGCCTGCGACTGGCTTGAGCTCATAACCTATCGACAACTCACTTGACGAAGCAAAGCCTTTATCCTGGCTGGATACGCTTACCTTTAAAAGGTCCGAATCCTTCAGGAAACTTGGCAGCAGGTCAGAGGATACGCTATCGGTTTTGGTGGCCTGACATTCACAATATCGAACTTCCAACATCAACGGTTTACCAGTCGCATAGTCCTTAGGAGCAGAGTTTTCGGCAAAAGCAAAGGTGGGGAGAAAGGATAGAAAGAGCAGATTTACCGGCCAAAAAATTCGCGATGCGGTCCGTTGCATGTGACCTCCTCTGTTTTCGTTTTAACAGCGTATTCAATTGCAGATGCGATATATCACTTTGCAATATATCCCCGATCCGACTTTCCCCTGAAACCAGCCTAAATAACAAGACAATCAATATTTTAGCTAAAAACCAGGAACCATTCTCATCTGACTTTTCTTGCACTTGCGTGTTGAACGGGAAATTTTGTCGTGACTTTTCTTGCATCGAAAAATCTGAAAATTCACTTTATCTCAGCAACTTACAAAAATCTGTAAGCCATATCCTACATATTCAACTTGCGTGCTGTTGAAAAACGGGACCCCATATTAAATACTGACCAAAAGGACAGCAACGGAGAAGGCATGGACGCACCTCCTGATATCCCCAAGCCGCTACCAGCAAAGCCGGTCCGGCTGCTTGATCAGTTCCGGTTTTACCTTCGGCAGAATAACTACCGCTATGCCACAGAAAAAACTTATGTTCATTGGGTAGTTCAATACATCCGTTTTCATGGCAAGCGACACCCTGATGAAATGGGGCCTGCCGAGGTAGAAGCCTTTCTCAATCATCTGTCCGTGATACGTAGCTGCACAGACAGCACCCAGCGGGTAGCTTTGAACAGCCTTGCCTGTTTCTACAACAAGTTCCGTAAGCAGGAACTAGGCACGCTCAATCTGCGCTTTGGTAGACGTTTCAAGCGGCCACCTGCTGTTTTTTCTCACGATGAAGCTTTAGCCATCATTGAACAGCTTGATGACCCGATCAGGCTGGTCAGCCAACTGATGTATGGCAGCGGATTGCGGATCAGTGAGGCATTACGGCTCAGAGTCAAAGACCTGGATTTTTCCATGCAGCAGCTGATTGTTCGGGAAGGGAAAGGCAAGCGCGACAGGGTAACCGTGCTTCCCCGTGGTCTTGAGGACAGGCTGAACCGTCAGATTGCTCTTGCCGCTAGTCTGCATGATCAGGATCGAGCCAACGGCGTTGGCCCCGTCTGGATGCCCTATGCCCTTGGCCGCAAGTTCCCCAATGCCGGTTATAGCCTCAAGTGGCAATTCATTTTCCCTGGTGACAAGCCTGCCACTGACCCGCAGACCGGCATCGTTCGCCGTCACCATATTCACCCGGACCGAGTTCGCCGGGCGGTGCGAGCAGCCATGGAATCCGCCAGGATTCTCAAGCATGCCGGCCCACATACGTTTCGGCACTCCTTTGCGACACGCATGCTTGAGCAGGGTTACGACATACGCACCGTCCAAGAACTACTGGGCCACAGCGACGTGTCCACCACCGAGCGATATCTGCATGTGATGAATCGGGGAGGCCTAGGCGTGATCAGCCCACTGGATCGGGGGTAGGCGAGTGGACTGGGTCTGACCTCCGACGGTTCTTGCCCTAAAAAAATAAAATCTTCATTGC
>OJDK01000460.1_pt1 | contig 17364 bp, 14 predicted proteins | sample 1592791 | NCBI WGS metagenome assembly OJDK01 (sample SAMN05416878, study PRJEB24817) | seawater metagenome | isolation source: Sea water | place: Canada:Atlantic | collected 2013-11
GGCTCGGAGATGTGTATAAGAGACAGGCTGTATCGACGCGGAAGAGGCCTTCAGCTTTGTCGATGGCCGGCTGCTGGCACTGATCTTCTCGATGCTTGCGGTCGGGGCAGGGTTACAAAACTCCGGCGCGATCAGCCTGATCGTTGACAATATCGCACCCTTCCTCGGCACGCTGTCGCCTTTCTATGTGATCTTCGCGGTGTTCCTGCTGACGACAACCCTGACAGAGATCGTGTCGAACAACGCGGTGGCGGTGATCATGACACCGATTGCCATCAGCCTCGGGTCCGCACTTGGCATGGACCCGCGCCCCTTGGTCGTGGCGGTGATGATCGCGGCGTCTTGCGCCTTTGCCACCCCCATCGGCTACCAGACCAACACGCTGGTCTATGGCCCGGGCGGCTACCGTTTCACCGACTTCATGCGCATTGGTATTCCGCTCAACCTGTCGATGTCGCTGCTCGTCTCCATGATGATCCCGCTCTTCTGGTAGCACCGTTCCCGCGCTTCCAAATGGCAAAAATCCCGGGGGTCCGGGGGCTGGCCCCCGGCTCCTTCCCTTGGCTCTGCCCCTAAAGCGGCCAGAAGACCAGAATAGCCGGAATGGACACCGCGACGACGATGATCTCGAGCGGCAGCCCCATGCGCCAGTAATCGCCAAAGCTATAGCCCCCGGGACCAAGGATCAGCGTGTTGTTCTTATGTCCGATGGGCGTCAGGAACGCGCTCGATGCGGCGACGGCGACCGCCATCAGGAACGGGTCAGGGGAGACACCAAGGCTTGCCGCCATCTGGATGCCCACGGGGGCGGCTACGATGGTGGTGGCGGTGTTATTCAGCACATCCGACAGGGTCATGGTGACCAGCATCAGCACCGTCAGCACCACCCATGCGGGCAGCCCTTGGGTCAATCCGACAAGCGCACCGGCAATCAGCTCCGTCCCGCCAGAGCTTTCGAGCGCCGCCCCCAACGGGATCATCGACCCCAGCAAGACGACGACGGGCCATTCGATATGAGTGTAAAGTTCCGATAGCGGGACGATCCGCGCCAGCACATAGGCGATTACGACCAGCCCCAAGGCGACGGGCAGGTAGATCAACCCAAAGCTCGCCGCCGTAACCGCGCCGCCAAACAGGCCGATGGCCAGCCAGACCTTGTGGTTTTCGGTCACCGCCAACCCGCGGTCGGCAAGGGGCAGCACGCCCAGCCATTCGACCACATGGGACGCGGTATCGCGCGGCACGAGCAGCAGCAGAATATCCCCCACCTGCAGCTCGGTCTTGCGCAGTTGCGAGGTGATGCGTTTGCCGCGCCGCGATACCCCCAGCAGCACGGAGCGCTGCCGCCACGACAGGCCAACCGCCTGAGCCGACCGGCCGTTCAGCCGGGAATCGCTGGTGACCACGACCTCGATGATCTCGACCCCTTCGCCATCGGCGCGCAGGCGGTCTTCGCGGTCGGCGTCTGCGACATGCAGGTCCAGCGTGCTGCGAAATTCGTCCAGCGCGTCGGGCGTCGCCTCAAGCACCAGCGCGTCGCCTGCGCGCAGGGGCAGGTTGCGTGACTGGCCGTAGCGGCGCTTGCCGTCCCGGATCACCCCCAGCATGGCGACATCGGCCTTCTCGGCTGCGTCCTGAAGCTCTGCCAGACGTTTACCAATCTGGGCATTGCCTTCGGGAATTGTCAGCTCTGCCAGATAGGGGGACAGGTCTTCGGGGCCCAGCACGTTATTCTCGCGCTGCGGGATAAACCGCCAGCCGATCAGCGCGACAAAGGCCAGCCCCGCCGCCGCCGCTATCCCGCCCACAGGGGCGAAATCGAACATGCGGAACGGTTCGCCAAGGGATTCCTGTCGGATCGAGGCGATGATGATATTGGGCGGCGTCCCGATCAGCGTCGCCATGCCGCCAAGGATCGTGGCAAAGCTCAGCGGCATCAGGCTCAATCCCGGGGATCGCCCGGCTTTGCGGGCGGTCTGGATGTCGACCGGCATCAGCAGCGCGAGGGCCGCGACGTTGTTCATGAAGGCTGACAGCACCCCGCCGATGACCCCCATCAGCGTGATATGCCCGCCAAGGCTACGCGAGGCATCGACCAGCGTGCGCGTGATCAGCAACACCGCGCCAGACCGCGTCAGCCCCGCCGATACGATCAGCACCAGCGCGACCACCAGCGTCGCAGGGTGACCAAAACCCGCAAAGGCATCCTTGCTGTCGACCACCCCCAGCACCACGGCAACCATCAGCGCGGCAAAGGCGACAAGGTCATAGCGGAACCGCCCCCACAAGAGCATGCCAAACACGGCGGCAAACAGGGTGAATAGGATGATTTGATCGGTGGTCATGGGGGCGTACCTTGCGTGAACTGCGACCAAAGCCCTAGCAGCCGCCCGCACGCCTGTCTGCCCCAAACCCAGCCATACCGCGCGCGTGCGCGGTGGCTTGTTCAGGCGCGTGGGCTGCCGTATAGAGAGCCAACCGAGAACTTTAGCATATGAGGTCACCATGGCAGGTCACTCAAAATGGGCAAATATCCAGCACCGTAAGGGCCGTCAGGACAAACTGCGCGCCAAGGTGTTTTCCAAGCTCTCCAAAGAAATCACCATCGCGGCGAAGATGGGCGAACCCGATCCGGACAAGAACCCGCGTCTGCGTCTTGCGGTGAAAGAGGCCAAGGGCCAGTCCATGCCCAAGGACAACATCGAACGCGCGATCAAGAAAGCCGTCGGCGGCGAGGGCGAGGATTACGAAGAAATCCGCTATGAAGGCTACGGCCCTAATGGTGTTGCCGTCATCGTCGAGGCGATGACCGACAACCGCAACCGCACCGCATCGACCGTGCGGTCCACCTTCACCAAGAACGGTGGCAATCTGGGCGAGACAGGCAGCGTCGGTTTCATGTTCGACCGTAAGGGCGAAATCACCTATCCCGCCAGCGTTGGCGATGCCGACACCGTCATGATGGCCGCCATCGAAGCGGGCGCGGAAGACGTCGAAAGCTCGGATGACGGACATGTCATCTGGTGCATGGATACCGACCTGAACGATGTCAGTACCGCGCTAGAGGCCGAGTTGGGCGAATCCGACAGCACCAAGCTGGTCTGGCGTCCGACCACCACGACCGAAATGGATCTGGAAGGGATGGAAAAGCTGATGAAGCTGATCGACGCCCTGGAAGACGACGACGACGTGCAGCGGGTCACCGCGAACTTCGAAGCCTCTGACGAGGTGATGGAGCAGCTGTAACATTTACGCCCCGCCAGCGACCCACGTCGCGGCGGGGCTTTGCTTTGGCGGGTGACGGGTGCGTCACGCGCCCGCGAGACTCAAAAAAACCGCCCTAGCATAGCTGCGGGGCGGTTTTTTTGTGTCAGCGTTTGGGGCCGAATTTATCCCAAAAGGCGCGCCATGCGAAAAAGACCACCCCAGGCCGGTTTGGTCGTTGTGTCGCGCACGCGCTGCTGCGAGATAGAGGCGAGGACGCGTTTGACCTCGTTCAGGTGCCCCAAGGCCTTTGATCCGCCTGCGCTTGCCTGAACGCTCAGGATCTTGGACTGTGTGTGCAGGGCTGCTTCGATAAGCGCCAATTCATCTTGGCTGATTTCCAGCTTCTGTTTGTCGTCGAACATGACATTATTCCTTGGTTGTATGCGGATCAGATAGGCGCTGTATCTGTGGTTCGCTAGTAGTAACGGGCCCAATCACGCAAATGTTTCGCGGCCGCAACAATAAAGTTGGGGTTGCAGGGGATGAAAATTTATTTTTGGGTGGGGCCCGGCGGTGCATCTTGCCCGAGACCGGCCCAGATTCCCGACGGAGCTTTTGACATATGACCGCCTTCTTTCCCGGCTTTGCCTTGGGCCTGACCTTGATTCTGGCGATCGGGGCGCAGAACGCCTTTGTCTTGCGCCAAGGCTTGCGGTTGCAGCATGTCTTTTGGGTCTGCCTGACCTGCGCCTTGTCAGATGCGGTGCTGATCGCCGCAGGGGTGGCGGGGTTCGGTGCGCTGGCAACGGCGGTGCCGTGGTTCGAAACGCTGATGCGCTACGGCGGGGCGGCGTTCCTGATCTGGTACGGCTTCCAGAACGCGCGATCGGCTTGGCAGGGCGGCCATGCGCTGGCCGCTGACGGGGCCGCGCAAACCAGCCTGCGCCGCACGATCCTGACCTTGCTCGCGCTGACCTGGCTGAACCCGCATGTCTATCTTGATACCGTCGTGCTGCTGGGGTCTATCGCCGCGCAATATGACAGCCGCCTTGCCTTCGGGGCAGGTGCGGTCACGGCGAGCTTTGTTTTCTTTTTCAGCCTGGGCTATGGCGCGCGCCTGTTGGGGCCGTTTTTCAGCAAGCCGCGCAGCTGGCAAATTCTGGATGGTGTGATCGCGCTGACCATGTGGGCGATTGCTTTGAAACTTCTGCTGATGTGACCTTGCCCTTGGGGAAGGGTTGGGGAATGTTGCGCCCATGACAACTGCCCATCCCCAACGCCCCGTCACCGGTATCTTCTGGATGGTCGTGACCGGCCTGTGTTTCATTTGCGTGACCGCCTTGGTCAAACATATGGGCCCGCGCCTGCCGTCCTCCGAAGCTGCTTTTATCCGTTATGGCTTTGGCTTGGTGTTCCTGCTGCCCGCGATTGGCGCGCTGCGCGAGGCGAAGCTGTCGCGCCGCCAATGGGCGCTTTTTTCGGTACGCGGCGGGCTGCATGGGGTGGGCGTTATCCTGTGGTTCTACGCCATGACCCGTATCTCTATCGCCGAGGTGACGGCAATGAACTATCTTGCTCCGATCTATGTCACCATCGGGGCCGCGCTGTTTCTGGGCGAGAGCTTGGCCCTGCGCCGGATCATTGCGGTCGTGCTGGGGCTGGTCGGGGCCGCGATCATCCTACGACCCGGGTTTCGAGAGCTGACCGGCGGGCATTTCGCGATGCTGATCGCGGCGGTGGTGTTTGGTGGGGCCTATTTGCTGGCCAAGGTGCTTGCGGATGAGGTGCGCCCGTCGGTCGTCGTCGCGATGATGTCGCTGTTCGTGACGCTGTTTCTGGCCCCCTTCGCGCTTGCCAACTGGATCACCCCCACGTGGGAAGAGATCGGAATCCTCGCCGCTGTCGCCTGTTTTGCAACCGCAGGCCACTATACCATGACGCTGGCTTTTGCCGCAGCACCGCTGACGGTGACCCAGCCGGTGACCTTCCTGCAACTGGTCTGGGCCACGGCGCTAGGTGCTGTCGTTTTTGCTGAACCCATTGATATCTGGGTCGTTCTTGGCGGGGCGGTGATCCTTGGGTCGGTGACGTTTATCACATGGCGCGAGGCGATGCTGAAACGTCAGATTACCCCCGCCACGCCGGCGACGAAATTCTAGCAACGCCGCGGGCTGGAAAATGACTAAACCCTGAGTTGATCCGCGCTCAGGTTTTTATTGACTTGTCAGTCAATGAACGTAGGTTTGATGGCCAGACGCTATCAAACCACTAAGGATTCTTTATGCCCAAAGTCGGAATGGAGCCTATTCGCCGCGACGCCTTGGTCAAAGCGACGATTGCCGAAATCGGTGCTGCCCAGTCACTGGATGTGACGGTCGGCCAGATCGCGCGCCGCGCGGGGATGTCCTCGGCGCTGGCGCATCACTATTTTGGGGGCAAGGACCAGATCTTTCTGGCGGCCATGCGCTATATCCTGACGGAATACAGCGCCGAGGTCCGCCGCGAGCTGCGTCTGAACAAATCCCCGCTGGGACGGGCCGAGGCGATCATCCGCGCGAGCTTTGAGGAAAGCTATTTCGATCCGGCAACGGTCAGCGCCTGGATGACGCTCTATGCCTCCTCGCGGACCAATACCGAAACCTACCGTTTGCTGGTGGTGTATCAAAAGCGGCTGCGGTCGAACCTGACCTATGCGCTGCGCCCGATCTCGAATGATCCGGCGGGGGATGCCGATACGCTGGCCGCCCTGATCGACGGGCTTTACCTGCGCGCCGCCTTGTCGGACGAGGGCAGCGCCCGCGCCGCCAGCGACCGCGCCCTGTCGGTGCTTCATATGCTGGTGGAGCGTGCGAAATGACCCAACCCAATATCCTGATCCTGATGGTCGACCAGTTGAACGGCACGCTGTTTCCCGACGGCCCAGCTGACTGGCTGCATGCCCCGAACCTCAAAAAGCTGGCGGCGCGGTCGACGCGGTTCAAAAACGCCTATACCGCCAGCCCGCTGTGCGCGCCGGGGCGGGCGGCGTTCATGTCAGGGCAGCTCCCGTCGGCCACGGGCGTCTATGATAACGCGGCTGAATTCCCGTCCAGCGTGCCCACCTACGCCCACCATCTGCGCCGCGCGGGCTATCAGACGTGCCTGTCGGGCAAGATGCATTTCGTCGGCCCCGATCAGCTGCACGGGTTCGAGGAACGCCTGACCACCGATATCTACCCCGCCGATTTCGGTTGGACGCCGGACTATCGCAAGCCGGGGGAACGCATTGACTGGTGGTATCACAACATGGGGTCGGTGACCGGCGCAGGTGTGGCGGAAACCAGCAACCAGATGGAATATGACGACGCCGTGGCCTATGAGGCGACGCGCAAGATTTACGACCTGTCCCGCGGTCTGGATCCGCGCCCGTGGTGCCTGACCGCCAGCTTTACGCACCCCCATGACCCCTATGTCGCACGCAAGAAGTACTGGGATCTGTATAACGATTGCGACCACCTGCTGCCCGAGGTGCCCGATCTGGGGTATGAAAATCAGGACAACCATTCGAAACGTATCTTTGACGCGAACGATTGGCGCAGTTTCGACATCACCGAACGCGATATCAAACGTTCGCGTCAGGCTTACTTTGCCAACATCAGCTATCTTGACGACAAGATCGGTGAGATCCTGCAAACGCTAGAGGACACGCGCCAAGAGGCGATCATCGTCTTCTGTTCGGACCACGGCGATATGCTGGGCGAGCGGGGGCTTTGGTTCAAGATGAGCTTTTTCGAAGGGTCGTCCCGCGTCCCGATGATGATCGCCGCCCCGCAGATGGCACCCGGTTTGCAAACCACGCCGGTCAGCAATATCGACGTGTGCCCCACCGTCTGTGATCTGGCAGGCGTGTCCATGGACGAGGTGATGGAATGGACCACGGGGCAATCGCTGGTACCCATGGGGCAGGGGGTGGAACGCACCGAACCCGTTGCGATGGAATACGCGGCAGAGGCGTCTTACGCGCCGATGGTGTCGCTGCGCTACGGCAAGTGGAAGTTCAACCGCTGCACGCTTGACCCGGACCAACTGTTCGATCTGGAAACCGATCCGCACGAGCTGACCAACCTTGCCGAAGAACCTGCCCATCAGGGCACGCGGCTGACCCTGTCGGCCAAGGCCGACGCCCGCTGGGATCTGGCCGCCTTCGATGCCGATGTGCGCAAAAGCCAGGCCCGCCGCTGGGTCGTCTACGAGGCGCTGCGCAAGGGCGGGTACTATCCGTGGGATCACCAGCCGCTGCGCAATGCGTCAGAGCAATACATGCGCAACCACATGGATCTGAACGTGCTGGAAGAAAACAAACGTTTTCCGCGCGGCGAATAGAACGACCGCCCAAGGGCGTGCGGGCAACCAAACCAATAATGCACCCCCAACACGGAGGGACACAATGTTAACGACCATCATTTCGTTCGGGGTCATACTGGCTTTGGGCTTAACTGTTTTCTGTACGATCAAGTGGTGGAACCTGCCGCTGACCGGCGTGACGCCGGTGCCGCTGTTCACCTTTATCGCGATCCTCTTCACGTCGGGGCTGGATGTAGGGCTGATCATGTTCCCTCTGGCCTTCGACTTTCCGCTTTATGCGGATACGGCGACCGAGCCGGCCTATGGGTTCACCAACCCGCTGGCGCTTGAATTCGGGTTCTGGGGGTTTCTGATCTGGACGTTCTACTTCCTGACGACCTTCTATTTCTGTGCCATCGAGCCGCGGGTGAAGTTCTTTGAAATCCCCGCGATCAAACTGCTGAACAACATCGTGATCATCACCACCTGCGCCTTCACCGGTGCGTTGTTCCTGATCTATATGCCCTATTACATCGCCGAGGTCGGCGACGGAGAGACGATCCTGCCGGTCTTCTACCTGATCTGCTTCCTCGTGATCCTGATTGCGGCTTTCAGCTCCACCGATCTGAAGTTCGTGCGTGTGCTGTCGGTCAGCTCGACCCTGCTGTTTCTGGCGTTGATCGCTTACATGTGGCTGAATGCCGGCATGGGATTGGGCGAATTTGCCTCAACGGCAAGCAACCTTGGCGGCTATTTCGCGAATATCCACAAGTTCATCATCCCGCTGACGGATTACCACGAATTCTACCTGTTCTGGTGGTTCGCCTGGTCGATCATGATCGGGCAGTTCGTCAGCCGCTTTGTCGGCGGGCTGAAGACATGGCAACTGCTGGCGTCCTTGCTGGTATTCCCGTCGATCCCCTTGGGCTTGTGGTTCTCGGTGCTGTATTACTACCACCTGAACGGCATCGGCACCGCGGGCTTCCCGAATTGGGCCATGACCATCGTGGGCATCGTGTTCGTGATCAACTCTTTCGACAGTCTGATCCGGCTCTACACCGATAACCTCAACTTCACGACCGAACGCTTTGGCACTGTGTCTTATGTGCTGGCCAACGCCATCGGCCTGTTTGTGCTGACCCTGCTGTTCCAAAGCCAATGGCTGCAGATCCAGTGGGTCGGGACCATCGTGATCGGCATCTACCTGCTGGCGCTTGGCTATATGTTCTTTGTCAAACGCCGTCACCTGCACGGGCTGGATGGCAACGCCAATATCCCAGCCGAATAACCCTTAAACCTAAGCGGCCCCGCCATACGGGCGGGGCCCAACCGAAAAGAGAGACCTATGCAAACGCAACCCACCGCCAGCCATTTCATCAACGGCGAATATGTCGAAGATACCAACGGCACCCCGATCGAGGTGATCTATCCGGCCACGGGCGAGGTCATCGCGACCGTCTATGCCGCCACGCCGGAAATCGTCGAGAAAGCCATCACCGCCGCGCGGGACGCGCAGGCTGCTTGGGCCGCGATGACCGGCACCGAACGGGGCCGTATCCTGCGCCGCGCTGCTGACATCATGCGCGAACGCAACCACGATCTGTCGATCCTCGAGACGTATGACACCGGCAAACCCTATCAGGAAACCTCGGTTGCGGATGCGACCAGCGGTGCCGATGCGCTGGAATATTTCGGCGGTCTGGCGGCCTCGTTGACGGGGGAGCATATCCAGCTGGGCGAAGACTGGGTCTATACCCGCCGGGAACCGCTGGGGGTGTGTGTTGGCATCGGCGCATGGAACTATCCGACGCAGATCGCCTGCTGGAAAGGCGCACCGGCGCTGGCCTGCGGGAACTCGATCATCTTCAAACCGTCCGAGACGACGCCGCTTTGCGCGCTGAAAGTCGCGGAAATTCTGGTAGAGGCAGGGCTGCCCGCCGGTCTTTATAACGTTGTGCAGGGCATGGGCGAAGTGGGGGTCTCCCTCGTGACAGACCCGCGCGTCGACAAAGTCTCGCTCACCGGTTCTGTGCCCACGGGCCGCAAGGTCTATGCCGCGGCTGCCGACGGCATCAAACATGTCACGATGGAACTGGGCGGCAAGTCCCCCATGATCGTGTTCGAGGATGCCGATATCGAAAACGCCATCAGCGGCGCGATCTTGGGCAATTTCTACAGCTCGGGTCAGATCTGTTCGAACGGCACCCGCGTCTTCGTGCACCGCGACATCAAAGAGGCATTCCTGAAACGCTTGGCCGAACGTCTGGACACTGCCGTGATCGGCGACCCGATGGACCCTGACACCAGCTTTGGCCCGATGGTGTCAAAACGTCAGATGGAGATCGCGCTTGGCTATGTCGAAAAGGGCAAGGCCGAAGGCGCGCGTCTGGTCTATGGCGGGGCAGCAATCGACCGGGACGGATTTTACATGCAGCCCACCGTCTTTGCCGATGTGACCGACGACATGTCCATCGCCCGCGAAGAGATTTTCGGGCCGGTCATGTCGGTGCTGGATTTCGAGACCGAGGCAGAGGTGATGGCCCGCGCCAATGCGACCGAATTCGGTCTGGCCGCCGGTGTGTTCACCAAAGACCTGTCCCGCGCGCACCGCGTCGCGGCGGGGTTCGAGGCGGGCACCTGCTATATCAACACCTACAATGACGCGCCGGTCGAAGCTCCCTTTGGCGGCATGAAAAATTCGGGCGTGGGGCGCGAGAACTCCAAGGCGGCGATTGATCACTATAGCCAGTTGAAAACCGTCTATGTGCGCATGGGCGATATGGAAGCGCCTTTCTAGGGCGCTGATCAAACGCTGCGCTGACGCGCATGCGATAGATGGGCGCGCATCCGGCCCGAGCTTTCCTTCGGCAACATAGGGGGGCTTGGGCAGGGCGTGCGGGAATATGCTGAGAGGTGCTTGAGGGATCGGTCTGATCCTCAAGTCACCTCGTTAATGTTGGGATGCGAGTCTTGCGCGCGTCAAGGACAAGCCGCGCCGGGGGCGCGGGGCCTGCGGCCTCCTTGACCCGCGCAAGACTCACGGAAGGAAGGCGATAGGATGGAAGCTGAATTTATTATCGTAGGGGCAGGCAGCGCGGGCTGCGCGATGGCGTACCGCCTGGCCACGGCAGGGCGCAAGGTGATGGTGATCGAACATGGTGGCAGTGATGCGGGGCCGTTCATCCAGATGCCGGCGGCGTTGTCCTACCCGATGAACATGAAAACCTACGACTGGGGGTTCCAGTCCGAACCCGAACCGCATCTGAACAACCGTCGTCTGGCGACCCCGCGTGGGAAGGTGATCGGCGGATCGTCGTCGATCAACGGGATGGTCTATGTGCGCGGGCACGCGATGGACTATGACCACTGGGAAGAGCAGGGGGCCGACGGCTGGGGCTATGCCGATGTGCTGCCCTATTTCAAACGCATGGAAAGCTGGCACGACGGCGGCCACGGGGGCGACCCCGACTGGCGCGGCACCGATGGCCCGCTGCATGTCAGCCGTGGCCCGCGCGAAAACCCCTTGTTCGAAGCCTTTGTCGAGGCGGGCAAACAAGCGGGATACGAGGCGACCGACGACTATAACGGCGAGAAACAGGAAGGCTTCGGTCCGATGGAGCAGACGGTCTGGAAGGGCCGTCGCTGGTCCGCGGCCAACGCCTATCTGCGGCCCGCGCAAAAGACCGGCAACGTCGAACTGGTCCGCGCCTTGGCGCAGCGGATCGTGATCGAAGACGGTCGCGCTGTCGGCGTCGAGGTGCTGCGCGGTGGCAAGACCGAGGTGCTGCGCGCCAGCGGCGAGGTGATCATCGCGGCGTCCTCCATCAACTCGCCCAAGCTGTTGATGTTGTCGGGCATCGGCCCTGCGGCCCATCTGGCAGAGCATGGTATCGAGGTGATCGCCGACCGCCCCGGTGTTGGCCAGAACCTGCAAGACCACCTTGAGCTGTATATCCAGATGGCCGCCAGCCAGCCGATTACGCTGTACAAGCACTGGAACATCTTTTCCAAGGCCGTGATCGGCGCGCAGTGGTTGTTCACGAAAACCGGCATGGGCGCGTCGAACCAGTTCGAAAGCGCGGCCTTCATCCGGTCGAAGGCGGGGATCAAATATCCCGATATACAGTATCACTTCCTGCCCATTGCCGTGCGCTATGACGGGCAGGCCGCCGCCGAAGGGCACGGGTTTCAGGCGCATGTGGGGCCGATGCGGTCGACCTCGCGCGGGTCTGTCACGCTGGCCTCGGGCAATCCGGCCGACGCGCCGAAGATCTTTTTCAACTACATGTCGCAGGACAAGGATTGGGAGGAGTTCCGCACCTGTATTCGCCTCACCCGGGAGATCTTTGCGCAGGACGCCTTCAAACCCTTCGTCAAACACGAGATCCAGCCGGGGGCCGATGTGCAAAGCGACGAAGAGCTTGATGCCTTCATCCGCGAACATGCCGAAAGCGCCTATCACCCCTGTGGCACCTGCCGCATGGGCCGCGCCGATGACCCGCAGGCGGTGGTCGATCCGCAGGGCCGTGTGATCGGGGTAGAGGGGCTGCGCGTCGCCGACAGCTCGATCTTCCCGCGGATCACCAATGGCAACCTGAACGCCCCGTCGATCATGGTGGGCGAGAAAATCTCGGACCATGTGTTGGGGCTTGATCCATTGGCGGCGGCGAATGACGCGCCCTGGATCCACCCCGACTGGGAAACCGCGCAGCGCTAAGGGGCTGGCCCCTCCCTTGGTCGAGAGGCCACAAGTGTTAACGAAAGTTAACCTTAGTTAATATCTCTGGTTGATTGGGGCGTGGAAACGCCCCAATCAACGGGATATGAAAACCATCCTTCATTCATGTTTCGCCGCGGCGCTGGTCGCCGTTTTCACGCAACCCGCTGCGGCGGTCGAACCGCGCCTGACGGGCGAGATCCGGGTGATCGACGGCGATACGATCGCATTGGGTGAGACGCGGATCCGGCTTTTCGGCATCGATGCGGTCGAAGGGGACCAGCCTTGCCGTGCCTCGGATGGGCGCGTGTTGAACTGCGGCGCTTGGGTGACGGCGCAGGTGCGCGCCACCTATGACGGACAGCGGGCCGACTGCCAGCGGGTGGATGCCGACCGCTATGGCCGGATTGTCGCGCGCTGTGCCGCCTTGGGGCAGGATATGGGGGAAGCTTTGGTCTCGGCGGGGCTGGCCTTTTCCTACGCGCGCTACAGCCGCGCCTATGTCGCGCGTGAAGCGGCGGCCAAGCGGGCGGGACGGGGGGTACATGCCTATGAGACGCAGCGCCCCGATGCCTATCGCAAAGCCTCTAAAGCAGCGCCAAAGCCCGTTGCGTCATCGGGGCCGGGCGGCTGTGTGATCAAGGGGAATGTCAGCAGCAAGGGCACGCGGATCTTTCACGTGCCCGGACAGCACGACTATGATCGGACCGTGATCCGCACCGACAAGGGCGAACGCTGGTTCTGCAGCGCGGCGCAGGCGCGTGCCGCCGGATGGCGGGCGGCCAAGCGGTAAGCGGTCAATCCACCTGATAGGGCAGCACGTCGCGCAGGTTCGGGTCCACCACCAGCTGGCGTTCCAGCGGCGGCACAGAGCGCTGGTGGCAATGTTTACGTTCGCAAATACGGCAAGATATGCCGATGGGTTCAAACGCCGAGGCGCGGGTGGTGTCCATCCCGTCGGCATAGACCAGCGCGGGCGCGTGGCGCACCTCGCACCCGAGTGAAATCGCATAGCGCCGCACGGGCGCGCCAAACCGCCCCGCTGGCTTCGAGATGTCCCGCGCCAACGAGATATAGCGTACCCCGTCCGGCGTTTCGGCCAGCTGGCGCAGGAAGCGGCCCGGCGTTTCAAAGGCGCTGTGCACATTCCACAGGGGGCAGGCTCCGCCGAACCGCGCGAATTGCAGACGGGTGGCCGAATGGCGTTTGGTGATCGTGCCCGCCTGATCCACCCGGACAAAGAAGAACGGAATCCCCTTTGACCCGGGGCGTTGCAGCGTCGACAGCCGATGCGCGACCTGTTCGATCGACGCCCCGAAATCAGAGGCCAGCACCTCGAGGTCGTGGCGGCAGCTTTGGGCGCGCTCCAGAAACCGGGCGTAGGGCATCAGGGCGGCCCCGGCAAAGTAGTTCGCCAGCCCCATCTTCGCGATGTCACGGGCCGCAGGGCTGTTGAAACGCGCGAAATCCAAGGTTGCCTCAAGCAGGTCGTTCTGACGCACAAGGGCGACTTGCAGCAACATCTGGAACGTCTGTGTGGCCTGCGAGGCGCGGGCCGAGACATGCAATACGCCGCTGGCCGGATCATAGCGGCGCAGGGCATCTGTCTCGTCGAAGGCGACGGTGATGCCGGCGCTGGACAGCGCCTTTAGCGTGGTGTCGCGCAGGCTTTGGCCAGTGCCGGTGTCGCGGGCGAAATACTCGGCGGCGCGGTCCACGGCATCCAGATAATTGTCGCAATAATGGAAGAAGTCGCGCACCTCTTCCCACGGGCTGGGGGAGGGGCGGGCATCTTCGCGGCCCAAGGCTTCGTCCAGATAGGCCAGCCGTTCCTGGGTCTGGCGGTGGCTTTGGTGCAGCTTGATGAACGCCCGCGCCAACCCCGGCGCGTTGGAGGCCGCAAGCTGTACATCGGCCAGCGGCAGCACATCGCCCTCGAACACCGGATCGGACAGGACTTCGCGCATGTCGCTGACCAACCGTTCGCTGTCCCCGCTCGACAGTTCGGTGACATCCATCCCGAATTCAGACGCCAGTGCCAACACGACCGTGGTGCTGACAGGTCGGTTATTGTTCTCCATCTGGTTAAGGTACGGGAGGGATACGCCAAGGCGCGCGGCAAATTCTTTCTGGGTATGAGCCAGATTGGTGCGCAGCTCGCGCAGTTTTGCGCCAGCGTATAGCTTTTGGATCGCCATCGGGGTGGGGCCTTTGCAAAGTTACCGGTTCTGCAAACCGTATCTTTGCAAACTAACGGCGGCAAGGCCCGTCAGGCGATACCAAGCGCCCGTTCACGGCGGATCACGACCAAGATCGACGCGACGCCCGCGACGGCGGTAGCCAGCATGATCCAGAGCAGCGGATAGGCTCCGGTTTCTTCGCTCAGCAGGGCACCGGCCAAAATGCTCAGTCCCGCACCACCGCCAATCATGATCGCGCCGCCAAGCCCGGATGCCGTGCCCGCCAGATGCGGGCGCACCGACAACAGGCCCGCGGTGGCGTTGGGGATGCACAGCCCGTTGCCAAGGCCCACCAGCGTCATCATCCCGAAGAACGACAGCGGCGATCCATAACCCAGCAGGAAGATCATCATCGACACCGACCCGCCAATCGCATTGGCCAGACAGCCCCAAAGCACCAGCGTGTTGACGCCGACCACAGTCGCTTTGCGGGCCGTGATAAAGTTGCCAAGGAAATAGCCCACGGCGGGTGCGCCGAAATAGATGCCAAGCTCGGCCGGTTCCATGCCGAAAACGACGCTGCCGACGAAGGGCGCGCCGCCAAGGTAGGCAAAGAACGCACCCGAGCAGCAGGCCGCCGCCATGGAGTACCCCCAGAACCGCGGAGAGCCGAGCAGCTCGGGGTATTCGGCGAATTGCTGGGTCAGCGTGCGCTCTGACGCGACGTGGGTCTCGCCAAGGTCGAACCATGTGATCGCCAGTACCAGCGCCCCGATCCAGAACATCGCCCAGAAGGTCGCCTGCCAGCCGAAGGATTGTTCCAGCAACCCGCCCACAGCGGGGGAGATCATGGGCACCAGCGCCATGCCCATCGTGACATAGCCGATCATCGAGGCGGCTTTATCCTGGGCGAACATATCGCGCACCACTGCGCGGCTCAGCACCATCGACACGGCGACGATGGCCTGCACGCAGCGGAAGGCAAGGAACACAGCCGTCGTGGGGGCGTAGATACAGCCCACCGTCGCGACCATATATATCGCCAACCCCCATAGCAGCACATTGCGGCGGCCCAGATTGTCCGAAATCGGGCCGATCAGCACCTGCAATACCGCGCTACACAGCAGATAAAGCGGCACGGAAAGCTGCATCACAGAGTAATCGGCGTCGAAATATTCAGCCATAGCGGGAAGGCTTGGCAAGAACATATTCATCGCCAGCGCCCCGATCCCCGAAAGAAGGATCAGCGTGGAAATATGCGGGGGGGATGTTTTATCCAGAAAACGGACGGGGTTATCCTTGATCATTGCATATCAGTATGCCTGCGGTTGCATCTTGTCTATCCAGAACCATACGGTAACCGAACGATTTGCAAGTTTTCAATTAGCAGATGCGTGGGTGTATAGTTTTTGCAAATTTGCAAAAATGCTCTTTGGTTCGCGCGGGGGCGGCGTTACGGTGGCGGAAATCTTATAGAGGTGCGTGATGAAAGATATTCTGGAACAGCTTGAAACCCGCCGCGACGACGCCCGACTGGGCGGAGGGCAAAAGCGCATTGATGCGCAACACGCCCGTGGCAAGCTGACCGCCCGCGAGCGGATCGACCTGTTGCTTGATGATGGGTCGTTTGAAGAATTCGACATGTTCGTCACCCACCGCTGCACCGACTTCGGGATGGAGCAGCAAAAACCCGCAGGTGACGGCGTTGTCACCGGTTGGGGCACGATCAACGGCCGTCTGGTCTATGTCTTCAGTCAGGATTTCACGGTCTTTGGCGGATCGCTGTCCCAGACCCACGCGCAGAAGATCTGCAAGATTCAGGATATGGCGATCCAGAACGGTGCGCCTGTCATCGGGATCAACGATTCCGGCGGTGCGCGTATTCAGGAGGGCGTCGATAGCCTCGCGGGCTATGCCGAGGTGTTCCAGCGCAATATCGAGGCCTCCGGTGTGATCCCGCAGATCAGCGTGATCATGGGGCCATGTGCGGGCGGGGCGGTCTATTCCCCTGCGATGACTGACTTTATCTTCATGGTTAAAGACACGTCCTATATGTTCGTGACAGGCCCTGACGTGGTGAAAACCGTGACCAACGAACAGGTCACCGCAGAGGAATTGGGCGGCGCGACGACGCACACGCGCAAATCCTCCGTCGCGGATGGCGCGTTTGAAAATGACGTCGAAGCACTGGCCGAGGTGCGTCGTCTGGTCGATTTCCTGCCTGCCAACAACCGCGACCTGCCGCCTGTGCGCCCCTTCTTTGACGAACCCGACCGGATCGAGGCGTCGCTTGATACATTGGTGCCCAGCAACGCCAACACGCCCTACGACATGAAAGAGCTGATCCACAAGCTTGCGGATGAAGGCGACTTTTACGAAATTCAGGAAGACTTCGCCAAGAACATCCTGACCGGCTTTATCCGTATCGAAGGGCGCACCGTGGGTGTGGTCGCGAACCAGCCGATGGTGCTGGCGGGCTGCCTTGATATCGACAGCTCGCGCAAGGCGGCGCGGTTTGTGCGCTTCTGCGATGCGTTCGAAATTCCGATCCTGACGCTGGTGGACGTGCCCGGCTTCCTCCCCGGTACGGGGCAGGAATATGGCGGCGTGATCAAACACGGTGCCAAGCTGCTGTTCGCTTATGGCGAAGCGACGGTGCCGATGGTGACGGTCATCACCCGCAAAGCCTATGGCGGCGCGTATGACGTGATGGCGTCCAAGCACCTGCGGTCCGACTTCAACTACGCGTGGCCCACAGCCGAGATTGCCGTGATGGGGGCCAAGGGCGCGACAGAGATCATCCACCGTGCCGATCTGAACGACCCCGAAAAGATCGCACGCCATACCGCCGATTACGAAGAGCGTTTCGCGAACCCCTTTGTGGCGGCAGAGCGTGGCTTTATCGACGAGGTGATCCAGCCGCGGACCACGCGCAAG
>OJDK01000461.1_pt1 | contig 17350 bp, 8 predicted proteins | sample 1592791 | NCBI WGS metagenome assembly OJDK01 (sample SAMN05416878, study PRJEB24817) | seawater metagenome | isolation source: Sea water | place: Canada:Atlantic | collected 2013-11
ATCTACACGTAAGGAGTCGTCGGCAGCGTCAGATGTGTATAAGAGACAGGTGTGGTAATCGCACCGACTAAACTGACCGACTTTTCACCGACGGCTTGTGATGAAGATTATACCGGGCTGGTGACGCAATTCGATAAAAGTGACGTAGAAGAAGCAGGTCTGGTTAAATTCGATTTCTTGGGTCTTCGAACCTTAACGATTATCGATTGGGCGATTAAAACGATTAACCGCTTTAAAGATAAAGCGGGCGAACCTCATATTCGAATTGAAGAAATCGACCTTCACGATAAAGAGTGTATTGAGTATTTAAAAACCGCACAAACTACCGCCGTATTCCAGTTGGAATCTCGCGGTATGAAAGATCTGGTACGTCGACTCCAGCCCGATAACCTAGAAGATATGATTGCACTGGTTGCCTTGTTTCGTCCGGGGCCATTGGAATCAGGCATGGTTGATGACTTTATTAACCGTAAGCACGGTCGTGCAGAAGTGGCTTATCCGCACCCTGATTATCAGCACGAAAGTTTAAAAGGCATTTTAGAGCCGACCTATGGGGTAATCGTATACCAAGAACAGGTAATGCAAATTGCCCAGGTCTTGGCAGGTTATACTCTAGGTGGCGCCGACATGTTGCGTCGTGCTATGGGTAAGAAAAAACCCGAAGAGATGGAAAAGCAGCGTGGTACTTTCCGCGAAGGTGCGATCTCGGTTGGTGTTGATCCTGATCTGGCAATGAAAATTTTTGACTTGGTAGAAAAGTTTGCCGGTTATGGTTTTAACAAATCTCACTCCGCCGCGTATGCGGTCGTTTCGTATCAAACGCTTTGGTTGAAGTGTCACTATCCTGCGCCTTTTATGGCAGCGGTATTAACCTCAGACATGCAAAATACCGACAAGGTCGTTGGCTTTGTTGAAGAATGTCGAGAGATGAAACTCGACCTGGTATTACCCAATGTCAATCAGTCTGAGTTTGGTTTTATCGTTAATGATGAAGGCTCAATTGTTTATGGTTTAGGCGCAGTAAAAGGCGCGGGCGAAGGCCCCGTTGCGGCGATAGTAGAAGCACGAAATCAAGGTGGCCCATTTAAAGACCTGTTCGATTTTTGTAAGCGCTGCGATCCAAAGAAAACGAATAAACGCGTACTAGAAGCGCTGGTTCGCAGTGGTGGCTTTGACTGCTTTGGTGAAGATCGTGCGGTCATTATGGCCAGCATTGAAGATGCGGTAAAAGCTGCACAGCAAAGTGCAGCCAATGAAGCGTCTGGAGTATTTGATCTGTTTGGCGATGCCGAAGCAGAAGCGGCTGAAGATGTGCAGTTTGATGTGTATGAGAAACATCGCCACCTGCGTGGCTGGACATTAAAAGAACGCCTTCAGGGTGAAAAAGATACCCTAGGTTTATTTGTGACGGGCCATCCGTTTGACGAATACGAAGATGAAGTACGTCAACTAGCACCAACCAAACTGTCTAATTTGCGTGACGACAAAAAAGTACAAAAGCTTGCGGGATTAATCGTTAACCTGCGTATTATGAAAAATAAACGTGGGGAGAATATGTGCTTTATTACCCTTGATGACCGAACTGGGCGGGTGGAAGTATCATTGTTTTCCGAAGCGTTTGAGAAAGTGCGCGAAGTCATCGATAAAGACAAGGTTATTATCATAGAAGCGAACGTGCGCCACGATGATTATTCTGGTGGTCTAAAAGCCAATGCGATTAATGCTATGGAAATTAGCCAGGCGCGCTTAAATTACGCTAAATCGTTAAAAGTAAAAGTGCGTCGCGATCAGCTTGATCATAAGTTTGTTGCCAATTTCAAACAGATGCTAGAGCCAGTAAATATTGCACAGGGTGAGCACGGTTGCCCTGTTATTTTGGAATATTCTAACGACAGCGCACAAGCCGATATTCAGTTGGGTGACCACTGGCGTATTCGCCCTACTGATGAACAGTTATTGGTATTAAAGTATGCCTTTGGTGAAGAATCTGTGGCGATGGATTATTCCTAAATGGATTTAGGAAAAGCGATTTTATCGGCACTTGAACAGGCTAACGAGCAGGGTGATGTTCAGTGTATTTGGGTTGCGCTAAGTGCGGGTATTGATTCAACTGTATTGTTGCATGCGTTAGTTGATGAGTTATTCGATAAACGGTCGGCGTTACCAGCTGAAAAAATAACCACGATTAAAGCCATTCACGTGCATCATGGTTTATCTAACAATGCCGATGATTGGGTCAAGCAGGCTCAATCATTGTGTTGCCAGCTTTCGGCTGACTATGAGGGCGCTGTATCAGTTGAATGCATCGTAGAGCGAGTGAATTTAGAAGCGGATTACTCTGACGGAATTGAGCAAGCCGCTCGTGAAGCACGCTATCAAATTTTTGAACAATATTGCAAAGTAGGTGATGTGTTATTGCAAGGGCATCACCTTGATGATCAGATTGAAACCTTCTTCATGCGCGCCATTCGCGGCAGTGGTTTAAGTGGCCTATCAGGTATTCCGCAGAAAAGAAATTTATCACGCTCGAATACGTGTCAGGTATTACGACCTTTTTTAGCCGTTGAAAAACAGCAGCTGATTGATTATGCCAAAGCGCATGGTCTTAGCTGGGTTGAAGATGAATCAAACCTAGATTCAGAAATCGATAGAAATTGGTGGCGTAATGAATTATTGCCACAAATATGGCAGCGCTACCCTGACAAAAAACAATCTCTATCACGTACAGTTAATACTGTTAAGCATGAGAAAGACTTGCTGCAAACGCTGCTATTAAAAGAAATAAATACAACGACAGTATTTGTGCAAACTGATCAAAAAATCCACCCTGCACTCGAAGACATTCCACGTTTTGATTTAACCTTGATTAACGAGCTCGATGGCGCAGCTGCTGTAAGTTATTTACGTGCTTGGCTCGCTCAGTTTGTTGATGTACTGCCATCTAAGGCTCAAATAAAGTCTATTTATAGCGATGTTATTGAAGCGAGAGTAGATGCAGAGCCCAGTTTTACATGGGGTGATAAGGCGTTATATCGATATCAAGGTTATTTGTTTTTATGGCATTCAGCATGTGCGTTAAAAGACCAAGTTCGATATGAAGAGGTTGCTGTGATTGAGCAAAATCAACAATCTTTCATTCTACCAAATTACAAAAGAGAGAATGCTTTAGGTGAACTGTCATATAAAACCAGTCATCAAGAGTGTGGATTAAAGCCAGGGGATTATGCAATACGTTTATGGCAACCAGGTGATGCGGCTAAACCCGTAGGCCGATCTACTCGAAAAATGAAAAAGTGGTGGCAAGATTATGGAGTTGCGAGTTGGGTAAGAAATTATTGGCCCATCATTGTCTGCAAAGCAACGAATGAAGTGGTTGCGGTACCTGGACTATTTGTTTGTCAGGGGTACTTTGCTGAGCAAGATGGCTGGCTGTTAGATTGGAGGTTTAAAGGTGGTGCCGCAAGTAATATTAAATAAGAGCATGGGTAATAATTCTACGCTCAGAAGCCGATAATATTGATACCTTTCTAGGCTGTAAAGATTGAAATATGCTCATTTAAGGACCTTTCGGAAAACGAATAGTATCGATAAATAGCCATATTCTAGCGTTAATATATTATTCAATCTTAACGCTGATTCTAGAATGTCAAAAGTAAAGTAGCATTGTAAAACCTTCATAATTATCTACGCAGCTTCTGATAGTATGCCCTCAGATTAATTTGGCTGGAGTGTATATGAAATCTTTTTTCTTAAATAGCAACATCATTATTGGGGTGATATTGCTATTTGCAATGAATATGGCGAACTCTTTGGTCATTGATAACGACTTATCAAGTACTCAAGGTAACTACTTCAGTGTCGATGTTCAATCAGCAGGAAAGACCTTTACCCTTCGGGTTACAGACCCTTCAGCGACAATCACCGCAGAAGATATTGTGTTTGCATACCAGCTTTATGTCGTGGTTGATGGGACGTCACAATTACTGGAGGGTACAGCTCCTGTATTAATTTCAGATGACAAAGTCAGCAGTAGCGGGTCATTTACGGGGGCGGCGGGTAATACAATTGAATGGACTGTAGAAAGTTTAATCAAAGATGGCTCGATGCAAATGCGCAATACAACCTCATTCACTGCCTCTACCGGTACTTTAGGTAATATTCAAGTTATACAGTATTTAGATCAAGACGTTGATGGTGCTGGTGATGATGTGTATTTTTCGCGGGGGAGCGTAGCAGGAAGCAATTTAGAATTATATGTATTAGATGACAATAACCCTATTGCAATCGGTGTAAGTCAAGGCGGTGCATTTCTTACTGAGCAAGGTTTAATTAACGCCTCTTTTGACGGATGGGCTGCTTGTATTTACAGAGAGAGAGCGAAATATATCGATGGCACTTTCACTTATACACCTTCTGGCGAAATATGTTCGACGTTAGATAATAAAAATACAACTCATCCAGATATTGGGGCTGTAAAGGGTGTAGCGGATACCATTACGAGTTTAGCATGGAGTGTCGAACCGACGGCTAATCAATCAATTGTTGTTTCTACATTAGGCGGTGTTCCTGATGCCGGAGTTGTTCTGGCTGTTGATGATTATATTGATCTGATTGAAAATACAAGTACTGCAAATTCAAAAGAATTCAATGTTATTTCAAATGACATTGCGCTCGATACCCCAATTAGTTTTCAGACTCTCACTGCACCGACTAACGGTGCGATAAGCCTAAATGGAACGATTGTTACCTATACACCCAATATCGGTTTTTTTGGCCAAGATAGATTTACGTATGAAATTGTAGATAATTCTGCAGATACGGATAGCGCAACTGTACACTTAAATGTTCAGGAAGATAGTGATGAAGATGGTACTCCTAATGTAGATGATGCTGATGCAGTCGATCCTTGCATACCTTCGAATCTTGTTTCAGCTTGCGATGTGAACAACAATGGCATTGCTGATGGTGTAGAGGCAAGTGCGCTTGAAGTTATAAAAGATTATGCCGATGATCAATCGAGCGCGCTACCTACTCAAGCAGATTTTTCTAACTTACCTGTTACCGGTGTTACTGTTGCTAATATTACCGAAATCAATTCTGTCATTGCTTCATTAGCATCATCTGATGTGGATACGGTTGCTGAAGTACAGGCCATAGTGAATTCTGTCATAAATAGCCAGGCAGCATTAAACGAACTAAAAGAAGACATTGCAGGTAATGCGAACAACGATCTAATTGATGCTTCTGAGTTAAATGCGATTCGCGGTGTATCTGGTGCGATTCAGGCGAACCAAACTGAATATCAGGCTGCGTTTACCGAAACATCACCTAGTCCATTCGTTGATACAAATAACCCAACACCTGCAGAAATCCAAGCGGTTATCAACTCGGTTAATACCATTGTTTCTGATGAAAACACGGCTATTAGCGAGTTAGTTGAAGACCTTAACGGTAATGCAAATACCAACTTAATTACGGCGAATCAGTTAGAAGATATTCGTGGAGTAACTGGTGTTATTTCTGCAAACATTGACGAATACAGTGCAGCGTTTGTTCCGGCTGCGTTTAACGATATCAACAACCCAACGGTTGCTGAAATTAATGCGGTAATTGCATCAGTTAATACCATTGTTGCAAACGAAACGGCAGCATTGAATGAGCTGAAAGAAGACATCGCAGGTAATGCGAATAATGATTTAGTTGAAGCTTCTGAGTTGAATGCAATCCGCGGTGTTAGTGGTGCGCTTCAAGCTAACCAGGCTGAATACCACGCTGCGTTTATTGCAACGTCACCAAGCCCTTTCGCTGATACGACTAACCCAACACCTGCTGAAATTCAGGCGGTTATCGACTCGGTTAATACAATCGTTGCCAACGAAACGGCAGCATTGGATCAACTCAAAGAAGACATTGCTGGTAACAGTGATGGCGACTTAATTGATGCTGATGAGTTGAATGCAATTCGTGACGTAAGTGGTGCGATTCAAGAAAACCAAGCTGAATACCAAGCTGCGTTTACTGAAACTTCGCCAAGTCCATTCGCTGATACAGCTAATCCAACAGCTTCTGAAATCCAGGCAGTGATCGATTCTGTTAATACAATCGTTGCAAACGAAACGGCAGCACTTGATCAACTTAAAGAAGACATTGCTGGTAACAGTAATGGTGACTTAATTGATGCTGATGAGTTGAATGCAATCCGTGACGTAAGCGGTGCGGTTCAAGAAAATCAAGCTGGCTACCAGGATGCGTTCTCTGCAAGTACGCCAAGCCCGTTTGCTGATCCAACGAATCCAACGGCTACTGAGATACAGGCAATTATAACAGCGGTTAATAATGGCGATGTTGATTCGGATAATGACGGTTTGCCAGATTCAGTTGATGCAAATGATGATAACGACGATTTAACGGATGAAGAAGAAGCCGGATCGACGCCTACAACTTCAACAACAGATTCTTGTGATCCGGATACTCGCCATGATAATTGTGATTTTGATAAAGATGGTGTTATCAATGGAAGTGATGATGATGACGATAATGATGGCGTAAAAGATCTGGATGAAGTTACCGAGGAAGATCGTTCAAACGTTGATTCAGATGGCAATGGCATTTGTGATGGTGCAATGGCTTTCGCTGCTGTTGATTCATTCAAGGGTTGTATGCCGAATACTAATCCAGATTCAGACGCTGATTATGATAACGACGGAACTAAGGATAATGCTGAATTATCGGGTGATACCGATGGTGATTTGATTCCGGATTACCTCGATGCCGATGGCGACGGTTCTGCACCATCTTATGGTGATAGCGACAAAGACGGTATTGATGATAAAACGGAATGTGGCCCTGTGTTACCTTGTCGCGATACGGACAAAGATGGGGTATATGATTATCTAGATACAGACTCAGATAATGATGGTATTTCGGATGACGAAGAAGCCGATGGCGTAAGTGGTAATGGTCAAGATGTGACTGCTACTGATGGAAGCGTTAAAGCAAAAGATACAGATACTGATGGAATACCTGATTACCTTGATACTGATTCGGATAATGACGGTAAAACAGATGCAGATGAGAACTCACCAGTAGGCAAGGATACCGATAGTGATGGTATTCCTGATGTCGTTGATCATGATGATAATAATACTCAAGCTGGCGGTGGTGATAGTGATAATGATGGTTTGAGTGATGCTGAAGAGTGTCCGAATTATCCAACAAATTGCCCTGATTCTGACAATGATGGTCAACCGGATTATCTTGATAATAACAATGATTCAGACTTTGACGGTATTCCAGATGGTGATGAGGACTCGAACCTAGATAATGATAATAATCCCGCTACGAACCCTCGTGATACAGATGGTGATGGGGTTTATGATTACTTGGATACAGATTCTGATAATGACGGCATAGACGATGCGGACGAGCGAAGTACTCCTTATGATAGTAACAATCTGAAGGATACTGACAGTGATGGTATTCCTGATGTCATTGATAGTACCAATGGCGATGGTGATGCGGATAGTGATGGCATTCCAGATAGCCTAGAGTGTACTGATCAGCCTTGTCGAGATACTGATAATGATGGCATACCAGATTTTATGGATGAGGATTCAGATAATGATGGCTTACTTGATGCTGATGAAATTGGCGATATAAACGACTTATTAAAAGATACTGATGGTGATGGTATCCCAGATGTTGTTGATCCATCTACCGGTGAAGTTGGCCAGCAGGGTGGTGATAGCGATAACGATGGTGTGGCAGATGCTGTTGAATGTAATAGCTGGCCTAACTGTACTGATAGCGATAACGATGGTATTGCCGATTACCTTGATGAAGACTCGTCACCTGAAGTAGATGTTCCTAATCTGGCTCCTGAGCTAGAAAAGGATCTAGGGCGAATCAAAACAGGTGTTCATGGTGCAGGTAGTCTGCACTGGGGTTTTGCATTAATGTTGTCACTACTCGTAGTGCTGCGTAGAAAGTCGGCCGTATTGATGGCCTTGCCGATGCTGTTTGTCTCTTTGGGCGCTAATGCAGAATGGTGGGATGAAATGGATCTGTATGTAGGGGCGGGTGTTGGTCAAAGCTACTTAGATCCAGGGCTTGGTGGTACAGCTTATGAAATTGATGATCACACGAAAAATGCTTGGAAATTAACGGCTGGTTGGGATTGGAATGATCATATTTCGATTGAAGGGTATTACACCGAGCTAGGAACCGTAGATCTTAAGCCGGGTGCCCATATGACTTATCGCATGATGGGGGGCGATGCCATGTTGCACTTTTGGGCACATGGAGAAGAAAGAAAGAAAGGCAGCATTGCTTTGTATGCGAAAGCGGGTCTGAACCATATGACTAATAATGCCAATGGAGTTAATTATGATCAAGGTAGCAACTTTCAGTTATTCGGCGGGTTGGGTGCTGAACTTTACCTACAGCGTCGATTCAGCGTGAGATTAGAGCTTGAATCCTATGATACTGACGCAGCATTGCTTTCTTTGAACTTAATAAAGCGATTTGGTTTTAAGTCAAAAACACGACTTAAGAGTGAGGTTTTACCTAAGGCTGAACCTCAGATTTTGGATATAGTCCCTGTTGTTGTAGACTCAGACCTAGATGGATTTTTGGATGATGAAGATCAATGTCCTTATACGCCTGAAGGTCTTACCGTTGATGACCGAGGATGTGCTGAATTTGATGGTAAGTTAGGTGACTTAATTGCAAGTATACAGTTTGAAGTAAACTCAGCCTCTCTTACTGAGACGAGTAAGACTTCTTTGAGTGAAATTGTAAATATGCTTAAAGTTTATCCAGCTGTTAAGGTCGATGTTCAAGCACATAGTGATAATACGGGCTCAGCTCGTTATAATAAAACACTATCACAAAAACGAGCAGAGTCTGTTGTAGACTACTTAAGACAAAAGAACATTACAGGCTCGCGCTTAACAGCCGAGGGCTTTGGGGAAGAAAGGCCAGTAGCTGAAAATACTACGAAAGATGGTCGTGCTAAAAATAGGCGTGTAGAATTCGTTTTAACACGCCGTTAAATATTAGATAAGGGTTGTAGTTTGAGAGATGCGGGAATAAAAATAGCTTACCTAGAAGATGATCTAGAGCAGGCAAAGATGGTAACGACTTGGTTTGAAGAGTTTGATTATCAATACGAGCACTTCACTCAAGCGCAACTATTATTGAATCGTTTAAAAGACGAAAAGTTTGATATTGCTTTATTGGATTGGGAGCTTCCAGAGATGTCGGGTCTTGATGCAGTAAAGTTAATACGCAGCAAGTACGATCAAAACCTTCCAATTTTATTTTGTTCAATGCGAGATAATGAAACCGACGTCGTGCAGGCACTGGAAGTCGGTGCTGACGACTATATGCGTAAACCGCTATTGCGCATTGAATTAAAAGCTCGCTTGAATGCTTTGTTGAGGCGCGCAGGAGGAGAGCGTTCTGGAGGCGATCAATCTGAAGGTATAATAGAGCATGGGCCTTATCGCTTTGATTTGAAAAGTAAAATAGCTTTGGTCAATGGTGAAGCGGTCGATATGACCGATAAAGACTTTGAGGTTGCCAGTTGTTTATTTGATAATATAGGCCGAATTTTATCGCGAAGCTTCTTGCTCGAAACCGTTTGGGGAATATCCTCAGACCTGAATACGCGTACGGTTGATGTTCATGTGAGTCGGGTTCGAAAAGCATTAGGGATTTCACCAGAAAGTGGCTACCGCGTAAAAACAATTTATCAGCATGGCTATCGACTTGAGAGAGTTGAATAGATCAACAAGTAAAAAATGGAAATTTAATGAAAGTAATTAAGCAGTGTTCAGCGATAATCTTAGGTGCTTTGTTGCTATTAAATTCGATTTTTTCTTTTGCTGAAATAGATTCAACAGATTTAAATTACATCGTAAAAAAGAATGATACAGTTTGGGGTATTTGCAAAACCTATGTAAGTGACCCACTGTGCTGGAAAAAATTGGTTGAGTACAATCAGTTAAAAAATCCTAAGTACCTTCCCCCACGATCCGTTATTCGCATTCCTAAATCTTGGCTCATAGATCATCCAACGACAGCATTGGTTATTGCGGTAGAAGGCCAGGTTAGCGTTACTCATAAAAATACGACCGAGAAGAAGATACTCGTGGTTGGAGATCTGTTAAGCCAGCAAGATATCGTGCAAGCACTTAATGGCACGGCCATGATTCAATTTGCTGATCAGTCGCGCTTGTTGTTGAAAGCGAATAGTACAATACGCATGGAAACACTGCAGTTCTACGATCCTGGCCAGCTAGTGAATACACGAGTTGAGTTATTAAAAGGGCGTGTTAAAGCTCAGGTTGAAAAAATCACCAATAAAAATAGCCGCTATGAAATCGTGACTCCGGCTGCCGTTGCTGCAGTAAGAGGAACAGAATTTCGGGTTGGACATGATCTAGACGACCAAGGTAATGCTGTTATGAGAACAGAGTTATTAACAGGAAAGTTAGATGTTGCCTCCGATATCAATATGCAAAGTATCAATGCAGGGCAAGCTATTATGGCGATTGAGGGTAAGGGCGTTTCAGATCCTGTTAACTTATTGCCACGACCTCTAATGGAAATTAACGGAGCGCGCAGTTTTCAATTGCCACATGATATTCAATGGTTCCCTATAAAAGGGGCGGTATCGTATAAGGTGAGTTTAATGACAGAGAGTAGCCAGCTTTGGGAGGTGAGTACTTCTAAGCCTTCATTTACCTTGCAAGACTTAGATTCTGGAAACTTTGAGTTTTTAATTCGAGGCGTTGATGCGCAAGGTTTTGAAGGACGTAATCGTCACCTAAAAATCAACTTACCTTGATGTCTGCTTCTTTAAATACTTCAGCAACAAAACGTTTTGACTGGCCATTACTCTTCTTGGGACTGATTATTCTATTACAGGTAAATAGTAATCAGTTCAGTAGTTGGACCCAGGGATTAGATTATTCTCTCTATGATAACTATCTACAAAACTTCTCACAGCCTGCCGACGACAAAATAATCATTGTAGAGATCGATGAGCAAAGTCTATCTTTGTTAGGAGATTGGCCATGGCCGCGAAGTTATCATGCTCAAATGATTAACCTACTGACACAGGCCGATGCTGATGTCATTGCGTATAACGTCATATTTTCTAATTCAAATCTTACAAATCAAAATGACCAGCTATTATCAACCGCAATCGAGGATAGTGGGCGAACGATTCTTCCCTTGTATTTTGATCGGTTTTTCAAGGAAGGTGAGGTTTTAGAAGTATTACCGGCTCCTGAGTTTAGAAAATTTGCTGGGCTAGGGCATGTAAATAGCTATTTAGATGCTGACGGTACATTACGCTCAATTCGGTTAATGGACCGATATAAAGAACAAAGTTGGCCTCACTTTGCGTTCGCCAGTTTCTTATTTGATCAGCCATATTCGCCACTGCTTGAATCAAACTTAAAAGACGTCTTTATTCCTTTTGTAACAGAAAGCGATTTTCAGAGAGCCTCTTTTGTGGATGTTTTGACCGGCTTAATTCCCCCTGAAAGCTTTTCTCAGCGCACTGTTTTTGTAGGTATGACAGCGACGTCAATGGGGGACCCTTTACTGATTCCTATTAATGACGCAGGCCGCCAAACACCGGCCGTTGAAATTAATGCTAATGTTTATCAAGCTCTTGATCATGGGCAGTTGATTGTTCCCTTACCTCATATTCTTTCGATCATTATTAATACGGTCTTATTGCTGACGGCGATGTATTTGATACCTAGGTTATCAGGCGTGCAGCAGTTTTTAGTTACTCTGGTTGGGTTATTACTTACCACCTTGTTTAGTTATTTTTTATTGCATCAAGGCTATTGGTACAAAGCGGCTGGTGTAATGTTAGCGCTTTTCACTATTCCATTTATTTGGAATTTACTGCGGTTAAGTCGGTTATTTACTTATTTACGACAGCAGATTAATCAATTGAAGAAGCAGCAAGATACAGAAGCGTTCCGGTTGCCTAATTATCACGGTTTAGATACCGAAGATGACCTTAGAGGATTTCTGAAGTTAATGCAGATTGAAGATTTTAAAATCTTAGATGTTGCTTCTAGTCGACTTGATCAGAATTCATTTTCAGGTTTGGAGTCTGTTGATAGTATTACGAAAAAATTGGAGTTAATGCTAGAGGGTAAGAAGAAAATCTTACTACTGGATTTTAAAGTATTCACAGCACTGGAAAAAAATAAACTAAATATTTTGCAGAAGTTATTGTTGCAAAAGCAGCGTGACGAATTAAATTTAGCTCAAAAGGGGCAGTTTGAAAGTGATGTTTTTGCCAAGCAGCTATCTCTCATTACAGACTTTCAGCGGCAACTGACACTGACCCATTCGTTATTCGAAGAAAGTATAGACGGAATTTCTGCAGGGATTTTGGTGTCCGATTTAACGGGTAAAGTATTATTTAGTAATAAAGCATTGAATGAACTTGTCGGTATAGATGTTAATGATACCCGCTTATTATTCAAGTCGATTACTCCCATTCAAGGAGAGTGGCTATCATTATTGCGTGACGCAGTTTTATTGCAGACACCTATAACGGTTGAGGCAAAAACTTCAGATAAAGACTTATCGGTCAGTATTCGTTGTATTCAAAATAAGGTGAATGCCGATCTTTCATCGCAGGCGCCGTTACTTGTATTTAATATCACAGACATTAGTTTAATCAAGCAAGCGCATAGAAGTCGTAGTGAGATGATTGACTTTCTTTCTCATGATTTACGCTCACCAATGGCCTCTCTTCAAGCGTTGGTTAATCAATTAAAGTCAACGCCGCTATCTGGGGTGGATGTTGCAGATTTAATCGATAAGGTCGATCTCTATAGTCAAAGAGGCTTAATCTTTGCTGAACAGTTTCTTGAGTTGGCGCGTGTGGAAGGTGATGACGAAATACTGTTGTATGAAGTTGATGTGTATAGTGTTGCCCAAAATGCTTTGGATACGCTCTATCATCAGGCTCAAGCAAAACAAATTCGTTTAGATATAGAAATAGATGATGATTATTGGGTGCTCACGAATGGTGAGTTACTAGAACGTATTTTCTTAAATCTTGTAAGTAATGCTATTAAATACAGCCCACATGAAAGCCGCGTGCTGTTAACGGTGCAGGTTGCTGAGAATAAGACGCTTACGGCAATGGTGTGTGATGAAGGGCCTGGCATACCAGAAGAGCTCGCGAGTCGATTATTTAAGCCTTATGCTAGGGGTAATGATAGAAATACACAAAAGGAGCAAGGAATAGGGCTTGGATTACGCTTTGTTGATGTTGCTCTTAAACGCTTAAATAGCCAAATACAGTTTGAAACGTCAGCAGAAGGAACGCGCTTTTATTTTAACTTAGAGTCGATACATTTAAGCTAGATCAGGCGTATTAATAGATTAAACCTTTTGCTGAGCTTCTACTTGCTGATCTAAAATTTCACATATTTCCTCTTGAATGAACAGACATAGATCTGGATCACTAATCGGATTGTCATGCACATCGGAGATAAAGAATATATCCGAGATGCGCTCGCCTTCAGTCATAATCTTTGCGCTGTGCATGAGAAACTTATGAGTCATAAAGAACTCTCCCATGCGGGCTAATAAGCCGGGTCTATCCGCTGCAACTACTTCTAAAACTGTACGTTTAAGAATTGGGTCGTTACTCAGCGTTACTTGAGTCGGTACTTTAAAGTGCTTAAGTAATCTAGGTGTGCGGCGTTGAATAACATTACTGTATTCAGAAGGGGTTGATAATGCTTTGGTTAGCTTGCTTTTGATCTGTTCGATTCGAGCAACATCATTGCCAATAGCAACTCCGTTTTCATCAAGTACGATGTAGGTATCGACAGCGTTGCGATTATTGGACGTCATGATGCGGGCATCTTGGATGCTCAAATTCAGTTGGTCTAGTGTCGCTGTTGTCACCGCAAAAAGATTGGGGTGGTTTTTCATGAAAATGAATATTTGTGTTGCGCCTTCAAAATCAATATCGCTGGTTTCTCGTATGGAAACCAGTGGCGATTCACTCTGTCCGTGTTCGGTAATGATTTGTGTATGCCAAACAATATTATCGGCACCTTCTCTTAAGAAGTAATCATCGCCTGGTTCGCCCCATATGTTGCGCGCGTGAGCTTCATCAATTCCGAGTTTTTCTAATTCGTAAATGGCTTCGCATTGAATGGCATTAATGAGTTGTTCTTTACCTATGGAATGATTTAACCCACGACGAAAGGCTTGCTTGGTATTGTGAAATAACGTGCGCATTTGTTCAGCGCGCCAGCCTGTCCATAGCTTTGGGTTGGTACTATTGATGTCAGCAACAGAAATTAAGAATAAATGCTGAAGGTGATCAATGTCGCCTACTTCAAGAGCAAATTGATGAATGTCTTCAGGGTTATTGATATCAATGCGTTGAGATGCCTGTGCCATCAATAAATGATTGCGTACCAACCACTCCACCATATCGGTATCGTATTGGCTCATCCTATGTTGCTGGCAAAATACTTTGGCAATTTCCGCCCCAACGACTTCGTGTTCACCACGATAACGTTTACCTACATCATGAAGAATCGCAGTAATGTAGAGTACTTCTCGACGTTTAATTTTATGAATTAAGTTGTAGGCAAGAGGGAAATGCTCTCTCTCACCGGCATGGCGATAACGGCGAAGTAATTGCACCATACGTAAGCTGTGTTCATCAACCGTATAGATATGAAATAAATCATATTGCATGTGCCCAATGATACTACCAAAATCGGGTATGTAGCGGCCAAGGATGCCGTAACGCATCATGCGTTTAAGCGTGCTTGATATTTGCTGGTTATTCTTAAGAAACTGCATGAATAAGTCGTTATGCAGAGGATTTTCACGAAATGCTTGATCAATGAGTTCTCTATGATCGTGCAGTGCTCTAATGGTGCTGGAATGCATGCCTTCAATATTTTTTCGCTTAGCAAATTCAACAAATATGCGTAAAAGTAGTTCAGGTTTTTCTGCAATTCTTTTTGTGTCAGTTAAACGGATGTAGCCATTGAATACATAAAGATCGTCATCAATAGGCTCGATCTTATCATTACCAGAGTCACCGAAAATATCGTCTTTGATGTGATATAGCAAAATATCAGTGAGTTCGGTGAGGGCAAGTTGATGTCTGTAAAATTGGAGCATCATATGTTCGACACCTAGCATTTCTTCATCGTCTGTAAAACGTAATAGCTTGGCAATGTCTTTTTGTAATTCAAAAAGAAGGCGGTCTTCTTCTCGGTTGGTAATCATGTGGAGTGCGTAGCGCAGTTGCCATAAAAATTCGGTACTGCGTTGGTACTGATCGAGTTCGAATTGAGTTAGAAATTTGTATTGCTTTAACTCTTCCAGTTCTTCATGGCCAAAGTGACGCATGGCCATCCAATTTATGGTTTGAATATCACGCAAGGTACCGGGAGAGTTTTTTACATTAGGTTCTAAATTGTATTCGGTATCTTCATGTTTAGCGTGACGCTTTTTTAACTCCTCCCATTTTGCAGCAAAGAAGTCTGGGCCTGACCAAATGATGCGAGAGTCTGTTCTTTCGTGCAATTGAGTCAGTAAGGTTTCATTACCCGCTAGGGTTCTTGACTCCATCATGTTGGTAATAATAGTGAGATCTTTTTTAGCTTCACTAACGCACTCGTCTAAGGTACGAACACTATGACCGATGTCGAGTTTAAGATCCCATAGCAAGGTGATGAAGCTTTGTAGTGCCTCTTTGTGTTTATCAAAAGCAGCTTCATTTTCTAATACAATTAATAAATCAATATCAGAGTGTGGTTGAAGTTCGCCACGGCCATAGCCGCCGACTGCAAGCAGTGAAATGCTGTTTGTTGCATCGGACGCATCATTAAAACCAGAGTTTTGCCAAAGACAAAAGAGTATTTGATCAATTAATTGAGAGCGATGAGCTACAAGGGTGCCTGCATCGAGAGTCGCTTTAAAATACGCGTGGCATTGTTGCTTGATGTCGGCGAGCAGGGGCTTGATGACAGGAAGGGGGGATACGGCCGTTTTTAATTGTTGTAGGAGTGCCTCGTTATCAATACGAGGAAGCTCTAAAGTGGTCTTATTAACGGCCATCGTTGTCAAAATGTTTACCCTAAGTTGTTACTGTTATTAAATTAGCTATCTAAATTAACTTTCTAAACCAACTATTAAACCTGCAATTGAAGCTTTGAGTATGAGATCTTTTTACCAATACTGGGTTTCTTCTTTACGGCGGGTCAAAACATCAACACCGTCTTCCGTGACTAAGCAGGTATGTTCAAACTGAGCGCTTGGCTTGCGGTCTTTCGTTACAACCGTCCAACCATCAGATAGCTGCTTGTTGAAGCGCTTACCTTGGTTAATCATGGGTTCGATGGTAAATGTCATGCCAGGCAGTAGTTCCATCCCCGTTCCTGCTTTACCATAATGTAAAACTTGGAAGCCATCTTCGTGAAACTCACTGCCAATGCCATGTCCACAATATTCACGGACCACTGAGTAATGATTGCTTTCAGCGAACTTCTGAATGATTTCGCCAATATCGCCTAAGCGACAACCTGGTTTAACAAGAGCAATCGCCTTGTACATACTTTCTTGAGTTATATCGACTAAGCGTTTAAGGGGCGCACTTGGCTCGCCAATAAAGAACATTTTACTGGTATCGCCGTGGTAACCATCTTTGATTACCGTAATGTCGATGTTAATAATGTCGCCTTTTTTTAACGCTTTATCATTTGGAATGCCGTGACAAATAACATGGTTAACAGAAGTGCAAATGGATTTAGGGAAGCCGTGATAGTTCAGGGGTGCAGGAATAGCATCTTGAACATTGACAATGTAATCGTGGCAGATGGTATTGAGCTCGTCAGTTGTGACTCCTGCTACAACATGCTCTTCTATCATTTCCAATACTTCGGCGGCCAATCGACCGGCGATGCGCATCTTTTCAATTTCTTCGGCTGTTTTTACAAATTTAGACATATTTTTTCGCTTGTACTGACGCTAATACGATTGGTTAGGCTGACTTACAGGTAAGTGAGCCAATTAATGAGCATATTGTACGCTCATCTTATGCTTTTATAAATGGGGCAAATATGACATTAAGAATGCCATTTAAAAGCCTAATGAAATAGAAAAATCTTTATTTTTATTTGCCTAAATGGTATAAAGCGCCGCTGACTAGGCCTATCTTGTCTCAGTGTTTATAGGATTTATCCTTAAATGCTCTGTTTGATAGCTGTCAGTAAATAATACACACACACATTACAACGATGTTGCGGGGTGCCGAAAGGTCGCG
>OJDK01000464.1_pt1 | contig 17282 bp, 11 predicted proteins | sample 1592791 | NCBI WGS metagenome assembly OJDK01 (sample SAMN05416878, study PRJEB24817) | seawater metagenome | isolation source: Sea water | place: Canada:Atlantic | collected 2013-11
AGATCAGCCTCGGTCTCGTGGGCTCGGAGATGTGTATAAGAGACAGCCTTCATATGGTTCTCGCATATGCCAGCAAAATGTATTTATCATACCTTTATTATATGCCTCTATTGCATCATACTTTATAATTTCTTCTTGTTGGTAAAACCAGTTGGATGCTGAGCCATCATTATTATCATCGGTAATAAACATAAAATCTGAACCTAATAAACCTGGGTCACTACCAGTTGTTTTCTTTATGTCAGATTCGCCACCATTATCATTGTAAAAACTATTGAAAGCATCTTGCTGACCAACAACAAATTTTGTTTTAGATAGGATTTTTAAATTATAAAATAGCGCAATCGTTTCTGGAGTAGCATTAGGATTAACCATAAATAATGAAGCTTCCTCTGGTAATAAGACAAATTCTTCAGGTGCTTCAGTAATAGTGACTGTAGCAGTATCTGCTGAGTCTAATATTATGTTTTGATTACTTGTTGTAGTTAATGTGATAGTTAAGGTTTCGTCATCTTCTGTTATAGTATCATCAATAATATTTACAGCTATTGTTTTGCTAGTAGAATTTGCAGGAATTGTGGCAGAATTAGATATAGTTTGATAATCTGTACCATTTGTTGCGGTTCCACTTATAGTATAACTTATAGTTGTTGCCGTACTTACTGAACCAGATAAGGTTAATGTAAATTCTCCATTGGTATTTGGCTCTGATGCCAAACCTATACTTGCAGCTATATTTACTCTTGTTACATTTTCTTCTTCAGCATCGTCTTTTGAACAGCTAACAACAAATAAACCTGCAAATAGGCTAGTTAAAATTAATTTTTTTATTTTCATTTTTCAGTTAAAATCATTAGTGCTCTTGATGAATGATAAGGTGCTTTCCACATACTCACTTTATCTTCCTGTGTATTCTTTTTCCCGTTTTTATCAACTCTATAGTGCCATTCTCCGTTCTCGTAATCTATAAGATGCTTTTTTGTAAACTCCCATATTTTTAATGAACAATCACTGTATTTTTTACTTTTCTTAATTGCGTATGCATACTTTAAACCAACCAAGGCTTCAACCTGAGGCCACCAATGTCTGTCATAATCTGTATGGCCTGTTGTTAAATTTTTCTCGTTTATTACTGCACCTTCATCATCAATGGCCTCTTCTAAAAAAGTGTCAGTAACAGTTATTGCTATAATTTTTGCTTGTGTCATTAATTCTTCATCCCCTAAAATTTTCACAGCTTCTATAATTAACCAAATAGCCTCAATATCATGACCATAAGAAACTGTGTTGCTTAATAAATTCCAGTTTTGATCAAAAAACAAATCATAATGGTTATTCCTGTTTAAAAACTTATTTTGAAATATATTGACCAATGTTTTTAAAGATTTTTTTAAATTTTCATTGTCATATATTTTAAGCAATGTTGTATAAGCTTCTAAAACATGAAGGTGTGTGTTCATGGTTTTTGCTGCGTTCATATCCTTATCGCTCAACCTCATGTCTTCAATAGGTGTCCAATCTTCATTAAAAGCTTCTAAGTATCCTGTTTTTTCATCCTTAGCATATTTTTCTATTAAATTAAATATTTCAATAGCCCAATTTTTAGCTTCTTCGTTTTTAGAAAATATGTAGTATTCTGATAATGCATAAATTGCAAAAGCCTGAGCGTATACTTGTTTGCGTCTATTAATAGGATTCCCTAAATAATCTAACTCCCAAAAAATACCTTTAAATGTAATGTCGTTAAAATGTGATTGTAAGTATTGATATGCTCTGTCACAAATTTCTTTATAATCTTCAGTGTTTAAATGGTTGGATGCTGCAGAAAAACTCCAAAGAATACGAGTGTTTAAGATTGCACCTTTTGACGCTTTAGGAACAACCTCATTATAATGATTGATTTTACCTAAAAAACCACCATTTTTATAATCTATGGTGTTTTGAGACCAATAGTTTAAAATATTATTTAATTCATTTTTGAACTCATTACTAAGCTGTTGATGGGCTTTAGACATTAGTATAATCCTTTATTTTTATCAACTAAATTAATTATGGTTTGTACAGAACTTGCTGACGTATAGCCATCCTTGGGTGAGTTGGTTACATAATCTATTAACTTATCTATCGTTGAGACTGCAACATGCATTCTTGTGTCTGAAGATGCATAGTAGATATATACTGTACCATCATCGTCGGTAATCCAGCCATTAGAGAATAATACATTAGATACATCTCCAACTCTTTCTTTATTAAGTGGGCTCATTAAATGGCCAGCTGGTTGATGTGTAACTTTAGAAATATCATTAAGATCTGTCATAAACATATACAATGTATAGCGCAAACCAGCTGCTGTGTTTCTTACTCCATGGGCTAAATGCAACCAACCTTCTTTGGTTTTAATTGGAGCGGGACCTAACCCGTTTTTTAATTCAAAAATGGTGTGATAAATTTTGTTATTTATTATCCTTTCATTTTGAACAACAGGGTTTGCCATATCATCAATATAGCCCAAGCCAATACCTCCTCCGTTTCCAACTTCAATAAACCCATCTTGTGGGCGTGTGTAAACTGCATATTTGCCATCAACAAATTCTGGGTGCAATACCACGTTTCGTTGTTGACCCGAATTCGATTTTAGATCTGGTAGGCGTTCCCAATGAATTAAGTCTTTTGTTCGTACAATTCCTGCATTAGCGAGTGCAGAGCTTGTGTCGCTTTGAGGTGCTTTAGGATCTTTACGTTCCGTACAGAAAACACCGTATATCCACCCATCTTCGTGCTGTGTTAATCTCATGTCATAAACATTGGTGTCTGGGAATTCAGTTTGAGGGATTACACATGGCTTGTCCCAAAACTCAAAACCATCAATACCATTACTGCTTTCTGCAATTGCAAAAAAAGATTTCCTGTCATTACCTTCAACACGGACGCAGAGTATATATTTATTGTTCCATTTTATAGCGCCAGCATTAAAAGTGGCATTAAAACCAATCCTTTCAATAAAATTAGGATTGGTTGTAGGATTTAAATCATACCTCCAGTGAAGAGGAATGTGGTGAGCCGTGACTACGGGATATTTATATCTTTTATAAATCCCATTGGATAGCTCTATTGGTTTATTTTTTCTATTGACTATTTTGGCATAATGTTTTTTTGCCTTGTCAAGATTCTTAATGGTCATATACACGATATAATTTTTTTAGTTAGGTTTTTCTTTCAAATTATTCCACCAAAATTTCTTCAATAAAAAACCACATAGAATTAATATTATTATAGAAATATATATTGGAGTTTGCCGTCTAAAGATTATGTACATTGGTAATATTACCAATGCCGTTTGTGCTACTATACCAACTAAAACATTGAACATATCCCGACCAAAATTGGAATTTTTTTTAAGGTTGGGTTTTTCAAGTATTAATTTATCGTGGATCGGTTTCCAAAATCCCCAAGGTCTCACATCTGAATAAAAGCTTTTTAATACAGATTCTTCGGTTGGAGGTGCAGAATACGTACCAATTAAACAACCCAATATTGAGGTTAGCAATAATATTGGAAAATAGTACAGATCTAAGGTTTCATTAAATACAGAAGGAAGTATAAGAGCAGGAATGATGCCTGCTACCATGCCCCAGAAAAACCCATGACCGTTGAACCTCCACCAATGCCATTTTAAGATATTTGCCACAACATAGCTACCAAATAGCGCAGAGACCAACCACTGTAAAATTGAGTTTACATCTTGAACAAAGAAACCTAATATCACACTTACTATTACAACCAAAATGCCTGAGCCATAATTTAAAATTTTGACTTGAGATTGACTGGTTGCGGTTTTAGTGTTCTTTAAATAAATATCGTTGATTAGATATGCCTGTGCAGCATTTAGAGTACCGGCAAAAGTTGACATAAAGGCTGCTAAAAGACCTGCCAATAAAAGACCCATAAGCCCAACGGGAACAAATTCTTTTATGGCTGATGGTAGAATTAATTCGAAATCTATAGTCCCAGCAGCCGTAATTAAATCTAATCTATCGTAAAAAATAAGAGCTAATGCAGCAAAGCCAGCAATCATTAAATAGCGAATAGGCATTAAAACTACCGAAACAAAGCCACTCATTTTTGATGCTTCCTCAGGAGATTTAGTTGATAATATTTTTTGCATATCATAATTTGGAGCAGGACCGGCAAGACTTACCAAGATACCCTTAAACACCATCATCATAAAGAATATAGTGAACAATCCGTAGCCATCAGATTTAATTTTTTCATTGACTTGAGGAATAATTTCACTCCAGTCCATATTCAATTCCCATCCGAAAAAGGGGCTCATCCAACCCTCAGGAACATTTAAGGTGTGTTCACCAATAGCATTAAAACCTATATATGCTATTACAAAAGCCGAAACGGTCATTATTGTGAATTGTATAACATCTGCCCAAACAATTCCTGACATGCCACCTAAAAGTGAGTAAAAAACAGCAAAGAGTGTAAAAATAATACCATAAAAATGGGCAACGTAATTGGCAGGAACATTGAATGGTACATAGTCGCTTATTATTTCCCAAGGAATAAAGATTTCTACAAATTTACCTAAGCCAATAAAACCGTATGCTAAAAAGCCTAAACAGCTTAATAATGCGAATACCACTACAATTGTATGAGACAAGCTACCGCCTTTACCAACTCCAAACCGTGTTTTAATCCATTCTGCACCAGTGGTAACATTTGATCTCCGTAACCATTTGGAAAGGTAAACCATTAAGAAAATTTGATTAAATACTGGCCAAAGCCATGGAATCCAAGCACTTTTAATACCATAGGCAAACATTAATGTTACGAGCCATATTGTTCCAGAAATATCAAACATACCAGATGCATTTGATAAGCCTAATAGATACCAAGGAATGGATTTTCCTCCTAAAAGATAATTGTCTTTACTTGATTGGGCTTTTTTTCTCACTACCAACCCTATAACTATTGTTGAAAGTAGGTAAATTAAAATAATGGATATATCTATGGGTTGTAGCATTAAATCTAGTTATTAATGTTTTTTATATCTCGAAGGAATAAAGTTTGTGGTAGTTTTTCAAATTTTTTAAAATCCATAACGTTTATATGCTTTTTATAAGGCATATAATGATGGGTCGTATCCTTGTTTCTCCAAAATAAAACCCAGCTAATCCCTGAATCTTTTATACTGGGATAAAGTACTTCTGTAAACCAATTTTTTGTGGTTACTTTTTCTAAACCAGTTTCGGTAAAAGCGTATAATTTCTCTTTTTGTGTAGCGATAGATTTAACTAATGCCAAGTCTTTTACAACCGAATTCATGTAATCTTCTTTATCATTAAAATCATAAATATCCAATCCTAAGATGTCAACATATTCATCGCCAGGATAATAATCCATATAATTATCTTCAGGATTAAGTTTATTTGGGGAATAGGTGTACAATATATTGTGTAACTTATGTTTGTCTCTCAATAGTTTTACTGTTTGGTGCCATAACAGTTTATATTCTGTAGTGGTACAGTGCCCATCTCCCCACCAAAACCAAGAACCATTCATTTCATGAAATGGTCTAAATATTATTGGGATTTCTTTATTTTCTAATTTTAAGGACTTAAAGAATGTAGCAGCTCTTTCTATCCAAGATTCATATTTAGCTCTGTATTTTCCTCCTTTAAGTATATTAGACACAGTTGGTATTGTGTCCCAAGAATCTCCACCAGAAGTAGGGTTGTCTAAATGCCAACTCACAGTTATAATGCCTCCATTTTTGTGAGCGTCAATAATCAAGTTTCTCATTAAGTTAAAAGGAACACCATCTATGTTACTGTCTTGTCCATGTTCTATTTTCCCAATATCAAACCCATATACAGAAGGGTTATCTTCAACCATATCAAACACATCGCTTTTATTGGTGTCTGGATAATCAGATTTTTTCCAGCCTATACCGTAAGATGTGCAATCTTGATGACCTATTGCAAAGCCTTTTTTAGAAATTAAAAAAAGTTTTTTTCGTAATAATTTAGTTTGTCTTGATATTTTTTTATCAACCAATGATGGTTTTTTGTAACCACCTGTGTAAATTGATTGACAAGAAAACACTAAAAGTATTAGTAATGCGGTCAGGGATTTTTTAAAAGAAAAGGCGTTAAAGTGAGGTATCCTTAAAAAAGAACTGTCATTTTTGTAATTTATTGATATTTTTGTTTTCAAAGTTATATAATGTGTAATATTTTAATGATTCAAATTTAGACAACCTGCAACTATATAATTGATATTATTTTATCAAATTGCTACACTATTTTAAAAATTTGCTATGGAAATACATAAAAATATTCACCGAGAAATCACTCCTTTATCCCAAGAGGACAGTTTTTTGGTATTTGATAGAATAAAAGAAGATTTTGATTTTCCTGTTCATTTTCATCCTGAATACGAACTAAACTTCATTAACAATGGCAAAGGGGTTAAAAGAATTGTCGGTGATAGCATTGAAGATATTGAGGATATTGAATTGGTATTGGTGGGACCTAACTTACACCATGGCTGGATGACTCACAACTGCGAAAACAAGAGTATACACGAAATAACAATTCAGTTTGATGAACATTTATTCTCAGATGGTTTACTGTTGAGGCGTATAATGAAACCTATAAAAGATATGCTCGATAGGTCTATACACGGTATTTTGTTTTCAGAAAAAACAGCTAAAGATTTAAGCAAAAGGATATTTAAAGTATCAAGGTCTGATGGTATGGATTATTTCTTAGAGATGATTTCGATACTTCATGATTTAGCAAACTCCCGCAACCAAAGGCTTTTGTCTACATATACGGTAAATAGGGATAGTTTTGAAAACAGTGATAAAATTAAAACGGTTTATGAATATGTTCAGGATAATTTCAGTAAAAAAATCACCCTTTCTGAAATATCAGAAATTGTAAACATGAGTAACGTGTCTTTTAATCGATTCATGAAAAAACGTACAGGTAAAACCTTCGTTGAATATGTAAATGACGTTAGGATTGGGTATGCCGCTATTTGGTTAATAGAAAAAGACAACAGTATTTCGGAAATAGCCTTTAAGTGTGGCTTTAACAATATTGCTAATTTTAATAGAGTATTTAAAAAGTTGAAGAATTGTACTCCAAGTCAATTTAAAAATGAATTCTCAGGAATAAAAAGAATTCTCTAAACCCTTCTACACTTTTTTTTAAAATTAAAATACTCTGTTGAACCTTTTTTACGGGTTAATTATGGTTGTAAACTTGCACCAGCCTACTTTTCAGCAAGACTTATTACAATGGTTTTCAATTTAATGATATTGTGTCCGAATATATTTTATTGGTAAATGACAAAATAATATTAACATAGACTTAACAATTCCTTTAATTTTGATATTGTTAATATTTTGTCATTAAAATTCATTATTTGTCAATTATTAACTTATGAAAGTTATAATTTAATAATAACCTTGTACTAAACATTAAAATCATGCGAAAACCTTATTCTAAAAACCTTAGTTTTAATAAGAAGTTTCTATGCTCATTCTTATTATTTTTTTTAGTGGGTCAATTTATATCCGCACAGAATAAAGTTAACGGAACTGTTTATGATGTTAATAACCTCCCGCTCCCAGGAGTAAATGTCATAGAAAAAGGAACAACCAATGGTGTTGTTACAGATTTTGATGGTAATTATTCTATTACTATAAATGATGGCGCCTTTTTGGTATTCAGTTATTTGGGTTTTGTAACTCAAGAAATATCTGTAGATAATAGGGTGAGTTTAAACGTTACTTTGAAAGAAAGCTTTGAAAATTTATCAGAAGTAGTTGTAATAGGTTATGGCTCGCAATTAAAAGAAGAGATTAGTGGCTCAGTCTCTAGTGTAGAAGCAGAGGATATAGAAAACATACCTCAAGTAAGTATTGACCAGTTGTTACAAGGTAGGGCAGCAGGTGTTAGCGTTACACAGAATTCTGGACAACCAGGTAGTGCAGTTTCTGTAAGAATAAGAGGTGTTAATTCTATTACGGGTTCTAGTGAACCATTATATATAATAGATGGTGTTCCAATCTCAGGAGATTCTAATAATGTAGGTACAAGTGGTCGGTCAATAGCTGATAACGGGCTTGGAGAAGACGCAGGGTCAACAGGTGTAAGTCCTTTGTCTGCTATAAATCCCAACGATATTGAGTCTGTCGATATTTTAAAAGACGCTTCAGCTACCGCTATTTACGGTTCGCGAGGATCAAATGGTGTTGTCATTATTACAACCAAAAAAGGTAAGAACGAAAAAGGAAAACTTTCTTACAATTCGTATTTAGCAATTCAACGTCCTACCAATTTGATAGATGTTTTAGACTTACCCGGATATGCAAGGTTACAAAACGAAATAGGTGAGATATATGGACTTAATGAACAAATTGAATTTTTAAACCCAAGCTTATTGGGACCGGGAACTAATTGGCAAAAGGAGATTTTTGAGGAAGGATTCATGCAAAACCATCAAGTTTCCTTTTCTGGTGGTAAAAATGATATCAACTATTTTCTATCTACAGGTTTCGTAGATCAAGAAGGTACTGTTATAGGTTCTTCTTTCGACCGAATAACAGTTAGAGCAAATATTAATGCTAAAATAAAAGACTGGATTAGTGTAGGAGCTAATATAACCTCAAGCAGAACCAATGAAAATATTACATTAAATAACTCTACCAATGGTATTATAGCACTTTCTTTATTAAATAATCCTGCAACGGCAGTCTATAATCCAGATGGAACTTTTGCTGGTCCTGTTACTGCTGAGGAAATTGCATTTGGAATTAGAAACCCAATTGCAGAAGCTTTGAGCATTGAAAATAAATTAACCAGAAACAGAATTTTAGGAAATATCTATTCCGAATTGAAATTGGGTAGCAATCTTACATATAGATTGGAGTTTGGTGGTGATTTTGGTAATAATATCAGCAATAGATTTCAGCCTACCTTTTCATATGGAGCTATAGATAGAGGAACAAATGTTTTAAGTCTTAGAAATGAAAATACTGATTTTTGGATTGTAAAGAATTTATTAACGTACAATAAAACTTTTAACCAAAAGCACACAGTTACTGCATTGTTAGGGCATGAAGCGCAAGAATCACAATGGGAAGGGGTAATATCACAAGATGGCGATTTTGTAAGTAATGATGTGCCAATCCTAGGCACTGGAAATGCAAATGATTTTACAGATCAGTACAAAGGCAGTACTGCCCTTACTTCTTACTTTGGGAGATTAATATATTCGTTTGACAGTAAGTATAACTTAACAGCATCTTTAAGGGCGGACGGCTCTTCTAAATTTGCTGAAGGGAATAAATGGGGTTATTTTCCATCTGTATCTGCGTCATGGAGATTATCTAATGAGAAATTTATGTCTGATGTAGATTATATTGAAAATATAAAAATATATGGCGGTTATGGTGAAGTGGGCAATCAAAATATTCCAAATTTTGCATATGGATCAAGACTAAATACTATTTCTACAGGAATAGGTACAGGTTTTGAATTTGCCAATTTTCCTAATGAAGATTTAACTTGGGAATCATCTACTCAAACAAATTTTGGTCTTTCATTCGATTTATTTGAATCTAGATTTAATGCAACAATAGAAGTTTATAAAAAAGTCTCTAAAGATTTCCTATACCAATTGTCCGTAACAGATTTTATAACTGGTGGAAATTCTCCTGGTGCAATAACCGCCCCATGGGTCAATTTAGGAGAAATGCAAAATACAGGTGTGGATTTGACCTTTAATTATAAAACAATCGAAAACAAAGATTTCAACTGGAACTCAACCTTAACGTTTTCGCATTATAAGAACAGGGTAAATGAACTTTTAGGTGATTTGACAATTAATGGTAACTTAACTTTAGATTCATCTAATCAAAATATAACTCTAACACAGGTAGGGCAACCGATAGGTCTTTTTTACGGTTACAAAGTGGAGGGTATTTTTAGAACCCTTGATGATATTAATGGAGCGCCTATACAATTTGGAAGACCTTTTGAAGATGCACTTTTCTCAACGACGTGGTTAGGTGACATTAAATTTAAAGATGTTGATGGAGATGGGGATGTAGATGGGGACGATAGAACGGTTATAGGAAATCCGCATCCTGATTTTACATTTGGTTTTCAAAATTCTTTTTCTTACAAAAATTTTGATTTATCAATTTTTATGCAAGGATCATACGGTAATGACATATTCAATGCCATCGGTCGTTCTTTAACTGCTGGTAATAGAACATATACAAATCAATCACCATCTGTTTTAGATTATTGGTCGGTTGATAACCCTGACGCAAGTTCACCTAGACTTGCCAGAAACGATACACCAAACATAAATATTTCAGATAGATATATTGAAGATGGGTCTTATCTGAGAATTCAAAATGTAACATTCGGATATACATTGCCTCCAAGATTTTCAGAAGAAATAGGAATGACCAAACTTAAACTTTATGTAAGTGCTCAAAACCTATATACATTTACTAATTACTCAGGTTATGACCCTGAAGTGGGAGCATATAATCAAAATACACTTTTGCTAGGTGTTGATAATGGCAGGTATCCTAGTCCCAGAACGTTTACCTTAGGTGTTAATGTAGAATTTTAAAAAATAAGATATAAGATGAATAATATTTCAAAAACAAAATTTTTACTGTTAGCAGTATTCATGCTTTTTCTACCCTCTTGTAGTGATGATTTTATAGATCGTCCTCCAGAAGATTCTTTTAATACAGTAGATTTCTATCAAACTGTAGAACAAGTGAATTCTGGTACTAATCATCTATACTCAAGACCATGGTTTAATTTTATTTCTAATGTAGCTTGGTGTATAGGGGAGTTAAGTTCTGGTAATGGCCGTACTTGGGATCCTAGAAATGCAGATTTTGTAAATTTTGCAATCACTGGTGAGCACGGTACATTAACACAATCTTGGGAGTCTCTTTATGCAGTTATTGCACAAGCAAACTCAGTAATTAATACTATGCCGCAATTTGTAAATCCCGATATATCACAAGATGTAGTCAATAACGCTATAGGTGAGGCACGTTTCATTAGGGCGACAGCATACTTTTATCTGGTAAGGATTTTTGGACCTATTCCTCTTATTGCAGACAATAATGAATATGTGTTGCAACCAATTGTCCCAAGAAACCCAGAAGAGGATGTTTATGAATTTATTAAACGCGACTTGCAATATGCAATTGATAATTGCTATGAAAAAACTAGAGGAGGAAACTATGACTTAAATGCAAAAGTTTCAAGTGGATCTGCAAAAGCCATGATGGCAAAAATACATTTGTATGAGCAAAATTATGAAATGGCATTTCAATTATCTCAAGAAGTGATTAACTCGGGTGAGTTTAAACTATTTGGAGGTGACGCTGAAGATGGAGATCCAAACGGAAGTTATTACGATTTGTTTTTAACTGCAAATGACAACAATCCAGAATCAATTTTTGCACTTCAATGGTCAACTTCTGGACAATATTCTGAAGGTAATGCAATACAATCATTATTTGCTCAGGCCGGAATTACTGGTTTTGCAGATGGCTATTCGGCCATAGGTCCATCATTAGACCTTCAAGATGCTTATGAAGATACTGAACAAGATGTTAGATATTATGCTACAATCATGGCTCCCGGATCATATTATCCAGATTTGAATGGAGGATATACGGTATCAGAAACGGTAGACCATCAAGGCACCAATGTTGGTATTAAAAAATATGTTATCGGTAATGCAGAAACCAATGGAGGCGGAGCTCAACAAAGCTATCCTAATAATACTTATATTCTAAGATATGGAGAATTATTATTAATCAATGCTGAAGCTGCCGTAATGGGAGGAGGGTCAACTTTATTAGGAGCTGAGTCTCTTAATAAAGTACGTAGAAGAGCAGGGCTAGACAATATTGCCAATCCTACTATTGAAGATGTTTTTCAAGAAAGGCGAATTGAATTAGCTTTTGAATTTGAGTTTTGGTATGATATAGTGAGAAGGGGTCCAGCCTTTGCAATTAACTACTTAAGTAACACAGAGAGAGGTACTTTTAATGATGATACAACACCTCCAACGGTAGATTCTGAGATGTATACTCCAAATATGGATGACCTTTTGTTTCCGTATCCAACAAATGAAGTTCAGAATAATCCAGCATTGCAAGAGCCACCTGTTCCATATGATTTTGGAGATTAAATTAAAAAAAAGTTATAAAAAAAATTATGTGTAAAATGAAAAAAATTAGACCAATTATTTTGATGTTATTAGTGCTATTGCAACTAACATCATGTGAAGATGAATTCCAAAAAGATTCTATACCAGAGTCAAAAGCTCCACCAATAATAGAAAGTGTAAGTGAAGCTAGAGAAGATACTCCTGTAACACAGGGAGTTTTAGAAGGAACTTATATTATCAGAGGAGAAAATTTAGCCTCATTAATTTCTATTGAATTTAATGGTTTTCAAGCAGGTTTCAATCCAGCTCTATTAACGGATAATATTGCTTTTGTAACTGTACCTTTAGATGCTCCATATGTAGATCAACCTAATGTTTTGAGATTAGAAAACTCAATAGGTGTAACCGAATATGATTTTTCTCTTTTAACTATAGAAGGATTTACGGAAGAAACTGTTGATGGAGTGAAAATGGTAACATTGCAAGGGGGAGACTTTACCGAGACCTCTTCTGTGACTTTTGTTTCGGGAACAGAAGAAGAGGGAAATCTTGTTGAACTTCCTGCAACAATTCTATCCGTATCACAAACAGAAGTTGTTGTTGAAGTTCCATCAGGAGTAGAACAAGCTTTTATATATCTAGAAACCTCTAGAGGTGCAGTGGCCCAATCTGATTCTTACGGATTTAGTTACTCAATATATATAGATTCATTACATCCAGATTGGAGTACAAGTGAATGGGGAGGAACTCATGATTTAGCTTCTACCGAAGTGGCTCTCGGAGAATTTTCAATTAGAAGCACAAGAGAAGGATGGTCAGGTTTATCCTTTTTAGCGCCAAATATTCCTTTTGATGAATATGATGCTATAACAGTTTCAGTATATGGAACAGGAGCACCTGGCGATACAGTTCAGATAGCATTAAATGATTTTGATGGCGCACAGACCGTACAGCCAATTGAACTTATACCTGGCGAGTGGAATAAAGTAGTCATTCCACTATCAGATTTTTATCCAAATGGAGGAATGCCAGATACAATATTTAGAATGGATTTTCAAGAGTCTTCTAATACAGGAATGGCACAGTACATTTTTTACATAGATGATTTTGGCTTCTTGTAAATTTATGCTGCTAAATAAATGACTTATAAATAATTATAAAAAAAAATTCTAATGAAAATATCAAAATTATTAATTTTTTATTTTCTCATAATAATTTCTTGTTTTTTCGCTTGCGAAGATGATGATGATCATTTTCAATCATCAGGTGAGCCAAAAAATATATCTGAGATTATTGCTGAGCGAGAAAGTTTATCTTCACTGTCCAATGCATTAGTACAGGTAGGCTTAGATTTGACTTTGCAAAATACAACGACATATACTGTTTTTGCGCCAAATAATTCAGCTTTTAGTGATGTAGATTTATCAGCATCTACAGATGAAGAACTGGAAAATATGCTCTTAAATCATGTGCTAAGTACGGTTACAGCAGATTTCACAGAGTCAATGTCTACAGGTTATTTAACCACATTGGCTACTGGACCAGATGGAAATAATTTAAACCTTTACACTAATGTAGAAGACGAGTTAATACTAAATGGTAATGCCTCATTGGTGGACAATTCATATGACTTAGGAGCAACCAACGGAATTGTTCATACTGTAGATGCTGTATTGTCACCACCCACTGTTGTGGACCATGTTAGGGCCAATCCTGAGTATTCCATATTGGCAGAAGCTATAGTATTATCCGGTTTGGATGAAACACTTTCAATCTCAGACCCTACAAATGATAATTATCCGTACACGCTATTTGCACCAAATAATGCTGCTTTTGAATTATTAATGGCAGAACTTAATGGCGCTTTTGGCTGGGTTGCATTAACAGATGTGCCAACAGAAGTTTTGCAGCAAGTTTTATTATACCATGTGGTTTCTGGAGCTAACACTCTAGCTGCAGATACTGAAGGTACAACACAAACCTCTATGCAAGGAGGTTCTTTTTCTATTAGTGAATCCGTTATAGATGATGCATCGTACAATAATGCCAGTATTAATTTAACAGATGTTCAGGGAATTAATGGAGTTGTTCATGGTATAGATAAAGTTTTGTTGCCAGAAGAAGTTTTTCAAAGTGTATTAAGTGCAACACTTAATATAGTTGAGCGCTGTAACGATAGAGGCTATACAACATTTTTGGAAGCTGTGGATAAAGTTAATCTTACTACAGCACTTTCAACAGATGAACTAACAGCTTTTGTGCCTAATAATGATGCGTTTGATGGTCTTTTTGCAGCTATAAACAATTATGAAAGTCTAGATGATTTTGACACTCCAGAAGAATTATCTGTGCTTACAGATTTAGTTAATTACCATCTTTATTCAGGTAGTTTAATGGCAAGTCAATTAACAGATGGAGGACCTATACCTACACTTAATGGTGATGACATCACTACAGACTTATCTGGTGATAACCCTAGATTATTACCCTCATTTCAAGATGCTATTCCATCCACAATCACCATAACAAATATCGGTGCAAATAATGGAATCATACATGAAATAAATAGAGTATTGATCCCAGACGCACTGGTAAGTACATTGGGAATTGCAACTGGTGAAGGTGGCTTATGTCCTGTAGGTGATCCATCACTAGTATTTTTTGACTGGGATGCTAATGGTGCTTGGTGGGGAGAAGTAGCCTCAGAGAATATGGCTTCGCTAAGTATAGATGGTAGTTCATATGGTAGAGCTAACTTTCAAACAGGAGGTGTTGACTGGAGAGATTTATTTTGGAGAAATGATGCCAGTACTTTTAATGGAGCTACAACCGTTGGTAGTAATTTAAGTAGCTATTCATTAAAATTTGATATTAATGTAATAGAACCTTTAACCGCAGGAATGTTTAGGATTAGATTTAAAGATGCTGATGGAGTAGATGCATTTTATGATTGGGCGCCTTGGAATGATACAGGTGAACCTTTTACAACTGATGGATGGGAAACTGTTGAAATACCACTCTCTGTCTTAGGAGTGCCAGACTTCAGTCTTGTTGATGCAGAATTCGGAATGGCTTTTGAAGGTGCTGATGTTTTATTAAACTTTGCAATGGATAACGTGCGTTTTGATACTCCGGGTTGTGGTGGTCCAGATCCTGTGGAAGATACAGATTTAGTGTTTTTTGATTGGGATGCAAATGGTGAATGGTGGGGAAATGTAACTGCGGAAAATGATGGATCTATAAGTCTCGATGGCAGTAATTACGGTAGAGCAAACTTTCAAACAGGAAATGTTGACTGGCAAGATCTATTTTGGAGAAATGATGCTAGTACATTCAATGGAGCAAATATAGTCGGTTCTAATGTTGGAGCTTATGTTTTAAAATTTGATATATATACGATAGAACCATTAACAGCAGGAACATTTAGAATTAGATTTAAAGATGCTGACGGAGTAGATGCCTTCTACGATTGGGCGCCTTGGAATGATACGGGAGAATCTTTTGAAACAGATGGATGGTCAACAATTACTATACCTTGTTCTGTATTAGGTGTGCCAGATTTTAGTCTTGTAGACGCTGAATTCGGAATGGCTTTTGAAGGTGCTGATGTTTTGTTGAATTTTGCCATAGACAATGTTCGTTTTGAGGAATTATAATTTTTCAATTATATTCAGTTAGTTGGTGTTCCCTATAGATTGCAAATATCTATGGGGATTACTTTTTAATTCAAAAAAAATAATGAGAAAAACATCTTTAACCTTAACTTTTTTAGTCTTTATATTGGTAATATGCCATGCACAAAAATTTGAAGGTTTGGCTTACACACCACCCATGGGTTGGAATAGCTGGAACACTTTTAAAACCAATATTAATGAGCAACTGGTAAAAGATATAGTAGATAAAATTGTTGAAGAAGGTCTAAAAGACGCAGGTTATGAGTACGTGGTTTTAGATGATGGATGGATGGCAAAAGAACGAGATGCCAATGGCAATCTAATAGCAGATCCTATAAAGTTTCCCAATGGAATGAAGGCATTAGCCGACTATATCCACTCTAAAGGCTTAAAATTTGGCTTGTATAACTGTGCAGGCTCAAAAACCTGTGCAGGCTATCCAGGCAGTAGAGGTTATGAATATCAGGATGCTAAAAGTTATGCATCTTGGGATGTGGATTATTTAAAGTATGATTGGTGTAATACTGATAAATTAAATGCCGAAGGAGCATATGTAACAATGAGAGATGCTTTATATAATGCAGGTAGACCAATTGTATTTAGTATTTGCGAATGGGGAGACAACCAACCCTGGAAATGGGGAGAAAAGATAGGACATCTATGGCGTGTAACAGGTGATATAATTAATTGTTGGGATTGTGAGGTTGGTCATGGTACTTGGTCATCCTGGGGAATTTGGAAAATCATTAATATGAGAAAGCAGATAAGAAAAGCTTCAGGACCTGACCACTGGAATGATTTTGACATGATGGAAGTAGGTAATGGTATGACTGCTGCTGAAGATCGATCTCATTTTGCAATGTGGAGCATGCTTGCCTCCCCTTTAATTATGGGGAATGATCTAAGAGACATGGCAAATGAGACTATAAAGACACTTACAAATAAAGAGGTTATTTCTGTAAATCAAGATAAATTAGGAGTTCAAGGATTTAGATTTACAAATCAAAATAATTTTGAGATATGGTTAAAACCGCTAGAAGCTGACAGTTGGGCTATGACATTTATAAATATGAGTGATAAAGAAGAGGTTTTAGATTTTGATTTTAAAAAGCACCATTTAGGAGATGACCTCAACGGTTTAAGGATAGATTTAAAGAATAATGTTTATAAGATTAGAGATTTATTTAAGCATGCAGAAATAGGCGATACTAATCAAAAATTAAAAACAACCATTGGTTCTCACGATGTTCTAATGGTAAAACTTCATAAAATAAAATCCTAAAGGATCGTTTTTAGTTATTATCATCCAAAAAATCCCTAAAAAATTAAATGCTTTGATTCGAAAATAGGATGTGTACCATAGAAAGC
>OJDK01000489.1_pt1 | contig 16051 bp, 11 predicted proteins | sample 1592791 | NCBI WGS metagenome assembly OJDK01 (sample SAMN05416878, study PRJEB24817) | seawater metagenome | isolation source: Sea water | place: Canada:Atlantic | collected 2013-11
CAGCGTCAGATGTGTATAAGAGACAGGAATAACACTTTTTATAAAGCCTCCACAAACAAACCTTCGTCTGTTTTAGAAACTTTTGCAACGTTATTTTTAGTCAAACCTTTAATTGTTTTATCCCATTTTTTATTACTTAAACCAGATTGATTTTTTAGCACAACCAATTCTATTTTTTCTGCTTTTTTCAGCATTTTCAGAACAGCTTTAGCTTCATCACTAATAGCTAATGGCTTTTTTTCTGGTTTCATTTGAGGAAAGAATAATACTTCTTGAATACTTTGGTTGTTGGTTAAAAACATAATTAAACGGTCCATGCCAATTCCCATACCAGATGTTGGTGGCATACCATATTCTAAAGCACGTAAAAAATCGTGGTCTATAAACTCCGTAGCTTCATCATCACCTTTTTGCGCCAATTTTAATTGATGCTCAAAACGTTCACGTTGGTCTATTGGGTCATTTAATTCTGAATAGGCATTTGCTATTTCTTTACCGCAAACCATAAGCTCAAAACGTTCTGTCAGTTCTGGATTGTCACGATGTTCTTTACACAATGGACTCATTTCTTTTGGATAGTCAGTTATAAATGTTGGTTGTATATAATTGCCCTCACATTTTTCACCAAAAATTTCATCAATGAGTTTTCCTTTACCCATTGTTTGGTCCACTTCAATATTCATGTTTTTTGCTGCAGTTCTAATCTCATCTTCAGATTTATCGTTGATATCAAAACCTGTAAATTCTAAGATAGAATCACGCATGGTAACTCGCTTGTATGGAGCTTTAAAACTGATGTTATGTTCTCCAAACGTAGTTTCTGGACTTCCGTTAACGGCAATAGCGCAATGTTCTAAAAGTTGTTCGCAAAAATCCATCATCCAATTATAATCCTTGTAAGCTACATAGATTTCCATAGCTGTAAACTCTGGGTTATGGGTTCTATCCATACCTTCGTTTCGGAAGTTTTTAGAGAATTCATAGACACCATCAAAACCACCAACAATCAAGCGTTTTAAATAAAGTTCGTTGGCAATTCGCATGTACAACGGAATATCTAAACTGTTGTGATGCGTAGTAAATGGACGTGCAGCAGCACCACCAGGAATAGGTTGTAAAATGGGAGTTTCAACTTCAAAATAACCAGCGTTATTAAAGAATTGACGCATGGCGTTGAAGAGTTTAGTACGTTTTACAAATACCTCCTTAACTTTTGGATTAACAGCCAAATCTGCATAACGTTGTCTGTAACGCTGTTCAGGATCGTTAAATTTATCGTATTCGTTCCCTTCAGCATCCTTTTTGGGAAGAGGTAGTGGACGTAACGCTTTACTCAAAAGTGTAAAGTCTTTAACCATTACGGTTTTTTCACCTACTTTGGTGGTAAATAATTCTCCTTCAATACCTATAAAATCACTAATATCCAATAGTTTTTTATAAATATCGTTATACTTGGACTTATCGTCACCAGGACAAATTTCGTCTCTATTAAAATAGACCTGAATACGCCCTTCACTATCTTGAAGCTCAGCAAAACTAGCACTTCCTTGAATACGACGAGACATTAAACGACCGGCTATGATTACCTTTTTGCCCTCTTCAAAATCAGATTTAATTTGTTTTGAAGTGTGGTTAACGGGAAACAAATCCGCAGGATATGGGTTTATGCCCATAGCTCTTAATTTTTCTAATTTATCGCGTCGTACTAATTCTTGTTCTGAAAGTTGCATTCTTGTTATATTTTGAACTGCAAAATTACGTTATTTACAAAAATTAGAGAACTCTTTTTTAGTTGGATTTTATTAGTTCTAAATTTTCTTTCAAATCGTTATTTGTTGGATGTATTTTAATAGCTTTTTCCTTTTCATTCATTTTCGCCCAAGGTTAAACTCACATGGTTTTTCGGCTAACGGTAGAAATAGTGAGTGTTCCATAGGAAAATTAGCGAATTCTAGGTTTTATAAAGTTTTGCAATTCCTTTTTTACTGTCTCAACACCAAGTATCCATAAAGAGTTATAGGGTTTATTGCTGGTGAGATATCATTGATTATTGCGTACTGCAAATTCCAGAGCATAAAAAGAGCAACAAAAGATTCTAATTTGCATAAAACGAATCTACACAATATTAATTTCTTTTGAAATAGTTATAAGTTGGGTGTGTAACATTTAAAGTGTTTTTACGTCAAACAAATACATCAATCATCAAACAAAATTATGAGTATCTGGCGTGTTATTTTATCTATTATTTGTCCGCCTTTGGCTGTTTTGGACAAAGGCTGTGGTTCAATAATAATTACATTTTTATTGTGGCTTTGCGGTTGGGTGCCAGGCGTTATTGCAGCACTGGTAATTCTCAATAATCCTGAGCGATAAATTTCTATCTTTGTATTTTATTAAGTAAAAACTTAAAACATGAAAAATATCATTTTTTTGTTTGCCTTTGCTTGTTTTTTAACAAGCTGTAATGTTACTGAATCCATTGTGTTTAATGAAAATGAATCAGGTAAATTTTTGGTAACTTACAAAATGGGTGATGCCATGAAAGCCTTTACGGACGCACTGGGAGGAGATAAACCTGATTCTGAGAAGAAAGAAAAAGGCGAAGTGATGGATACCACTATGGTTTTTGCAGATATCATGGAAACTTATAAAGATAGTATTGCAGCATTGCCAAAAGAGAAACAAATGGCAATGGAAGCGGTAAAGGATATGTACATGACCATTAAAATGAATGAGGACGAAGGCATAATGGATGTTGGAATTGGAATGGAATTTAGCTCAATTGAAGAGCTAAAAAACATACAAGATAAGCTTAAAAAAGTACAAAGCCTCAGCTCTCAAGGCAACCATATTGATGGGATGAAAAGTGGATCTCCACTAGGGAAATTTATGGAATCAGATGATAAAAACGTAAGTTATAATATGACAGAAAATGGCTTTGCAAGAACCACAACCGTTAGTATTTCTGAAGATGAAGAGAAAGTAATGGAAGAGTTATTTGATGAGACCGATGAAGACGATAAGGAATTTAAGAAATACTTTGAAGAAGCCACTTACAATGTAAAACTAACTTTTCCAAAAGCCGTTAAATCTGTATCTGTTGAAGGTGCAGAAATTTCTAAAGACCGAAAAACAGTAACCTATAAAGCCAATTGGATTGATTACATTAAAAATCCACAGCTTTTAGACGTGAAAGTTGAGTTTATAGATGAATAAAACCATAAAACTTCAGGATTTAGGTTTAAAGGATTTTAAGGAGACTTGGGATTACCAAGAGTCACTTTTTAAAGCCATTTTAGATACTAAAATTAAGAATAGAAGGGAAGATGCAGATCTGGAAACAGATAATCATTTTCTGTTTGTAGAGCATCCGCATGTTTATACTTTAGGCAAAAGTGGAGATGTGTCTAACTTACTTTTAAACGAAGACCAACTTACCCAAAAAGGAGCAACGTTTTACAAAATAAATAGAGGTGGAGATATTACATATCATGGACCTGGGCAAATTGTAGGTTATCCTATTCTAGACTTGGATAACTTTTTTACTGACATCCATAAATATTTACGATTTTTAGAGGAAATCATTATTTTAACATTAGCGGAATACGGGTTAAAAACAGAGCGTAGTCCTGGCGAAACAGGCGTATGGTTAGATGTTGGTACTCCATTTGCTCGAAAAATTTGTGCCATGGGAGTGCGTGCCAGTCGTTGGGTAACCATGCATGGTTTTGCATTAAATGTTAATGCAGATTTAGGCTATTTTGATAATATTATTCCTTGTGGTATAAGAGGGAAAGCGGTTACAACTCTAAACAATGAATTAGGTGTTGATAAGGTTGATGAAGCAGAGGTTAAAACCAAGTTGTTGAAACATTTTAAGGATTTGTTTGAAGCTGAATTGATCTAAGATTATAGAAAATTATAGGTTGCTTTTTACACGAGTGGGAAAAGTTATTATAAATTCAGCACCTTCATTTACAGTACCTTTGGCTTCGATAATACCTTGATGATTCTCTACTATTTTTTTTACGATCGCAAGCCCAATTCCAGTACCATCAAATTCAAGATTATTGTGTAATCTTTGAAAGACTTCAAAAATCTTCTTACCGTATTGCTGACTGAAGCCAATGCCATTATCGGAAATAATGATTTGATAGTAGGTTTTATTTGTCGGTAAATTGATGAGATTTTTATTGCTATCTATAATCTGTGAGGATATTTCAATAATTGGAGTGCGTTCTTCACTCGAATATTTTAGTGAGTTCCCAATAATATTATAAAATAATTGTCTCATCTGAAACGGAATGAGTTCGGCCGTGTACATTTCACTTATTTTTAATTGTGCTGACTTTTCTTCGATTTCATCTTTTAAATCCTCTAGAACTTCTGTTAAAATTTTGTTTAAATCAACAAACTCAAACTTTCTTTCAACCCGATCCGTTTGAGAATAGGTGAGTAAATCGTTTATGAGCAATTGCATCCGTTCAGCTGCCTTTCTGATTTTGTTAAAATATAGTATGCTTTTTTTTGATAAACTAAGTGATTCACGATTTTGTATTATGGAAACAAAAGTTTGTATTTTGCGTAATGGCTCTTGCAGGTCATGACTTGAAATATAATTGAACTCCTGAAGTTTTTTATTGGTATTTAATAAAATCTCATTCTTTTTCTTTAATTCAGATGTGCGTTTTTTTATTTTTTTTTCAAGTTCATTATTAAAATTAACTTGAAGCTTCAAGTTTAGTTTATTTGAGTCTAACTCTTCTATAACATCAAGGTGAAATGAGATGAGGTCCGCAAATAGATGAAACATATCAACTATTCTAGGTGTGTTTAATTTATGCGGATTTGGGTCAACAGCACATAAGGTTCCAAAGAAAGAATGGTCCTTGCGAAAAATAGGAACAGAAATATAGCTTTGAAAACCATACTGTAACGGTGTATGATGACACTTGTAGTTTTTATCTTCGCTGACATGATCAATAATCACCGCCTTGCCACTTTGCCTAATTTCATTACAAATTGTTGTTTCAATTTGTAATCCGTCACCAGGTTTTAATCCAAAGGAGATATCATCACGCACACTACAGGCAGTCCAATTAGTTTCGGTAACACGTGCAACTGCGGCAAATCCCATTCCTGTTGTTTGACAAACCACATTTAAAATATTTGGAACAATTGAAATTTTCCCAACGTTTTCAACATCTTCAAGTAAATTTTTCTGTTCTAACATCTTATATAATACTTAGAAAGTAAATTTAAAAGATTTATTTGAAATTACCCGATGTGATATAATAATGTGGCTTAAAAAATGTATTTTAAAAAGAGTTAAATAGCTGAATTTTTAGTTAAGCTTCATCATTAAAAAACACTTTGTAAAAGTGCATTTTCTTTTCATCGTCATAACCTCGTTCTAAGTATTCTGCAGAAGCATCTGGTGCATCAACATCTAGTTTTATTTGTATGTTAGTATCTAGTTTTATCTCGGTTTTAATTTTTTGTTTTTGCTTTTTTAGGGCAATTTCGGAGACATCAAATTGGTTTCTAATCAGTACTTTGTTTTCAGATTCGTAACTTTTTTTGTAGTCTTCAAACAGTTGGATTTGGTCTTCTTCGTCAAAGATTTCTTCTTTAAAATTATCAACGTTTACTATTTCATTTTCCTTAAAAAAGTCTACTGTTTTTGCTAAGAAATTACTTTGTGCCTGTCCGCCTAAATTAGGCTGTAAAACTTCTTTAGAAAACTCTCGGCAAAGCTCAATATAATTTTTGGTATGTTGGTTGCTATCGTCTGGGTATTTTATGTTTAGGAAACTCTTAATCCAATATTGCGTATCATAAGTATTATTATCTACACTGAACACAATTTTTCCTTCCATGTCAGAAGTGTTTAATATTAAACAACCCTTATCCACCTTTTTAGCTTGTATGCCTTTTTGTACTAAAATATCATAGTTTCCGTCTTCTAGATACGTTTGAAAAAACTCTGTTTTATTTTCAATTTTAAAGATGCCTACAGCGTCTGTAAAATAGTCTTCGTATTGTACATTTTCAAAATGGCAAATTAGCACATCTCCCGTTTTGATTTGTGCAGAATTACTTTGCTCAAATAAATGGGTGACAATATGTTTTGAGATGTCCACAAAGTCACCTTCATCTTTAAAAACTTGCTCACTGTAGGTGTTAATTTCATTAAGCCCAACATCACTATGATGGTGAAAACGATAGTTCTCTGCAACACTAACAAAAGGCTTTAAAAGATAAGGTAACATTAAGTTGTAAGTCGCCTCATCAAAATGCACAGCCTGATCAGAAAACGCATTTTTTGTACCATTAAATTTATTGCCAACTTTGTGGATAATGCATTGCTTTATACTCGCTTTTTGTCGTTTTATCATCGGTGGAATTTGTCTAAAATTTAGTCTTACAATATTACAAAACGAAAGGTTTAAAATTAAAGAAACGCCAAATTTACTTTGGCGTTTCAGGATTTGAGGTCTTTAGATTTGGTTGGGTGGTGTATTTGCAAATTATAAACATCTGTTTTGTGCTTTTCCATCTGCTGAGTTATTACCCTTTATTGGTTCGTTTTTTAATGAAGTTTGTAAACCACAATAGTGTTAGAATCACTTTGGGTAACCAACTCCAAGCCTTTATCACCATCTATTTTTTGAAGTTCAGCAGGTGCTGTGCCAAAGACCGGGAAATTAGGAATTGGTTTGGCTTGGCTATCAAATAAATATACTTTTTTGGCTTGCATATCAGTAACTGTAACATAAATTTTATCATTGAGATAAAAAATCCGAGGCTCAGTGTAGTTCCCAAAGTCTAAATCAACAGTTCTTGATTTAATATTCAATTTGTTTTCGGTCAGTGAAACAAGTGTTTTACTTGTAGTTGTAACACGATGGTTTTCTGGTAATTTTAAATTCTTTTTGGTCAATTTACCAGAGGTACTTACTTGGATTAGTTCTCCGAGAGCGTTAGTTGATGTAAATTTATTCTGGTACAAATACAGTTCGTTTTCAGAGAAATTAATAGTGTCATTTACATCAATGCGTATGTCTCCTTGTCTGTTTAAGATTTGCATTTTGTTGTCCGTAGTAAAGGCAATATAATCTTTGCTTCCAATCCTGAAATGTTTGGGTTGAGTTTTTACAGTTTGATTGTTGTTTTTATAGTCAAAACCAGTAACTGCCTTTCCTTTACCATCGTACATCAAAAGATTTTTGCCTTGGGTAACCAAAAGTCTGTAATTTTTGTTTTTATCATAATCAAAAACCGAAAGCGGCTGTGTAATATCATCATTGAATTTAAGCGGAAAAGGAGAGACGTCGTTTCCGTTTCTGTCCAAAACATACACACGGTTTTGGGTCGCAAAGACTAATTGCAATCTACCATTTTTGAACATGTCCATCTGTTCAACCTTACCAAGAATTTTGCCTTGCAGTTGTTTTTTCCAAAGTACACTGCCAGAGCTCGAAATGAGGTAAAGCTCATTGTTTACATCTTGCACTATAATATCGTGTGCTTTGCTCACATGGTTTTCAACGGTTTGAGGAGACATAATAATCTCTGCATCAACTTTAGTAGTAAAAGCTTCGGTTACTGAATTTGAAGCTGCTCTTTTTTTGAATTTTTGAATAACTCCGTTGACGTGTGCATAATCCTTTTCATATATAAATTGCACAGCATTTGCATTATAACCACCCAAATTTTTATCTAATAATTTTGAAATACTTTCAGAATTCTTAAACATTAATAGTGAGGCTTCATCGCTTAGGTTTTCGTTCACATTTATGTAAGCATCAGAATTTGCCAAGGTATTTTCGTTCAATGCATCTGTGAGTATAGACTTTAACGTTTCAATGGTGTCTGAAAACACAATGAAATTTTCATAAACAGCAAAGTAATTGGCATTTTCTAAAGTGAAGAAAGGTTTTAGGCGCGATTGAAAAAAATCTGAAGTTTCAAATTGATATATTTCAATAGACCTAAACGTTTCAGCATTTGTGTGTTCTAAAATGGATTCTAAAACCAAATCTGTATCCAATGCGTGCAGAATAATTGCTTTTTCATCTTTGTTTTCAAAAAGTGCAATTTCGTTGGTAAAGTTCAAGAAAGTCTGGGAAGTGTCGGTTTCTATTGTTTTTAGTTGGTTTAAATTGTTGTTGAAGGTCGAAAAATTATCAAAGCTAATACTTGTTAATGACGTAGCATTGCTTGACGCAAACTTCGGTGTACTTATATGCTGTGGTTTGGTATTTTTAAAACAATCTATTGCTGATGTAATTGAATCTTTTGAAGAAATAATGCCATTATATTTAAGATTGGCTTCATTATAATTGAGGTCTAAAACCGTATAGGACTGACCATTTTCAATTTCAGAAAGATTAAACAGCAGTTTTGAATAGTGTTTTCCATTAGATTTAAAAATAATTGAAGCTACTGATTTGTTATTTGTTGTTTCAATGAGATTGGTCAGTTCTTTATTGTTTCTATTGTAGTCGAGGTTTTTTATAAGATCTAGTTTATTGGAAGCCGCAAAAAGATTATTTACCGTTTTGTGAAAGAAAACCGTAGTGTCAATTTGAGTTTTTTCAACCTTTAGATCAACTAAAGTTTCTGAAACACGATTGGGAATGGAGTCGATAAGGAATAAATCGGGATTGTTTTCAGTAAGTATTAAATAATCTGAAGATTCATTATCAGTATTAGAGAAGGCTATATATAATTCTTTTTTAGGATTAAGGTGTTTTAAGATTTTTGAAGCACTTTTCAACTCCTTATTATATATGTTAGAAAGTATGTCATGATTTTCAATTGCATTGGAAAAGTCATTAAGCTCCTTAATTTCAATTATTGCAGAACTTTCAATGGAAATAAAGCTATAAGGCTTTTTTGTTTTATTGTATTTGTCTTGGCAGGTAAACAAGAAGGAGCAAAACAACAGTAAAAAACCTAGTCTTTTCATATGTATTAGTTTATGGGTACAAATATAAAAAGTTAAATATCCAATCGGTATTGCTCTGGTAATAATCTGAATGATTTTCTGTGGTATTTTGTAATACCATATTTTTTTATGGCAGCTCTGTGCTCTTTGGTTGGGTAGCCTTTATTTTGTTTCCAATTGTACATTGGGAATTCCTTATGAATGGTTTCCATATATTCATCACGATAAGTCTTGGCCAAAACCGAAGCAGCAGCAATGCTTAAAAATTTACTGTCACCTTTAACAATTGTTTGGTGCGGGATTTTTTTAAAAGGTTTAAACTTATTTCCATCCACAATAATAAATTCGGGTTGGGTATTAAGTTGCTCAATAGAAAGATGCATGGCTTTTATTGAGGCATTTAAGATATTAATGCTGTCGATATCTTCTTCAAATATATGTTGAACAGAAAAACAAACCGATTCATTTTCAATTAAGGGTTTTAATATATTTCTATTTTTTGTAGAGAGTTGTTTAGAGTCATTCAATATAGAATTTTTATAATGTTTCGGGAGTATGATTGCTGCTGCAGTTACTGGTCCTGCCAAACATCCTCTGCCAGCTTCGTCAGTTCCACACTCTAAATCAAAAGTGGAGTATTGGATTTTAAGGGTCAAAATGTTAAAATTTGAACAAAGTTAAAACTTTAACGCAACCCTTTTGCTTTTTATGCATCTAATTGCTGAGTAGTGTGTTGTAAAGAGTCTAAAATGTTTTGTTTACTTTATTGATAAAATCGCAAAAGCGTTAACATTTTTTTGGCAAAAACACTTGCTTATTTAATATTTAATTAGGATGTTTGCAACTAGACTAACTCAAATAATTGTTTTATGAAATTAAAGTTAACATGGTTATTAACGCTTTTTATGGCGTTCGTGATGCAATTTTCTTTTGCACAAGAAAAAACAGTCACAGGTACAGTTACTACCGCGGATGACGGTTTACCCCTTCCTGGCGCAACAGTAATTGTAAAAAACACCTCAAGGGGTCAACAAACAGATTTTGACGGAAAATTTTCCTTATCTGTTAATGTAGGAGAAGTTTTGGTCATCTCTTATGTAGGTATGAAAACGACCGAAGTTACAGTTGGTGCAAGTAACGTATATGATGTAGCGCTAGAAGCCGACAATGCTTTGGAAGAAGTGGTTGTTACAGGTTATAAAGGTGCTACAAATAGTGCTAAAATAACTTCTTCTGTAGCTACTGTAAAAGCTGAATCTATAGAACAGGTGCCAATTACCTCTGTGGATCAGATGTTACAAGGACAGGCAGCGGGTGTTAACGTTAGTACCGGTTCTGGTCAGCCTGGGCAGAGTGCTACAATTATTATTCGTGGTAGAAACTCGCTTAACGGTGATACTGAGCCATTATTTATTATTGATGGTGTACCGGTTGATCAAGATAACTTCCGTAGTATAAACCAGAATGATATTGCTACAATGTCTGTTTTAAAAGATGCTGCAGCGACTGCTATTTATGGTAATAGAGGTGCAGGTGGTGTAATACTTATTACTACAAAAACAGGTAAAAAAGGATCAGGTATTCAGGTGAAGTACAGATCGCTGTATGGTATTTCTGAGTTGCCAGAGCCAAAGTTTAATGTAATGAATACTGAACAATATTTTAGATTTCAGAGAGACTTACTTCCTGGGGATCAGTTGGGTGATAACTTGTCAGACGAAAGAATAGCTGCTTTAACAAGACAGGCTAGTACTAATTGGTCAGATATTTTATTGCGTCAAGGTGTAACTGAATCTCATGAGATTACAGTAACTACTGGTGGGGAAAACAGTTCGTCTTTCTCTTCTATTCAATATTTCAAGCAAGAAGGTGTTACTTTGGGAAGTGATTTAAAGCGTTTTTCTTTCAGAAACAACTTTAATGCTAATTCTGCTGATAACAAATTAAATTTCTCTACAACCTTTACGGGTAACTACTCTGTAAGTTCGTTTGTGGTAGATGCTATTAGAGATACTAATACTGGTGGTGATTTAGATAACCCATTTATTGTGCCTTATATTGGTTTGCCTTACTTGTCTCCATATAATGCAGATGGGTCAATTAATATTTGGGGTACAGGGCCTCAGGCAGATGGTGGTTCCGGAGCATACAATGCAGATGGTTCAATCAATTATGATGATGTTGATGGTTTCCGAAACACTCCTTTTATTGCATTAAACACAGCAGCTTTAGGGACAGATGAAGAGTCTGAAATTAAAATGGTTGGTAGAATTGCTGCAGATTATAACTTTGCTAAGAATTTAACTTTTGGTACTTCTTTTGGTCTTGATTATACTTATAGAGAGCGATTGTTCATAAATCCTCCAGGAAGTATTAGAAGTTTTAGAACTCCGTCAGATGCTTCTGAATTCAAAGGAACTCAATTTGAAAGTTATTATAGAGATGCAAATTTTATTACAAACGCATTTTTACGTTATGATAACAATATAACAGAAAAGATAAATTTAAATGCAGCTGTTTTTGCAGAGTATAACTATGCTAACACACAAGTAGGTAGTTTTCAAGCCTATGGTTTAAACCCTGCTTTACCAACTTCTGGTGCTGGTTTTACACCTGGAGATACTACTGAAGGTCCAGATAATGACGAGTATAACTATATTCCTGATGTTGGTTCAAGTGAAAGTGAATTAGCTTTAGGTTCGGTTTTCGCAACCTTAGACTTAGATTATGATGGGCGTTTTGGTTTATCTGGTTCAATTAGAAATGATGCTACATCACGTTTTGTAGAAAATAGAGATGGTGTCTTTTGGTCTGTTTCAGGTAGATGGAACATTGATAACGAAGGTTTTATGGACAGTGTTGATTGGATAAATACCTTAAAATTACGAGCAAGTTATGGTGTAGTAGGTAATCAAAATGTTGGTTCTCGTTACCAAGGTCTGCAAACAGTAAATGCATTTTCTGGTTATCAATTAGGAAACGCATACCAATTAGGAACTTTAATTGATCCTGCTATCCAGTGGGAAACTTCTAATCAGTTTAATGTTGGTTTAAGTTTTGGCTTATGGCAGAATAGATTATCAGGTGAGGTAGACTTCTACCGTAACTTAACAACAGATTTATTTGCTGGTAAATTATTATCTACTGCAGGTACAGGTTCTGGTAGTATAACAACTAACGTGGCAGATATGAGTAACACGGGTGTTGATTTACAAATTTCGTACATTTTATTGAGTAAATCAGCTACAAATAACTGGTCTATTAGGTTAAATGCTAATGCAAACTATAATAAGAATGAAGTAGAATCGTTCCCTGGAGGATTTACAGGAAATACTTTAAGAATTGCGGAAGGCCGTCCAGCTAATACTTGGTTCTTGCCTAGATGGGCTGGTGTTAACCCAGCTGATGGTTCACCTTTATACTTGGATACCAATGGAGACTTAACAAGCGAATATAGTGCTAGTAATGCTGTTTATTTAGATAAAAACTTTGATCCTACATACACAGGTGGTTTTGGTGCAGATATTAGCTATAAAGGATTTTCGTTAAATAGTTTATTTGCTTTCCAAGCAGATCGTTGGAAACAAAATAGTTCTTTAGCTCTTATTGAAGATACTAGTTTTACTAATTTAAACTTATCAACATCTGTGTTGAATGCATGGACTACACCAGGTCAAATAACTGACGTTCCAGCTTTGTCCAATGGAAGTTTAAGAGCGGTAGATGGTGATAGATACTTAGAGGATGCCTCTTTCTTAAGATTAAGAAATGTGTCTTTGTCTTATAGTATAGATAAAGAAGTGCTTGAAAAAACTAACTTGTTTACAGGGGTTCGTATCTTTGTACAAGGTACCAATTTAGTTACTTGGACTAAGTTTAGAGGGTTTGACCCAGAGGGAACAACTGCTAGTACATTCTTTGAATATCCTGTTGCTAGAACCTTTAGTTTAGGATTTGATTTAACGTTTTAATAAAAAAAAATAGAAATGAAAAAATATTTAGTAATACTAACTTTAGCCACCGCAACATACTTTGTAGGTTGTAGTGATCAGTTAGACAGATTTCCGGTAGATTCACTAGTTGAAGAAACCGCTTATAATACAGTTAGTGACCTTCAATTTGGTCTTAATGGTGTTCTTGGCAGTTATAGTTATAATTATATTATTGGCTTTAATTCCATTTTTACTGACAACACTAGAGTGGGTGTTGATAATGGAGGTCAAGATACTGGTTTTGGACAACAAGTCTTGAATGCCGATACTGGTGGTTTTAGTTTTGGAGGAGGAGTACTCTGGAACTCAAGATATTCTGTTATTAATGACATGAATAGACTTTTAGTAGCAGCTTCATCTATCAGTCCAGGAGCAACAGAGGAGGATACATATAATAACATATTAGCGCAAACATATGCTTTTAGAGCATTGGCACATTATGAATTATTATTATATTATGGCATAGACATAACAGATGATTCTGCATTGGGTGTGCCTTACGTGGATTATGTGTCAGCAGATGCAACTCCAGGTAGAGATACCGTGGGTGATGTTTTAGCTGCAATTGACAGTGATTTAGATCAAGCATTAGCTTTATTTCCAGCGGGTACTAATGATATCAATTTTGCAACTCCTGATTTTGTAACTTTTCTAAGAGCAAGAATAGCTTTAGAAACGGGAGATAATCCTGGCGCAATTGGATTTTGTAATCAATTAATTCCTAATTACCCATTAGCAAATATTAGTCAATATTTGGGGATGTTCAATGAAGATGCGGATAAAACTGAAGTTGTTTGGAACTATGATAATGTACAGGGAGCTAATGCCGGAATTAACTTTTTCTGGAATTTCTCAGGACAAGGTCCTAAATGGGAAATTTCTAGAGAACTATTTGGTTTATTTGAAGACGATGATATTAGAAAAACAGTTGTTCTTGATGATGCTAGTGATTTAGACGATGATAGATTAGTAATTGGAAAATATCCTATTAATGCAAATACATTGGCTATAAATGATTATAAAGCTATGAGAATATCTGAACTATACTTAACTAGAGCAGAAGCTTATGCTAAAGCTGGTCAATTCACTCTTGCAGCAGCAGATGTTTTAGCCGTTCAAGAAGCAAGACATGTCGGAACCCCTGATCCTATTGATTTCAATAATAATCTAGGAGATGCTATTGATGTAATTATACAGGAAAGAAGATTAGAATTATGTTTTGAAGGTCATAGATATATTGACATTAAAAGAGTAAGAGACATAACAGGAGAAGGCATTATACAATCTGAGGATTTAGGTGATTGTGGTGGAGCATATCCATGTGAATTACCAGCTTCTGCCTCTGAATTTATCTTACCTATACCTCAAGGAGAAATTAATGGTAACCCAGTAATTAGTGAACAACAAGCTCCAGGCTATTAATCTTAAAAAAAATAAATAATTATGAAAAATATATTTAAAATATTCCTCATTTGCCTGCTCGTTACTTCATGTGATGAGACAGAGCCGGTAACTTTTGATGGAAGAACCGCAGTAGGTTTTTCTGAAGATATCGTAACGCTAGACATACCTGAAGGAGGTATTACATCAACTGTTGATCTGATATCTACAACAACGTCTTCAGAAGCTAGAACTTTTGATGTTACCGTTGTTGATACATCTGGAGGTATAGAGGCAAGTGATTATTCAATTGGTACAGCTACTATCCCAGCTGATTCTTATGAAGGGTCACTAGATGTAACTTTTAACTATGACGGTTTAGACGATTTTACACCTTATACTTTAACTTTAGCTATTGAAGTACCAGGAGGTGGTAGTGCTTTTCCTCCAGTAACTTTCGAATTTTTGAAAGAGTATGATATCACTACATTTGTTTGTAGTGAGCTTAAGCTTACTATTGTAGCAGATAATTATGCATCTGAAACAACTTGGGAAGTTACAGATGCTACAGGAAATGTTGTAAATTCTGGTGGGCCATATGACGATAGTACAGCAGGTCAAGCATACGTGGCTAATATTGGTCCTTTAGCAGCAGGTGATTATACTTTTACAATCTTCGATTCATATGGCGATGGTTTATTTGATGGAAGTAACGAAGGTACATATGATTTAGTTTGTGCTGCACAAGAAGTGGTTACTTATGCGTCTGGTAGTGGTAATTTCGGTGATTCGGAATCAACTGATTTTACTATCGTAGAATAACAATTAAAAAACATATCTTATGAAAAAAATATTAAAATTATTACCAGTTTTACTTTTTGTTTTCACAATGAGTTGTGAGGATGATGAATTTGATTCAAACTTTTCAGATGACCCTACAACTGGATGGGTTGAGTTTGCAACACCTACTAGCGGTACGACTGTTTCTCCCTTTGCAGAGACATTATCTATACCTGTTAGTTTAAGAGTCCCAGTTTATGAAAACGGGCTGAGCGTAACTTATACTTTACAGGCTGTAGAAGGTGATTTTTCTACCATTGTAACAACAGGGAATACTTTAAATTTCCTTTCAAATGAATTTCCTGGGCCAGAGGGTAATTCTAAAGTTAAGAACATTATATTAAATTTTCAAAACTTAGATACAGTGACTGACCCAATTGTTTTTGATGTGGTTTTAACTGCAGTTGATGTAGATGGTGTGTCTGTAGGCGTTGATTCTGAAAGTATAACGAGTTATAGAGTATCTACACCTTGCCCTGTAGAAACCTCTGACAATTATAACGTAGATGTTGTTGGGCCTGGAAGTCCACCTTCTCACAGTGTGGCTTTAGTTCCTGTACCAGGCGTTGCTAACCAGTATACAGTAAGTTCTACTTGGGGACCAAATTTTGTAGCTGCTGCTACGGGAAACCCTGCTTTTGAGGGGCAGTTTCCTTACCCAGCAGTTATATCTATTAATGATGATTTAACTGTAGATGTATCACCTACTGCTGCTACTCAAGCAGGACCAGGAGGTTCAGGTACTTATGATAGTTGTAATGATGTATTCTTAATTACTTTAACCCAAACTTTGTTTACTACAGATTTTACTGTTGATATAACAATGACTGGTTTATAATCTGTCTCTTATACACATCTCCGAGCCCACGAGACCGAGGCTGATCTC
>OJDK01000492.1_pt1 | contig 15792 bp, 10 predicted proteins | sample 1592791 | NCBI WGS metagenome assembly OJDK01 (sample SAMN05416878, study PRJEB24817) | seawater metagenome | isolation source: Sea water | place: Canada:Atlantic | collected 2013-11
TAAGGAGTCGTCGGCAGCGTCAGATGTGTATAAGAGACAGCCATTAGATTCCCAATAAAAGATTCTATTTATTATTTAACAATTGACTTAATTGAAGAGAAAATAAGTCAAATATCTATTTGGCAAGATAACTAAACATGCTTCGTATCATTCTGTTTTATACAGTACTAATACTACCCAGTTTAAGCTGTGCTGAACAAAACTTAGACTTTGAAAATCATCAAATTAAAACGATCATTAAAAATGAACTCGTAATATTCGCAGGTGCTTATCCAATAAAATATACACCCTGTGGATCATCAGGTTGTATCACTGCTGAAATTTTTGACACTGTAGGTAATAAAACAATCACTCATTACCCTGATGCTTACATAATACTTGATGATGAACGAAAAGAGTTTATCGATAAATATAAAAAAATAGCAATCTGTTAATAATTCAAGGGGTCTCAAGTATCGACTTAGAATTTAAGCGATCATATTATTTATTTAATAATAATGAACTCACTCTGCTAAAAGAAGAGTTTCCACTATTATCAAATCCAAATAAATAAAATGAATGATGGGATCTTTACGATGGCTGGATTTATAAACACCAAAAATAGAATGCTTTATTTGCTATCTATACACTGAATCACTGGACGATTAAATGAAAAATGGAAAACTTAGATTTTACGATAACCAAGGCAATGTAGCTGCTAACCTCCCTTATCAATTATTGCATGATGGTTTAGCAGAAATGTATCTCAGTGATGAAGAAGGCTATAGCCAACATTCGATTTGGAATGAGTCCGAAGCTCATCATGTTGGCGTATTCACTCCAAGTGGCGATTTTAAACATGTATTCAGCTATCCTGAAAAATCATATCTGAGTTACACACCTAAAATCAGTCTATTATCGAGAAGTTATTCTGGTAATTTTCAGTCAATCATCCTTGATAATAGTCTTGCTGAGCTAGAGGCCGATTTAGAGATAAGAATCACAGACATTAATGGGTTACCTATTCCAGAAATGGAATACACCATTAACTACAAAGGTAAAACTCGCAAGCATAAAACAAATGCAGATGGTATAGGCTCTCACTCTGCCAACGTAGGTCATGGGCTAATTGTTAGAATCAAGCGTCAAGACGATCGCTTAATAACCTATCCTGTGCGTTATTTGATGCAAAAAGAAAATATTTGGCACTATACCGTCAGCACAGTATCACTCGAAGTACAAAGCACACAGCCAGATAATCCATCGGTAGATGTTACTGCCAACCTGCCTTATATGAAAGCAGTAGAACCGACCACCATAACAAGTCAGTTTGCATTAGATCAGATTTTTTTATGGGTTGATGAAATTTCAGAAGTTACCTTCATTTCAATGATGGTTCCTATGTTTGGCACCGATATACCTAAAGAGGCCTACCAAACACTTTATGACAACTGTAAAAATAAGAGCTTATTAGCTCCTGAATATGTGATCAGCGATGAAGGTTTAGACAACCACTGGGCTGGATTTAATAAAATAACCAAAACCATCACATTTAGTCCCACGTTTATTGATAAAATAGCAAAAGCGAAAGTCAATAATTCCCAAGCAGCTATTGCCATACTATTTACCATCTTATTAGAAGAATTTGGCCACTACCTAGATGACCTACTTCGAAATGTTTATTCAACAACGGGTGGTGATGCACTCTATGATGAAGGCGCTATATTCGCGTATTCATTAGTCCACTTTGATCTAGTTAATCAGACAACGCTCACTCTTGCAGAATTAGAACACCCTGGCTATAAAGGCCCCATAGAAATTAACTGGCAAGAAGCCATCGGCTCTGTCGAAGAATACGCCAGTGTAGAAGATCAAATCAATGATAGTAAAACCAATTATTTTGAATTCTTTGGTGCAGGCATGGGCAATATAAATGATGCACACTCTCATGGTCACCAGTCCATTGAGCTCATTCTTAGCGAGGTTGGTTTTGATCGAAATACTGAACTGCCTTATGTCTATTTAGGAAACTGGTTGCGTGACTTTTCGCAAATAATCGATCCTGCCATCGTAAGCCTGCACGCCGGTGCTAGTCGTGAAGCAATAAAATCAAAAGAAGCCCTAACCCCAGACTTTTTTGCACACTTCTCAAATGGCTACTCCCGAGATTTTTTAACCCGTCTCATTGGTTATCTAGCCATTAAAAGCTTTATGGAAGATATTCTAGATAAGCACAGTATTAAACCAGAGGATCTCAACCAAACTACCTTGCAGGATATTAATGCAACCGAAGCTCAAAAAGAATTAATTGACCACATTGAAACGCTGATCGTTAAATCAGATATTAACAAGGCAAAAGAAGTCGTTGGTGGCTACCGCTGGCAAGAACACATGGATAATCCAACTTCACCAGCTGGCTTAGATGCTTCTGTAGATGCCAGTTTAATTAACCCTGTTTTTAATCCTCAAGCCTCTAGCAAAGACTTATCAGTTAATCCTAATACAGGTATGCGCTACCACATTGAGTCCTCTGTCGAATACTTAGAAGAAAGATTCAAGATGGCTATGGATGCAGGCCCAACGAAAGAAGGCTTACGTTATTTTGGTGAAGGTCTTCACTTGTTAGAAGATTATTACGCTCATTCCAATTTTATCGAAGTTGGATTGATTCAAATGGGGCACAAGAAGGTTATCCCTTGGGTTACGCTTACCCCAGCTATGAAAGCTGGACAGGAATTGATCCCAATCACTACTGGTTTATTTGGCAGTACCGATGTGCTGGGTAGCCTGCTGCCTAAAGTGGCGGCAATGATTCCCCATGAAGTGCCACCCTATAAGGGAGCCAAAAGAGGTGTTCGCACCCCGACTGATCAAATTCTACTGCTCGCCTTCGAAGAAAAGTCAAAACAACAAGCGTTAAGCAATAGTGACATACCTAGTAATAAACAAGGCAAAGATAACTCACCTATATTAGAAAATGAATACCAAGAATATCTAGAATTACGAGATAAGTGGGCCGATAAAAAAGAAGATAACCCTAAACTAGAAGCTGCATTAGAAGCCAAGCATAATGGATTGAATACAGGATTAGTCATAATTAATATGCCTCTTTCTATAGGAGCAAACCTAGTAGGGGAAAATGTAGGTAGTGCTCAAACGCTAAGCCAAGAAATTACGGGAGAAAAACTAGGTACAAACCCTAGCCACAGTCAGCTTGCTAAAGACCACGACCACCATCATTTACATGATCTAGCCGCGCAACTTGCTATGATTGCCGTACGAGATACGGGTGAAGCAATGAAAGCATACTGGAATGGAGATAAAACATCGGATCCTGTTTCAGTTGCTAAAAAATATTTAGTCCACCCTAAAAATTCACCAGAAAACATCAGCAAAAAGATTAATACCTGGTCAAAGAATAATTTAGCAAGAATCGTCAGATCTGAATCAAAAACAGATGCAGGTCATTATTATGATCAAACAAAAGAAGATCTTAAATTGCTAAAAGAGTCGATAAAGGAAAGCCACAAGCAAATCGAAGTCTTATTTAATAGATTCTTTTAATACCCTATTAACATAAATTACGGATTCATAAAATGTTAGATACCATTAATAAGATCACTTGTATCCTCGTTTTTAGTGTTGGAACTCTACTATCCACAAGCTGTGGTGAAAACGAATTGTCAAGTAATTTGAATAACCCAGCATACATCAAATCTTCTAAACAGGCCGATTTTGCCATCGCGGGTTGTCATATTTATTATAAGGGGAAGGAGCTACCACCGTTCACAGGTACTAAAGTTGATCAAGCACCTACCATTCAAAGTTGGATCGATGTTTTAGGTAATGACTATGTCAATTTTGATGCCAATATTTTCGTTTGGAAAGAACTAGGATTTCGGGTATTTACCCGCAGAGAAGATAAAAATAAGGTACAAACGCTTACCATTATGAAATATGTACCAGTCCCAAAATACATTGAGTTAGAAAATGATGCCAACAACCCTGAGCTACTAGAAGATATGAGAAAATTTTATGGAGATAATCGATATGAAAAAAATTTACCCCAGCGCATTACTGATGCGAAAAACGAGATAACAATTTACTCTCGCACCCCTCACCCAAAACCCATTTGGTTTAACGGTGCAATTATCGAAAATCACTTCAATAAAGAGCTATTTAACCAACAACTGGCTCAATACCGTCAGAAACTGCATGACGGTTATGAATCACCCTGGGGGCAAGGTAGTGGTAGCCAGTTCTTTGAAGGTTATACATACTGGGTTAAATCATCATTTTCTAAATGTGAAGGTGACTGGGGCTTTGAAAGTAGCATTCTTATTAAACAAGAATTTGCACCTGACGATGTAATTGGTGATATTTCCATTGGCCCAGATCGTTAAGTACTATTTTTCATAAAAACTTAAAAAGGATATTTTATGCTCTTTCGTTTCATCTTTATTGTAGGGGTAGTATTACTCACCTCAGGTTTTGGTTTTCTTAACTTTGGAAATAGTTTAGAAAAGGATATTTCCGAGCACGAAGATACTCTAAACAGTATTTTCGTTACTTATTGGAAAGGAGCCAAAATTTCAATACGCTCATTACCCATCACAGAAGATACCAAAGAAATTAATTTTTCTGAGATAAAAAAAGAACAAGCCCAGAGGCTCGGTTTAGGTCCGTATTTAAGCAATATCTACGATTGGGAGTTTTTACTTAAAAACCAGCCAGCTTCTATCGATCCAATATCATTTTCAGAAATTCTCGCATTCTCAAAAGAAGTTTATGACATGCAAGATAATATTGAACAGCTCGATGAAGACGATTACCCCGCCTTTATGGAGGTGGTTGCTAATGGTAGTCGAGTAACGACAGGAGAAATATTAGTCTATCCAAAACCTTGGTCGAATTCTTATGATCACTGGGGATTTGCGCTAGTTATGGAAGCCCAACCTACATTTGGTTCTTGGAAAACTTATGAATTAGATAAGGTCAATATTGATGATTTTTCAACCACAGACTTAAGGGTCTTTACAGCTATGCATAAAGGTTTTGATAACCTTCGTAATCAGTGGTTTTTCTTAGCAGATCAGTCCTTCACCCATAGCATCAATGAATTGAATCGGGGTGATATAAGTCTGAATGAAACAACTAAGTTCTTTGCAGAGGCTCACCTTATTGATGGGTTTACAGTTGAAGAGCAGCTACAGTTATTGCTAAGAGGGGCCTCTTACCTCATGCGCGGCTGGGCAAGACATCAGTCTGATGATGCAGATCTAATGAAGCAGGCTTCTGCTGATATTGAAGAAGCCCTTACTGACTTTAATCGGCTCGGCATTGATAATGAGTTAGTATGGTTAGCTGAAAGCTATGTTTACATTAAAAATGAAGAGCCTAATAAAGCCATAACATCACTGGATAAACTTTCAAATAGTCGCCTCATGTCAAAGAATGAAATAGCGCTCATAGAAGAAACCAAGAACCATCTACAAGACAGAGACCCTGAAAAGGCACTTAACTTTCTGACCGATAAAGTTTTTATGTATAAGTTAGGATCATCCTATGCTTACTCTTATGCTCAAGAGATACGATGGGCAAATATATTAAAAGAATCAGAGCTTGGTAGAAAAATACTGCAACGTTTTAATGATCTGGAAGAAGCAATAAACAAGGCTAAAGAATTTATTTCTTTAGAAGCGCTTAAAAGAAAAGTTAACCTTTGAGCCTGTAATAAACGAACAGGATGATCGATACAACATGGCTAAAAATATTGTGCTTGTAAATGCTGTTATTTCGGATAGCAATGGCATACGCATGGCCAGCCCCTGTTATGCAAGCACAAGTAGGCCCTGGGGTAGGTTTAATTCCAGACCACGAATTATTACAGCGCCCCTATCAGCGCGTTGAATTACCTCTTGAAACGTTTGGTGATGATGAACATCTTGCAAAAATAATGGAGCAAAAAGTAAAGCTGGTGATCAAAGACAAATCCACTGGAAAAGTGCTGCAAGAGAAGCTAGTTCCAGTAGAAGACCCAATGACATCCAGTGCGCTTTTCTTAGATGATGGTCAAGAAATAGAAAGCTATATTCTTTGGCCTCATGAATACCAAGCGCAGCCACTGATTAATAAGGGAAGATCTAAACCTACAGCAGAGAAAGAGCCACTAGTGATTAAGGAGAGCAAGAACGATGCCTAGCCAAGAGAACATTGTACACACGACTCCAGCTGAAGCACCGCCTCCGTTGCAAATTGGAATTTTTTTTTGATGGTACCGGTAATAATGATGATAATTCTAATAAATATTCCAACGTAAAATACCTCTATGACATGTATTTAGGTGACCCTAAAAAAATCTTAGATAACTATACAACCAGAAAATTCTATCAACGAGGAGTAGGGTCTCATCAAGATGATTCTGACTTCGAATCAACCATGGGGACTGGAGCCGAGCCACGCTTTGATAATGTGATATTCCATATCGAGCAATACATAGCTGAATACACTGAAGAATTTAACAGTCAAGCCCCAAGCATAATTTATTTAGACGTCTTCGGTTTTAGCCGGGGGGCCGCCATGGCACGCCATTTTGTGAACTGCATTGCCCAAAATTATTTTGATTTTGAAGACCCCAACATTAACAAACTATTTTCTGATCGCAATATTAAAATCAACTTTTTGGGCGTATTCGATACCGTCGGTTCTTTTGGCATAGCAGGCGATAACATAGACAATGGCTACAGTTTTTATATTCACCCTAATTGGATTAAATCAAAGGCCGTACATATTTACGCCCTAAATGAATACCGCTGGGGGTTTGATTTACAAGCCGTGATGGAACAGCAAGACAGCAATTACCCTATTGATATAGCCGATGAAAAGCTAATAGAGCTAGGCCTTCCCGGTGCACATTCCGATATTGGCGGTGGCTATGAGATGAACAAACTAGAGCAATTTTGTGATAATAGTCTGCTAGCCTGCATAGCATTAGAGAAAATGGCCCAATATGCCAGTGAAAGCGATGTACCTTTAGGTACAGATTATAAAGATGCTGCGAGACGAAGTGTCACCACCGACAATAAAAACTTCAATCACATGAAGTCCAGCTACACCTATATTCAACCTTACCTCGAAGATAATGCGTTAAGGTCTTCACTAGGGCTATGGTGTGAACAAATAGCCTTAAAAGATATTTACCAGCATAAACGCGAAAAGACGCTCCCTTCAACAAAACTCGCAGGGCATGCGGGGGCGTCAGCAAAAATAAGGCTTCATAATATTGAAAAAACTATTGAAATAATTGATGACAAAATCAAATTATCAGAACAACAGATTCTAGAGATATTCAGTACTGAACAAGAATTTTTTTCTTTCAAAGATAACTACAGAATTTTATATCTAAACTACATGCATAGATCACACAGCCCATTTAATTCAACATTCGCAATGGGCAAGCAAGATGCCGATGAAAACTTTTGGCTCTGGAATAAAACAATTTCCGACGAAAGACCTCATCGTGATATTTTCTATAATCAATATAAAGATTTTGAAAAAAACAACCGCCCAAGAGCCTGGAGTGGAAGTTCTAAGATAAATGAACCTGAGATATTTAAAGTATTAGAGTCAATAAAGTGGGAGGACGAAACTCGTGGTTAATATTAAACATTCCTTAATCGTTTTATTATCTATTGCTCTACTATCAGGCTGCGAACAAATATTCGCAGTAAAAAACTATGTAAAATCCTTTTTTCATGAGGAAGTAGTATTTTTTTATACATCTACAGACTACCCGGATAAGCTCACTGATGATAAAAGTAAGGATTTAAGACAAAGAACGTTAGTTTTTGGCCCTTACATGCCCAATATTAGCAGTGGTGGTGGGTTTGGTGGAAATTACCACCCTTATAAAGGCCCAATGGAAGGAGAAGAAATTGTCGCTTTCTGGCGTATGCCACTCAAACAACAGACCGTTCACTATTACGTTCGCAGCGAACCCAATAAAGGCATAATAAGAGCCCCCAGAGATGGGCATAGGGCTTACAATGTAGGTGTTGCACTTGGGCCTATGCGAACGGGCACGACAGGATTAACGGATTATCAATTTAGAACCGCTCAAATAGCACACGAAAATGTTGTTGGCAGTCCAATTCTTTACCGCTGGGGGGAATGGGATAAACTCTATTACATTACAGGTATTTTTACTGGCCAAGAGCTTCAAAACAAACCGCATAAATTCCACGAAATCCAAGGCATTGCCATCACGGCCAAGCAGTATGATAAATTATACAAACGCTGTCATGGTGAGTGGAAAGCCGTAAAGTGTTTTATGGACGAAAGCTTTCCTAACTTAACGCCTGAGCAGCTTGCTTATATTAAATCACGAAAGCACCCTAATGACGACGATCGCTTAGCGGATAAATTCCCTAAACCAATACCCTATAAGAATATTTTTTTATAATTGTTAAATCAGGAACTCACCAAATACTGGAAATATACTATGACATCAACCATCATCACTTTCATTTTTTTACTACTATCTCTTCCTTCACACTCAGCGCAAGTTGTCATACCTTTCGAAACATTATGGGAGGTTGATGACAATGAGACCATAGAAATTACAACTTACAATTACGCTCGTACTCCACCAAAGGTAACAATCGATTGGGGAGATAATAATATTGAAAACTTTATCAGTAAACAAACACGTGGATTATGGGAAAATGAAACGTCTGTAAAACATACCTATATTAATAAAGGAGCTTATAAAGTAAGAATTTATTTTGTGGATAGCATGGTACGGTTTGACAATCAATCCGCGTTAAAATCAATATTAAACTGGGGGAACTACGGTTGCTATATTGTTAATGGCATCTTCAAAAATTCAGGACTGGAAAGAATTGATGCAGAAGGTCAGCCTAACTGCGATGATTTTACAGGTATGTTTCGTATGGCTAAACATTTTAATGACGACTTAAATCACTGGGATATGAGTAACGTTACGCGTATTTCAGCAATGTTCAGCGGAGCCATATCATTTAATGGAAATATTAGTGACTGGGAAACGTCAAATCTAGAAGATGTGAGTAACTTATTTAAAAATGCTAAAATGTTTAACGGTGATATTAGCCAATGGAATACCAATAACATCTCTGATGTTGACTACTTATTCAGTGGTGCCGAAAAATTCAATCAAGATCTGTCGCAGTGGAACCTGACAAAAGCAACTAATATTGATAGCCTATTTTATAATGCCAAATCATTTAAAGGCCCATTACCTAAACTTGCGATTGACAACATAACCTATGCCAGAAACGCATTTTATGGAGCTTCGTTGTTAAAAGCCGATTTATCGAACTGGAAAACCAATCACATCAATTATTGTTATCATTTTGTTAACCCAGAAGATAATCAAATCACCCTACCCGCTTTTGAGAATTGCAGCATTACAGGAAATTCTCTATGAATTACAACGAAGACTGAAGTGCCACCCTATAAGGGAGCCAAAAGAGGTGTTCGCACCCCGACTGATCAAATTCTACTGCTCGCCTTCGAAGAAAAGTCAAAACAACAAGCGTTAAGCAATAGTGACATACCTAGTAATAAACAAGGCAAAGATAACTCACCTATATTAGAAAATGAATACCAAGAATATCTAGAATTACGAGATAAGTGGGCCGATAAAAAAGAAGATAACCCTAAACTAGAAGCTGCATTAGAAGCCAAGCATAATGGATTGAATACAGGATTAGTCATAATTAATATGCCTCTTTCTATAGGAGCAAACCTAGTAGGGGAAAATGTAGGTAGTGCTCAAACGCTAAGCCAAGAAATTACGGGAGAAAAACTAGGTACAAACCCTAGCCACAGTCAGCTTGCTAAAGACCACGACCACCATCATTTACATGATCTAGCCGCGCAACTTGCTATGATTGCCGTACGAGATACGGGTGAAGCAATGAAAGCATACTGGAATGGAGATAAAACATCGGATCCTGTTTCAGTTGCTAAAAAATATTTAGTCCACCCTAAAAATTCACCAGAAAACATCAGCAAAAAGATTAATACCTGGTCAAAGAATAATTTAGCAAGAATCGTCAGATCTGAATCAAAAACAGATGCAGGTCATTATTATGATCAAACAAAAGAAGATCTTAAATTGCTAAAAGAGTCGATAAAGGAAAGCCACAAGCAAATCGAAGTCTTATTTAATAGATTCTTTTAATACCCTATTAACATAAATTACGGATTCATAAAATGTTAGATACCATTAATAAGATCACTTGTATCCTCGTTTTTAGTGTTGGAACTCTACTATCCACAAGCTGTGGTGAAAACGAATTGTCAAGTAATTTGAATAACCCAGCATACATCAAATCTTCTAAACAGGCCGATTTTGCCATCGCGGGTTGTCATATTTATTATAAGGGGAAGGAGCTACCACCGTTCACAGGTACTAAAGTTGATCAAGCACCTACCATTCAAAGTTGGATCGATGTTTTAGGTAATGACTATGTCAATTTTGATGCCAATATTTTCGTTTGGAAAGAACTAGGATTTCGGGTATTTACCCGCAGAGAAGATAAAAATAAGGTACAAACGCTTACCATTATGAAATATGTACCAGTCCCAAAATACATTGAGTTAGAAAATGATGCCAACAACCCTGAGCTACTAGAAGATATGAGAAAATTTTATGGAGATAATCGATATGAAAAAAATTTACCCCAGCGCATTACTGATGCGAAAAACGAGATAACAATTTACTCTCGCACCCCTCACCCAAAACCCATTTGGTTTAACGGTGCAATTATCGAAAATCACTTCAATAAAGAGCTATTTAACCAACAACTGGCTCAATACCGTCAGAAACTGCATGACGGTTATGAATCACCCTGGGGGCAAGGTAGTGGTAGCCAGTTCTTTGAAGGTTATACATACTGGGTTAAATCATCATTTTCTAAATGTGAAGGTGACTGGGGCTTTGAAAGTAGCATTCTTATTAAACAAGAATTTGCACCTGACGATGTAATTGGTGATATTTCCATTGGCCCAGATCGTTAAGTACTATTTTTCATAAAAACTTAAAAAGGATATTTTATGCTCTTTCGTTTCATCTTTATTGTAGGGGTAGTATTACTCACCTCAGGTTTTGGTTTTCTTAACTTTGGAAATAGTTTAGAAAAGGATATTTCCGAGCACGAAGATACTCTAAACAGTATTTTCGTTACTTATTGGAAAGGAGCCAAAATTTCAATACGCTCATTACCCATCACAGAAGATACCAAAGAAATTAATTTTTCTGAGATAAAAAAAGAACAAGCCCAGAGGCTCGGTTTAGGTCCGTATTTAAGCAATATCTACGATTGGGAGTTTTTACTTAAAAACCAGCCAGCTTCTATCGATCCAATATCATTTTCAGAAATTCTCGCATTCTCAAAAGAAGTTTATGACATGCAAGATAATATTGAACAGCTCGATGAAGACGATTACCCCGCCTTTATGGAGGTGGTTGCTAATGGTAGTCGAGTAACGACAGGAGAAATATTAGTCTATCCAAAACCTTGGTCGAATTCTTATGATCACTGGGGATTTGCGCTAGTTATGGAAGCCCAACCTACATTTGGTTCTTGGAAAACTTATGAATTAGATAAGGTCAATATTGATGATTTTTCAACCACAGACTTAAGGGTCTTTACAGCTATGCATAAAGGTTTTGATAACCTTCGTAATCAGTGGTTTTTCTTAGCAGATCAGTCCTTCACCCATAGCATCAATGAATTGAATCGGGGTGATATAAGTCTGAATGAAACAACTAAGTTCTTTGCAGAGGCTCACCTTATTGATGGGTTTACAGTTGAAGAGCAGCTACAGTTATTGCTAAGAGGGGCCTCTTACCTCATGCGCGGCTGGGCAAGACATCAGTCTGATGATGCAGATCTAATGAAGCAGGCTTCTGCTGATATTGAAGAAGCCCTTACTGACTTTAATCGGCTCGGCATTGATAATGAGTTAGTATGGTTAGCTGAAAGCTATGTTTACATTAAAAATGAAGAGCCTAATAAAGCCATAACATCACTGGATAAACTTTCAAATAGTCGCCTCATGTCAAAGAATGAAATAGCGCTCATAGAAGAAACCAAGAACCATCTACAAGACAGAGACCCTGAAAAGGCACTTAACTTTCTGACCGATAAAGTTTTTATGTATAAGTTAGGATCATCCTATGCTTACTCTTATGCTCAAGAGATACGATGGGCAAATATATTAAAAGAATCAGAGCTTGGTAGAAAAATACTGCAACGTTTTAATGATCTGGAAGAAGCAATAAACAAGGCTAAAGAATTTATTTCTTTAGAAGCGCTTAAAAGAAAAGTTAACCTTTGAGCCTGTAATAAACGAACAGGATGATCGATACAACATGGCTAAAAATATTGTGCTTGTAAATGCTGTTATTTCGGATAGCAATGGCATACGCATGGCCAGCCCCTGTTATGCAAGCACAAGTAGGCCCTGGGGTAGGTTTAATTCCAGACCACGAATTATTACAGCGCCCCTATCAGCGCGTTGAATTACCTCTTGAAACGTTTGGTGATGATGAACATCTTGCAAAAATAATGGAGCAAAAAGTAAAGCTGGTGATCAAAGACAAATCCACTGGAAAAGTGCTGCAAGAGAAGCTAGTTCCAGTAGAAGACCCAATGACATCCAGTGCGCTTTTCTTAGATGATGGTCAAGAAATAGAAAGCTATATTCTTTGGCCTCATGAATACCAAGCGCAGCCACTGATTAATAAGGGAAGATCTAAACCTACAGCAGAGAAAGAGCCACTAGTGATTAAGGAGAGCAAGAACGATGCCTAGCCAAGAGAACATTGTACACACGACTCCAGCTGAAGCACCGCCTCCGTTGCAAATTGGAATTTTTTTTTGATGGTACCGGTAATAATGATGATAATTCTAATAAATATTCCAACGTAAAATACCTCTATGACATGTATTTAGGTGACCCTAAAAAAATCTTAGATAACTATACAACCAGAAAATTCTATCAACGAGGAGTAGGGTCTCATCAAGATGATTCTGACTTCGAATCAACCATGGGGACTGGAGCCGAGCCACGCTTTGATAATGTGATATTCCATATCGAGCAATACATAGCTGAATACACTGAAGAATTTAACAGTCAAGCCCCAAGCATAATTTATTTAGACGTCTTCGGTTTTAGCCGGGGGGCCGCCATGGCACGCCATTTTGTGAACTGCATTGCCCAAAATTATTTTGATTTTGAAGACCCCAACATTAACAAACTATTTTCTGATCGCAATATTAAAATCAACTTTTTGGGCGTATTCGATACCGTCGGTTCTTTTGGCATAGCAGGCGATAACATAGACAATGGCTACAGTTTTTATATTCACCCTAATTGGATTAAATCAAAGGCCGTACATATTTACGCCCTAAATGAATACCGCTGGGGGTTTGATTTACAAGCCGTGATGGAACAGCAAGACAGCAATTACCCTATTGATATAGCCGATGAAAAGCTAATAGAGCTAGGCCTTCCCGGTGCACATTCCGATATTGGCGGTGGCTATGAGATGAACAAACTAGAGCAATTTTGTGATAATAGTCTGCTAGCCTGCATAGCATTAGAGAAAATGGCCCAATATGCCAGTGAAAGCGATGTACCTTTAGGTACAGATTATAAAGATGCTGCGAGACGAAGTGTCACCACCGACAATAAAAACTTCAATCACATGAAGTCCAGCTACACCTATATTCAACCTTACCTCGAAGATAATGCGTTAAGGTCTTCACTAGGGCTATGGTGTGAACAAATAGCCTTAAAAGATATTTACCAGCATAAACGCGAAAAGACGCTCCCTTCAACAAAACTCGCAGGGCATGCGGGGGCGTCAGCAAAAATAAGGCTTCATAATATTGAAAAAACTATTGAAATAATTGATGACAAAATCAAATTATCAGAACAACAGATTCTAGAGATATTCAGTACTGAACAAGAATTTTTTTCTTTCAAAGATAACTACAGAATTTTATATCTAAACTACATGCATAGATCACACAGCCCATTTAATTCAACATTCGCAATGGGCAAGCAAGATGCCGATGAAAACTTTTGGCTCTGGAATAAAACAATTTCCGACGAAAGACCTCATCGTGATATTTTCTATAATCAATATAAAGATTTTGAAAAAAACAACCGCCCAAGAGCCTGGAGTGGAAGTTCTAAGATAAATGAACCTGAGATATTTAAAGTATTAGAGTCAATAAAGTGGGAGGACGAAACTCGTGGTTAATATTAAACATTCCTTAATCGTTTTATTATCTATTGCTCTACTATCAGGCTGCGAACAAATATTCGCAGTAAAAAACTATGTAAAATCATTTTTTCATGAAGAAGTGGTATTTTTTTATGCTTCTAATAGCTACCCTGATCAACTGAAGGATCCTAAAAGTAAGAGTTTCAGACAAAGAACGTTAGTTTTTGGCCCTTATATGCCAAATATTGGTGGAGGTGGTGGTGCTTTCGGTGGAAATTACCATCCTTATGAAGGTTCAATGGAAGGTAAAGAAATTGTCGCTTTCTGGCGTATGCCACTCACACAACAGACCGTTCATTATTACGCTCGCAGCGAACCCAACAAGGGCATTATAAGAGCCTCTAGAGGTGGGCATAGGGCTTACAATGTAGGTGTTGCGCTTGGACCAATGAGAGTATTGAAGTCTGGTTTAAATAACAAACAATTCAATAGAGCGGAGATAGTTGATTACACCCTGTCAGGAAAACCGCTCTATTATCGCTGGGGCGACTGGGATAAATTGTATTATGTAACAGGAATATTTACGGCTCGTGAATTAAAGACTATCCCTCGCAAATTCCACGAAATCCAAGGTATAGCCATCACGACCGAACAGTACGATAAGCTATACAAACGCTGTCATGGTGAATGGAAAGCTGTGAAGTGCTTTATGGACGAAAGCTTTCCAGATTTAACCGCTGAGCAATTAGAGTATATTCAATCCCGAAAACACCCTGATGACAATGATCGATTAGCGGGGAAATTTCCTAAACCAGAGCCTTATGTTAATCGATGGTTATAGTGGGTATTAAGATTCTATTACGATATTCTCTATCAAGAATATATTAACAGGTCCCACTATTCAATCATTACAACAACCAGCATGGGCCAGCAAGATACGGATGAGAATTTTAAGCTATGGAATAAAACAGTATCTGATGATAGGCCTCGCCGGGATATTTTCACCGTTCAATATAAAGATTTTGAAAAGATAAATATCAAACGAACTCAGTCTAAAAAACAAAACAACAGTCGACATGGTACGGCAGACACAGAAGCTGCTCCTGAATTTAATATACTTGAATCTAATTTCTGGGCAGATCCGAATGAGGAAGGTTCTACACTATGAATATCACAAAATTATTATTGATTTCTATAACGGTTTTAGCTCTATTTGGCTGTAGTGCGAGTAGATACATCACCTCTATTTTCCATGAAGAAGCCGTTTCTATTTATGTATCTACAAATTATCCAGATCAACTAACAGATGAGCCTAGCCGAAAATTACGACAGAGAACTCTGAACTTTGGCCCTTACAGACCTAATATTAGTAGAGGTGGAGGTGGATTTAGTGACAACAAACTCTCTTACGAAGGTCCGATGGAAGGTGAAGAAATAGTCGCTTTATGGCGCATGCCGACCAAACAAAAAATGCTGCACTATTACGTTCGAAGTGAACCCGACAAAGGAATAATCAGAGCTCCTAGAGG
>OJDK01000494.1_pt1 | contig 15649 bp, 16 predicted proteins | sample 1592791 | NCBI WGS metagenome assembly OJDK01 (sample SAMN05416878, study PRJEB24817) | seawater metagenome | isolation source: Sea water | place: Canada:Atlantic | collected 2013-11
AGTCACGGGGGCTGGCGGGTTATGTAGGTCGGATTAGGCGTAGCCGTAATCCGACACCCCACCGGATCCAACCCACTAAACCGGAATCAAATGCTCGAACAACAGCTGGGGATTGCGCTGGCCACGGAATTCGTTGACCTCCAGACGGTACACCCCGCGCACCTTGCTGATGCGGCTGGGCAACGCCTCCACGGCCACGTTGAAATGGATGGCATCAATCACCCCGCTGATCCCGGGCAGGCCCAGGGTCAGCTTTAGGTGCCGCTCGCCAACGATGCGATGTTTCAGCACCTCGAACTCGCCATCGAAACTCGGTGCCGGGAAGCCCTGACCCCAGGGGAAGCGGTGGCTGAGTAATTCCGCATTGGTCAGGGACAATTCCTGATCGGTTAGCTCACCGTCGGTTTCGACGATACGCTCCAGCGCTTTCGGTGACAGCAACTCACCCACCGCTTTTTCAAAGGCCACCTTGAACGTGTCCAGCTTATCCAGTTCCAGCGACAGACCCGCCGCCATGGCATGGCCGCCGAACTTGTTCAGTAGCCCGGGGTTGGCCGTGGCCACTGCATCCAGGGCATCGCGCAGATGCAAACCGGGAATGGACCGGCCAGAGCCTTTCAACTGGCCGCGCTGCTGGGCAGGCGCAAAGGCAATCACCGGACGATGAATGGCTTCTTTCACCCGTGAAGCAAGAATCCCCACCACCCCTTCGTGCCACTCCTTGCCGTACAGGCACAGCCCGGCAGGCAGGTTGTCCGCATCCAGCCGAGCCACCTCTTCCATGGCCGCATCGCGCATACCGTGTTCGATGGAGCGACGCTCGCGGTTAATGGTATCCAGGTCCTGTGCCATCTCGGTGGCCTCGGCGTCGGTTTCCGCCAGCAGGCAAGCGATACCCTGGGTCATATCGGTAAGGCGCCCCGCCGCATTCAGCCGTGGCCCCACCGCAAAGCCCATGTCCGCCGCCAGCACGCGGTTGGGGTCACGCCCGGCGACTTGTAACAACGCGCGAATGCCCGGGCAGCCTTTACCGGCGCGAATCCGCCGCAGGCCCTGTTCCACCAACACCCGGTTGGCATCATCCAGCACCACCACATCGGCCACCGTGCCCAATGCCACCAAATCCAGCAGGTCGGTAATGGGCGCACTGGCGGCCACGTTCAGCTCACGCAACGCCCGCTGAAGGTCCATCAATAGATAAAACGCCACCCCGACCCCGGCCAGATTGGTGGCCGGAAAATCTTCGCAACCGGGCAGACGCGGGTTCACCAGCGCATCCGCTTCCGGCAGGGTATCACCGGGCAGGTGATGGTCAGTAATCAGCACCCGCATGCCCTGTGCCCGAGCAGCAGCCACGCCATCCACACTGGCAATGCCGTTATCCACGGTGATGATCAGGTCCGGGTTGTACAGCTCTTTGGCCAGGTCCACGATGGCGGGCGACAGGCCATAGCCGTATTCAAAGCGGTCCGGCACCAGAAAGTCCGGGCGTGGATACCCCAGCCGCTCCAGGCCTCGCACCATCAAAGTGGTGGCGGTGGCGCCGTCCGCATCGTAGTCACCCACAATACAAATGCGCCAATGGTCAGCCCGCCCTTGTAAAAGCAGCTCCACAGCCCCACGCAAACCAGTGAACTGCTCGGGATGGGGCAGGCGTTTCAAGCCCAGGTTCAGCTGGGCCGGATCCGTGACCCCTCGCCCGGCCAAAATCCGCGCCAGCATGGGCGGCACATCCGGCCAGTCCGGCGTGTGCTGCGGCCGGCGGGTGATCTTGGGCAAGCTGGGTTTGTCGATGGGCATGGCAGTGCTCGGTGACCTAGGGGCGCAACTTTTTTGTAGGAGCGCCACTGGAGGTGCGAACCGCGATAACGCGGAATCGTTCAAAGAACGATCCCGATCCTCGCTGCGCTCGGTTCGCGGCTCAAGCGCCGCTCCTACAGTGGAAGCTCAAGCCCGGCAGTCTGCCACGGCGTCGCTCGAACAGCACGAACACAAGGAGTAAGTGATGAAATTTTCACCATACGGCGCCCCACAATCACCACTACGACCAGATAGTCACAAATTAGGGCTAAAAAAGTCATCCCGCTTCCCTATACTTGCGGGCCTACGAGTTTCGTTGTTTATGTAAGCAAACACTCACATGAATGCTATATAAACGGCGCGCCCACCCCGGAATTCGGGGCCTGGGGCACACCAAAGCGGTCATTAAAGCCGCGTACTTTGGGACTGGAGAGCAGAAGCTATGATCTATCAAGGCAACGCCGTAAGCGTACAACTGCTTGACGACGGCATCGCCGAACTGAAGTTTGACCTTCAGGGCGAGTCCGTTAACAAGTTCAATCAGGAAACCGTGGAAGACCTCGGTAAGGCTGTGGAAGCTGTTAAAGGTAACAGCGACATCAAAGGCCTGATCGTGACTTCCGGCAAAGGGGTTTTCATTGTTGGCGCCGACATCACCGAATTCACAGACATGTTCAAGCTGCCGGAAGATGAAATCGCCGGCTGGTGTCTGAAATCCAACGAAGTCTTCAACGCTTTTGAAGACCTCGACATTCCCAAAGTGGCGGCCGTTAACGGCATCGCTCTGGGTGGCGGCCTGGAAATGTGCCTGGCCGCAGACTTCCGCGTACTGAGCGAAAAAGCCCAGGTCGGTCTGCCGGAAGTGAAGCTGGGCCTGTACCCGGGCTTCGGCGGCACCGTGCGTCTGCCCCGCCTGATCGGTGTGGACAACGCTGTTGAATGGATCGCCGCTGCTGGCCAGCACAAGGCCGACAAAGCACTGAAAGACGGCGTGGCTGATGCGGTTGTCGCCCCTGACGAACTGCAAAACGCCGCCATCGATCTGGTCAAGCAGTGCCTGGCCGGCAAGATCGACTTCCGCGCCAAGCGCGCCGAGAAGCTCGAGCCGCTGAAACTGCCGCCCATGGAAAACATGATGGCCTTCCAGACCTGCACCGCCATGGTGATGGGCCAGGCTGGCAAGAACTACCCGGCACCGGTTGCAGCCGTGAACACCATGCAAAAGCACGGTGGCATGAACCGCGACAAGGCCCTGGAAGTGGAAGCCAAAGGCTTCGCCAAAGTGGCCAAGTCTTCCCAGGCTACCTGCTTGGTCGGCCTGTTCCTGGCAGACCAGCAAGTGAAAAAGGTCAACGGCAAAACCGCCAAGGCCTCCAAAGAGATCAACCAGGCGGCGGTACTGGGCGCAGGCATCATGGGCGGCGGCATCGCCTTCCAGTCTGCCTCCAAAGGCACTCCGATCATCATGAAGGACATCGCCGACAAGGCGCTGGACCTGGGCATGAGCGAAGCCAGCAAATTGCTGACCAAGCGCGTTGATCGCAAGAAAATGAAGCCGGCCAAAATGGCCGAAGTGCTGTCCTCTATCCGCCCGACCCTGAACTACGGCGACTTCGCCAACGTGAACGTGGTTGTTGAAGCGGTTGTTGAGAACCAGAAGGTCAAGCAGTCCGTGCTGGCGGAAGTGGAAGGCGAAGTGACCGAGGGCACCGTGCTGGCCTCCAACACCTCCACCATTTCCATCACCAAACTGGCTGAAGCCCTGAAGCGTCCGGAAGACTTCGCCGGCATGCACTTCTTCAACCCGGTACACATGATGCCGCTGGTGGAAGTGATCCGTGGTGAAAAGACCTCCGACGAAACCGTTGGCACCCTGGTGGCCTACGCCCAGAAAATGGGCAAAACCCCCATCGTGGTTAACGACTGCCCCGGCTTCCTGGTTAACCGTGTACTGTTCCCCTACTTCGGCGGCTTCGGCATGCTGATGCGCGACGGTGCCGATTTCCAGGCGGTCGATAAAGTCATGCAGAAGTTCGGCTGGCCCATGGGCCCGGCGTACCTGATGGACGTGGTTGGCATCGACACCGGTGTTCACGCGGCCCAGGTCATGGCTGAAGGCTTCCCCGAGCGCATGCAGTACGACTTCAAAGATGTGTCTACCGTGATGTTCGAAAACGAGCGTTACGGCCAGAAGAACGGCATCGGCTTCTACAAGTACGAGCTGGACAAGAAAGGCAAAACCAAAAAGGTTGTCGACGAGTCCACCTACGAACTGATCAAGCCGCACGTTGCGGACACCAAGGAATTTGATGCGGAAGAAATTATCGCCCGCATGATGATCCCCATGTGCACCGAAACCGTTCGCTGCCTGGAAGACAACATCGTAGGTTCCGCTGCCGAGGCCGACATGGCCATGATCTACGGCATCGGCTTCCCTCCCTTCCGTGGCGGTCCGCTGCGTTACATCGACAGTGTTGGCGTTAAAGAATTCGTCGCGCTGTGTGACAAGTACGCGCACCTGGGTGGCATCTACGAAGCACCGCAGATGCTCAAAGACATGGCCGCCAAGGGCGAGTCTTTCTTCGCCTAAGCCACGGACACAGGAGATTTAGAAATGAGCTTGAATCCAAAAGACGTTGTTATCGTCGATGCGGTCCGTACCCCCATGGGCAAGAGCCGTAATGGCCAGTTCCGTCATGTGCGTGCCGAAAAACTGTCAGCCCAGCTGATCCAGGCGCTGATGGCCCGTAACCCGAACTGGGACACCCAGCTCACTGAAGATGTGATTTGGGGCTGTGTAAACCAGACCAAAGAACAGGGCATGAACATCGCCCGTAACATCTCCATGCTGGCCGGTCTGCCGCGCACCAGCGCTGCACAAACCGTGAACCGTCTGTGTGGTTCTTCCATGCAGGCACTGCACTCCGCCTCACAAAGCATCATGACCGGCAACGGCGATGTATTTGTTATCGGTGGTGTAGAGCACATGGGCCACGTGGCCATGGATCACGGCATCGACCTGAACCCGGAAATGTCCAAAGTGGCTGCCAAGGCATCCAACATGATGGGCCTGACCGCGGAAATGCTGGGCAAGATGCACGGCATCACCCGTGAACAACAGGACGCCTTCGGCGTTCGTTCACACCGCCTAGCGTGGGAAGCCACCCAGCAGGGTCGTTGGGACAACGAAATCGTTCCCATCGAAGGTCACGACCAGAACGGCCACAAAGTGCTGTGCGAAATCGACGAAGTAATTCGTCCCGGTGCCAGCATCGAAGACATGCAGAAACTGCGTCCGGTATTCGATCCGGCCAACGGTACCGTTACTGCCGGTACTTCTTCTGCCCTGTCTGACGGTGCCTCCGCCATGCTGGTCATGAGCGCCGAACGTGCCCAAGCCCTGGGCCTGAAGCCTCGCGCCAAGATCCGCTCCATGGCTGTAGCCGGTTGCGACGCCGCCATCATGGGTTACGGTCCGGTACCGGCCACCCAGAAAGCACTGGCGCGCGCAGGCCTGACCATCGACGACATCGACTATGTAGAACTGAACGAAGCGTTCGCTGCACAGTCCCTGCCGGTGGCCAAGGACCTGAAGCTGATCGACAAGATGGAAGAGAAAGTGAACCTGAACGGTGGCGCTATCGCCTTGGGCCACCCGCTGGGTTGCTCAGGTGCACGTATCACCGGCACCCTGCTGAACGTCATGGAATGGAAAGACGGCCAAATCGGTCTTGCCACCATGTGTATCGGCCTGGGTCAGGGTATCGCTACCGTCATTGAACGGGTTTGATAAACGCCTGATGCCCAACCCCTGACGCCGGATGCAATTCGGCACTCAGGCCCGGCAACGCATTTCCGGCCCGCCTCACAAGGGCAGGACTGGAAACAAAAAACCCCGGCTTACCCGCCGGGGTTTTTCTTTATTTAACAAACCAACACTGATTTTTAGACCCAGCTCAAACCCTGCCCCTCGCCTCACCACCATTGCCTCCGGTACAGTAAGAAATTCTGTCACCGCAAAAGACACAATACGGTAAAGCGTTATTAACCTGCCGCCCTGGAGGATAAATGCATGCTTAACTGGATTGCAGAACATCAAAAGAGCCTCTCAGTTATCGCCAGCTTCAGCTCCGTGCTTATCTGGCTGGTCTACGCGCAACTGCTCTACCTGGGTTTTCGTCGGCAACGTAGCTCACGACTCATCATTAACCGTGGTCGCAACAAAGATATCAGTGCGCTCTGCCTAATCAGCAACATGAGTGCCGAATCCGTTTTCATTCAATACATCATCGCCGAACTGCATACCTCACAAGGCGTCATCACCATGGATGTGACGGACTTCGAGCAGGAGTACAACAAGGGCGACGAAGACGAGGAACAACGCAATAACGACACGTCTGGCGTTATCGATGTCACCGAAAACACCCGCCAAGGCCCCATCAAGCCAGGGGGATTCTCGCACATCGGTACGTTCAAGGAATTGGTGGAACGCATCGCCCGCTGTGAGAACATCAACATGGATGGGCACATGCCACAGAGTGATATTGAGTTCTCCCATATCACCATTCGGCTAATCGGTATCTATGGGCCGGAGAACAAACCGATTGGTGCGGAACGTGGCTTCGACCTCACCTACAACGAGGAGCAATTCTCGCTAAGGCCTGCTTCGTGGGATACCAAGCAACTCACCTCGATGCGCCAGCGCCGCAAGCTACATAAAATCGTGGAAAGCCTGAATGCGACGAACTTTTCTTCGTCTTCGTCGTTTAGTCGAGAGAAACGTGAAAAAGCGAGCTGAAGGTGTTTGCCGAGATTATCCAGAGAATCAGGTGGGCTGAACAGAGTTGTTCAGCCCTCGGGCCTAGCCTCTGTGTCGAAACGCACGGGGCAAGACCTGGCCCCGGATCCCCGTAAATACCTGAACTCATTATCATTTTTCTCAATCAGCGCATTGGCCTGATCCAGGACCGTTGCATCTAACAGCCCCTGTGGATCCTGCTGCTCCAGCGCCCACACCATGATGTCCCGGCTTTCGTCAATCACAGCACCACCGGCAAGCCGCAAACCCGCAAACAAAACCCCCAAGCGGGCCCGCATGGCATAGGGGCAGCGACGAAAGGAATACAAACAATCAAGTGAAGCCGTCGTAGCGATAGTTCACAACTGGATCAGGGGTGTATTTGCGCAACGGGGAACCGGTATTCCTGCTCACCGTCGGCGGAATGATAGATTTTCTGGTCCCTTTGGTAACGGGTTGGCGCACGGGGCAAGAGCTGACCCTCGTGTTCCTCAGAAGCTACCATTCTTCGGCAGAATTAAAATCTTCTTTTACATATACTACCACCCCATCCTTTTCACAATCTTTGGAAAGACTCTCCAGCCACCCCGTTGAGAAAAACTCCGGCATGCAGTTGTGCACGTTTTCGTCAATCCTGTAATCTAAAAAAATTATTTTGTTACTTAAATCGGAGGACCTATTATTAAAAGCGATCTTGATAGGTTTTTTTCCTTCGCAGTCTAAAACAAAACCCTCTCCCCTGGACATAATCATCACGCGGCCAAAATCCGAACGATCAAAAGAATTCTTACAGGTTTGATCATTTATCACCACCTTCAGCGTATAACTATCAAAATGATCATCAAAGCCATATAAAGGTCCATCGCCATACCCCCTCAAAGTAATATCAATGAACCCGGGGTAATAACTACTTTCTGACAAGTTCGCCCATCCACCATTTACAAACGCATAATCCTCATCCTTAACTACGTAACCGCCACTGTTAGCTGCGCCTACCAACATCACCATCAGCAATAAAGAAGCTAAATTCTTACTCAGAACAGACATACCCCCCTCCTTTCAAACGTTCTCACTGAGATAAAATCACACAAAAAAAGCCACCCAAAAGTCAAAATATTCATACATACCTCTGAAACTATTGACTTACCACCAATTGAGCCACACCAAACATCTGCAAACCAAAAACCGCCACAGCCCACCCCAAGAATATATTTCTTCGTGAAACCTTATTTCTTTTCGACTTACAAAAAGATGCAATCGCAACATGCAGCAGCGGAAAAACAAAAACCGCACCTATTGATTGGGCAATCACATCCTGCACCAAAAGTTCGTGCTCAAAGTATCCAAACCCGCCATATTCTCTAATAGACGTAAGGAAAAAGGAGACTACAAAGGCCAGAAGCTGAATGCCTAAAACAAGAACAATGGGCTTTGGCTTTTTCTCAACCCCAAGAGCAACATCAAATTTTTTATTCATATCACATCCAAATAATTTTAATTATTCCAAAATTAGTTGCAAATTTATCATGGGAGCATTGGGGGGTCAGATACCCTCTTGAAGGTCAAGCCTGTTCATTGCAATTTCCGCATTAAATGGCATGCCGGATTTAATAACGCCATATATCAGGTGCACCAACTTCCGCATGCTGGCACCGACAACCGCCTTGGGAGATAATCCTCTGGCTTGCAGCCGTGCCGCCATCGCCACAACGACTGGGTTGTGGTGCTTGGCAACCAGACCCGGCATGTAAAGAGACTTCCGTGCCGCCATATGGCCAGCCCTGGACATTGCGCTTCGCTTGTTTATCGAGCTCCCCGACTGCCTCTGCCTTGGTGTAACGCCAATGAATGCGGCTAGCGCTTTGGCGTTTTTAAAGTGGACATTGGGGTCAGGTCTTGCTCCGTGCCATTTTCGATCAGAACTGACCATCCAGCTGATCATCAATTGCTTTCACCGCCATATCTTCCGACCCATCATAGATGCGAAACTTATAATTTATATCTTGTGCCGTTTTAACGATCACATCTGCCCCTGTTGTTCCTATCCAAGGCTGTTTTCTTTTCAAGACGTCTACACCTCGCACACCAGATAACGGGATATTGATCTTATGGACAAAGCTATAGTTATAAGTATTCCAGCGGACGAAGTAGATACCCTGATCTGTCACCACAAGAGCATCGCTTATCACCGAAAACCCAGGACCACCTTCACTCACATTCGAAGCAGGCTTCTTATAAATGACTTCTTCGCTAGAGTTTTCGCCTAAGGAGCTAATAAAAATAGGGTCAAAAAGTTCTGTCTCCGTCATCAAGCCATGGGCCTTTTTCATCGGCCCTTGCGATGCGCACCCGCTCATTAACAATCCCAAAACCATAATTAGTGTTAATCCCCTCACAAGCACTCCTTATTTTTTAGCGGTAACCAAAGGTCAGGTCTTGCACCGTGCGCTAAGACAAAATATAAACACCTGGCGCCATGAAATGGCCTTATCCCAACTTCGCTGAACAATTCATTCAGCCCTCAATCTTTCCAACATTTCATTGAAAATATCCCGACATGGCTCTGGAAATGGCTTTGTACTCATAAAACCTTTATCACAAAGATCCAACCATCGCGATAGGGCAGAGGCATCTGAATATCCATCACGGTGATTCAGCCCTTGCAGGTAAAGATCTGGCAGATACACCATGTCTTCCGCATCCCACCATTCACCCTCTACTTTCCAAGCACCTTCACCACCCCAAGATAAGAGCTTTTCTCCATCTTGTATCTCATCAAGATAGTCACCATCTACATAAACACCTTGTGCGCAGAAGCACTGGGGTCAGGTCTCTCATTTCCCGTTCGGAAAGTCGCTCTTGACATGAGTGCTAGACCACACGACAAGAGCAATATTTCGCCATTAGTCCACGCCCCTTTATGAACCGTTCCTTTCCAAGGTATCCATAACCACTTTCTTTGCAATCTCTGCTGATCCATCGTAAACCCTGAAAATGAAGACATCCCCGCTCTGACTATTAACGAACAAATCCCCCCAACTGCGAGCACTCCAAAATGAATCCACAGCGGAAACCTTTACGCTTTCAATCTCTGAAATTGGAATATTCACCTTATGCACAAAGTCATAGTTCATTGTGTCCCACTGAACTAGATAAATAGATTGATTCGTTATGACCAATGTATCCCTCGGCACGAAATCCATGCCAGGCTCACCCTTGAACATTGATGAAACAGCCCGATACATCACCGCCTCATCCCCTTCTTCATCTATTGTGCTAATAAAGATTGGATCGAAGGCATTTGTTTTCAGTAACCCGTGCGAGCTTTGCATCGGCCCCAAGGAAGCACATCCACTGGCAATCAGGCCGACAACCATAACTAGAATTAGTCTCAAGCTATTACCCTTCATTTAGTCATTATTATTTTGGATCGGCGGCCATGGTTACTATTGCTCCCAGCTCATGGTGACCCCATAGGGCTTGCCATTAACGTCCAGGGAAGAATATTCAAGCATGATTATCCCGCCATCTTCTTGCTGCCACTGAACCAGTGGCAGCTTTTTCTCAATGTCTTCTTTTCCCTCCAGCCACATAACGAGCTTCGCCACCCAGCCGGGATCAAACGCATCGAATGATGACTGCCCAAACTTTCTCTCTAACGCTGCTTGATGGGTTTTAAAGAAACGATTTTGCCTTCGCTCATTCTTGAACCAAGCACCATAATAAACCAGAGAAATACGATCCCCGCTGCATTGATACCAGGTTATTTCAGAGAGATCCGGGGTGTTGTGTTCAAACGCCAGAAGTTCATGCTTCAGCATGGTTTCCAGAGGCAGATCCGCCTCCGCCCCTCGCGCAATTTCCATCTGATAGGTTTCAAGACAGGAATCACCGGGTGAAACGCCCAGGAACAAGGCTGAATAGGCAAACGGGGAGCACAGGAGTGCGCACAGAACGAAGAGGATTCGGCACTGCTGGGGAATAACTCGGCAGGTTTTCTGGTTAGGCGTTCCCCAGAATAAAGGCATCCAGTCCCTCATTGTTTTCTAGCCCACGATCCTGGCGGGCTTGTTGTTATTGGTATCTGTCTATTTGTGATCCAGTTCCGAATGTACACCACCTCCTAACGCAAATAAATGAATAAGCTTCAGAGGCCTTGTTTTGTGTTGGGGGGTAAGAGATAGAAAGGAGGGTTCGCCCCTCGAGCGGGGCTCCTACTTCGCGTTTGCTGGGCGGTCGCCCTTCCCTATGCTCGTGCCTCAATCTGCCAGCAGGCAGCGTTGAATTTCACGGTATCGCCGAACACAAAGGGTTCGAAGGCGTCTCTGACCACGGTAATGAGTTGTGCTTGGGTCTTGTTGTCCAGGTCAGGCAAAACGCGGCCGAGTGGACCCAGGCGGGTGAAATAGCTGACCAGCTCTGACTCCGGAAAAGCGCATTCGAAGTCCAACGGTTCGATGTTAATGCTGTGCCAGCCCGCAGCGTCAAGAATGCCTTCTACCCGCTTGGCATCCGCAAAGGCGAACTGCCCGGGTGCGTCCGGGTCCTGAGGTGGCAAGCTGACGATGGCCTTGGCGGCCCGGCCGGCGGTGGTCATGAACGGGTTCTCTTTTGGCGACCGCCAGGTAAAGAACAGCCCCTTGGCGTCTTTCGAGGCGGCGCGGCGCAGGTTCTGGAAAGCCTGGACGGAATCTTCGAAGAACATGATGCCGAAACGGGAGACCAGCATGTCAAACACCCCGTCCTCGAAATCATGGTGGGCAGCATCCGCACAGAGGAACTCGGCAGCCGAGTCGGCCTGCCCCGCGCCATCTTGCTTAACCCCCTGCTGGGCCGCCTCAATCATTACCTCGGACACGTCCACCCCCGTGGCATAGCCACCACTTTGGGTATGGCGATGGATGGCCCGGGTGGTGCCGCCCGTGCCGCAGCCAATATCGAGCACACGGCGTGACGACTGCCCTTTCACTGCCTCGGCCAGCAACACTTCAATGGGTTTAAACAAATGATCAATCAGCTGCTGGGATGCCACCCAGTTGCGACCTCCCACGGTTTTCCACAACGTTGACGGGTGTTCGCGAGGAATATCAGGTGTGCTCATGCTCAGTCTCCGGGGCTTGGCCATGGGGTATATCGACCAGCTTGCCACTTCAAGGCGACTTTAAGTCAAGAGCAAACGGAGAACAGAATCGCCGGGCGACCCTTGTGCAAGGCCGCCCCGGGCCGTTTTTCTGGTGAGGCCGTTATGGGTTGTCTTTGCTCTGTTGAGCGGCTTCCAAGGCGACGATTTTTTCGTGCATGTTGCGCATGAGATCGAGCATTTCCTGGCGCTCATCGTGGGCCACCAGGTTGTTGGCCTCCCGCTCGGCGCGCTGTTCACTTTCATGCACTTCCTGGGTCGCGCTGACGATGATAGCGATGAACAGGTTAAGCACCATAAAGCTGGAAATGAGGATGAATGGCACAAAGAAGATCCACGCCATGGGATAGACTTCCATCACTGGCCGGGCAATCCCCATGGACCAGCTTTCCAGGGTCATAATCTGGAACAGGCTATAGATGCTGGCCCCCAAAGTGCCAAACCACTGCGGAAACGCTTCACCGAACAGCTCGGTGCCCATCACCGCAAAGATGTAGAACATCATCAGCAACAGCGCAGCCGTCCAGCCAATGCCGGGCAACGCCTGCATCAACGATTCCACCAACATGCGCAGCCGTTTCACTGACGACAGCAGGCGCAGCACCCGCAGGATGCGAAGGCTACGCAAGATGGCCAACGGCCCGGAGGCTGGCGTCAGTGAAATGGCGACAATCAGGAAATCAAACACATTCCAGCCGGAACGGAAGAAGCGCGGGCCGAAAGCTACCAGCTTGAGGACAATTTCCAGCGTAAAGGCGAACAGAATCACTTGGTTGACCAGCGTCAGCCATTGCCCTGCCCGCTCCTGCGCTACGGCGGAGGTTTCCACCCCGAGAATGATGGCGTTGAGGAGAATCAGCGCGGTAATGCTGTTACCGAATAACGAGGAGTTCAGCCAAACGGTCAGGCGCTGGCGCCAGCCATTCGCGGGGACGGAAGAAGACGTGGCCTGCATGAAACATCACCCAATGAGACAAAAGCCGCGAGTATACCTGATCCCCCCATGGGTATTGATAACCCAGGGGCGAGAAAGCAGGCCGATTGATGGGTGGCCTGCTTTTTCAACGCGTGCGCTATTGCGCTAACGGCAACGTAACCATCTGGGTGATCTTGGCGACAGCAGCTCTCTGTCCGGGAGCGCCCTCGGTTTCCCCGTTATCCACGGCCACAGCCACCCCTCGTACCGGGCGGGTGGACTGCGGGTTTTGTGGAGAGTGCAGCAGCGTCATACAAACCCACAGGGAGGCAGACTGCCCCCCCGCCTGCCGAATCTCTTGCAGCTCGTCCGGTGTGCAAGCCTGTAGATCACGAAGCCTGCTGTTGCGAATCAGCGGAAGAAGCGCCGGGGTATCAGGATGGGCGATCAGCGAGTCGCTCATCACCTCTTGCAGGCATTGCGTCCGCACGCTGGGCTCCCGCCCGGCACAATTTTGCGCCACATTAACCCGGAAGGCAGCCGGGTACAGCAGATTGCTGTCCTGGGGCCAATCGCCGCAGGCCAGCGCCAGCGCCAGCACGGGCAGACTACACAGTATCCACGCACCCCATCGGTTGATCATGCCGTTCTCCTTGTGGGCACCGGCCCGCGGGTGTCTGCCGCCCTCTCCTGCCAAGAGAGAGCGGCAAGCAAGCAGTTAACGCCGACGCACCAAACCATCTTCCAACACCTGCTCGAAATGATCCTTCAAGGTATCGTCCACTGACCGATAGTTCACGCCAAGATTTTTACTGCGGCTGTTATCGAAGCGCAATGGATAGCCCACGTTGCGGCTAATGAACTTGCGGGTGACCGGGCCCATGAACGGGCCGACTGCCCATACCACGGGCTTGGGCACTTTCATCATCGGGAAGGGATATTTGCGACCGAACTGTTTGCGCAGGATGCCGGCGATATCCAGCATGGAAACGGAATCGCTGACCAGGATATAGCGGCCTTCAGCTTCCTGGGTAAACGCGCCCAGCAAATGTGCTTCAGCCACTTCGCGCACATCCACCATGCCGTATTCCAGCGCCGGCACACCGGTTTTCAGCTTGCCACGGCCCATGTCCAGCAGGGTGCCAATGCTGGCAGAGTTGCTGGCGTTGGTCAGTGACGGGCCATACACCATCCCCGGGTTGATCGTGGCCAGATCCCAGCGGTTTTCGGCATTGGTCTCCTGGTTATCATGGATTCTCCAGGCTTCCCGCTCGGCGGCCACCTTGGAGTACTGGTACGGATTGTGATTAACGCTGCTGGTGGTATTCCAGTCGGCTTCGGTGAACGCCTTTTTGCCTTTCATGTCGGTCGCGTCACCGTAGACTGAGGCCACGCTGCTGGTCAGCACCACACGCTTGAGCGTGTCGCAGCGCAGTGCGGCATTCAGCACATTGCGGGTGCCTTCCACCGCCGGGCGCACCAGCGCTTCGTTGGCATCGGTAAAGCCATCCAACACAAACGGCGAAGCGGTGTGCATGAGGATGTCGCAGCCCTGCATGGCGGCGTCAAAGCTGTCGGCGTCGAGCAAATCGGCCTTGAATAGTTTCAAGGTACCGGGGGCTTTCTCAGCAATGGCATTCAAGTGCGCCACGCTGGCGGCTTTGTTCGGGTCCCTGACCGTAGCATGCACGGTGTGGCCCGCTTCCAGCAGGAGTTTGACGATCCACCCGGCAATGTAGCCTGACGCGCCGGTGATCATCACGGTATGGGTATTACTGGGCATGCTTGGCTCCCGCCGTTTTTAAAGAGCGCTAACGCTACCACGATGGGGTGGCGGATTGGCTAGGGCTGTTCGAGCCATTTATTCACCACCACGGGACAACGACTTCACCCGGCGGTGGTGGCAGCCAGGTGTCGGCTCAGCCCTCGTTCAGCGCGATCAGCTCCACCGCGACCGGTTGAGTTGCATCCAGATGGCCAACCCCAAACCCCAGGCCGCGTTCACGATCAGCCCGCCGACAACCTTGGTTGCATTCACTTCCAATCCTTTCATGGGAAAGACCAGCAACATGGCCACCAGGGTGGGGCCGATGGCGCCCAACACCACGGCCCCGACCCAATAACGGGCGCCCTGCCAACGGCGAATCAACCACCAAATCGGCAGCCCCCAAACGCCGCCCCAGAACGCCAACGACAACACCTGAGGAATGGCAAGCGGTGGTGCCGGCGTCATGTTCCAGGGCGCCGCCGGAACCAGGCCTGCCAACCAAAACAACGCCAATACACCTTGGTGAAACAGCAAGGTGGCGATGAATCCGCCCGTGAACGCTTGCAGCCATTGTTGTTTGGTGTGGGTCATAGGGTCTTCCTGTGTTTGAGGTGTCGAACGAGAGTCCACGAAATCTAGCAAAAAAAGCGGGCTTCGACATGCTTGGCGCAATATGGGTATTGCAGAAAACGAGGACATACTTGCAACCTGCACTTTACAGCAGGCAAGAAAAAACCCCGGCAGGACCGGGGCAAACGAGGAACCAGCAGCAGCATTGGATTTCACGATGTTGCGTTTCAGGCAAGGAGCAAATGCGCCCTTTGATTACTTTCGGTGAACACCTGCCGGCAAAGATCAGAATCGATACCGAGCAGTTAGATCAGTAATTATACGTAGTAGGCGGTCAAATTATCACCAGATCAACAGCCTTAGTCTGTAAGCATTCTCTTACTTTTGTATAGGAAGTTAGCTCTTTCGTCCCCCATCCAGCGCACTCAGCCCGGAGCTGTCTGGCACTAGCTCAACGAAATCCAACCTCTCTGATCAGAAGCAACCGGCGCAGCACGGCCCTGCCTGGCCCGGTGCGCCCAACTGTCTGCACCGGACCTGTGCTTTTCCGGTATGCTCCTCCATGACGCAGCCGGATACCCCTTACATGACAACAACCCAAGCGCCCCTCAACGACATCGCCCACATGTTCAGCCGGGCCTTTTTCCACGACCCCCT
>OJDK01000495.1_pt1 | contig 15624 bp, 8 predicted proteins | sample 1592791 | NCBI WGS metagenome assembly OJDK01 (sample SAMN05416878, study PRJEB24817) | seawater metagenome | isolation source: Sea water | place: Canada:Atlantic | collected 2013-11
TGACCTGTCACGGCTCCGGTGCGCTGGGCGCTCCCGGTGTCGGCAAGGAGCATCGTCTTTACTGGTCACATGAGGTGGAAGAAGAAGGTTTCGATACCTTGGTCCAGGAAGCGATTAATGGCATCAACTCCATGCCGCCACGCGGTGGTTGCTTCGATTGTAGCGACGAAGAAATCCGCAGCACTGTGATCTACATGCTGCAGAAAAGTGGGGCGAAGTAGCTTCACTTTTTAGCATTGTTCATTTGTAAGATGGCTACTCTTGTTGTCGTAAAAGTCTTACTTCCCGCCTAAGAGATAGCTTACATAAACGCTTGTTCCTTGCTGTTAGTCTGCGCGCTCGATTTTATAAAAGAAGCGTAGGGTTACAAGCGGGGGATCGCATGGCTGCGTCACGTTCGGGTATCTGGGGTTGGATACAAGCTTTTTTCTGTCTGTTGTTATTGCTTCCTGTGCAGGTGTTGGGAGGCGAAGAGGCGGCAAAACAGTGGCTTGTGGGGCAAATGCAGCCCGATGGCAGTCTGGAGTCGTCAGCGTCAAAAGCCATCACCTTTCAGTCCACCACGGAAGCAACAATTAATCTGCTTGATGCGGATCAGGGCCTTGTCGGTGCTTTGAGTGGTGTGACCAGCTATCTTGCCAGCGTCGATGCAGACCATAGTGCGGAGAACCTGTCCCGTAGTGTCCGGACGGCTTACGCACTAGGCCAGGAGTTTGGTGATGCGCAGGACGAATTGCTTAAGCGCCAAATAGCCGGTTCCGGATTTGGGGCTTTCCCCGGCTATGATCCAGACCCATTAAGCACTGCCTACGCACTGCAAACACTATCCTTGTTGGGGATTACTCAGGAGCCTGCTGCCTATGCTCTACAGTATCTGATTAATGCCCAGAATGATGATGGCAGTTGGGCATTGGCTGGCGATGTGGGGCGAGTCCAGACTACGGCTCTGGCTATGCATGCGCTTTGGCAGTATCGCCATATCTATGATGTGGATTCTCCTCTGCAGGTAGCCGAGGATTTCTTGCTGGCCCAGCAAGAGGGTCAACTCTGGGGTGATACTGAAAGCTCGGCATTGGCGTTGTATGCACTGGTGTCGCGGGCAGTTGACCGGACTTCTCTCCAGCAGGCACTGGATGCGCTGCAAAACAGGCAGAACCCGGGTGGGGATTTCGAGCAGGATGTGTATGTTACGGCTCTGGCCCTGCGTGTACTGTCAGCGGCATCCCGTCCCGCTGCAGACATAACAAGCCTTACCGGTACTCTCGTAGATGCCCAGAGCGGCCAGCCTCTTGCAGGCGTTGATATTGCTCTTGCCGGGCCTGAATCCCGTCAGCTTGTCACCGATGCAGACGGCGGATTTTTTGCCAATCGACTGACGCCAGGCCATTACCAGCTTTCCATGAGCAAAGGAGGGTACAGCACCCTGGTGCTCAACACGGTCCTGCAAACCGGTGACAAACGTGATGTTGGTATGTTGGCGCTTAATATCCAGGAAACTGATCCGGATACCGGCGAGCCCCTGCAAACCGGCATTGTCCGCGGCACCATCACGGATCGGGATAGCGGGGCTCCGTTAGCGCAGGCAACGGTAACGTTGACCGGCACGGGCCTTTCCTCTGGCACGGCGACTGATGGCTCCTACCTGTTCAGTGAGGTGCCGGCGGGGCCGCTTAGTATTGCCGCTTCAGCGCAAGGCTATGAGTCAGTAACCGGTAATGCGGAAATGGCGGCCGGCCAAACCCTGCTGTTTTCCCCCGGATTAAAGGCGACGGTGCCGGAGGGGGTGAGTGTTTTTGGCACCATCAGCAGCAGTCACCAGGGAGCATCGATTAGCGGTGCAATGGTCAGCGCGGAAGTGCAGGGTGTTGCCAAATCGGTCACTACGGATGCACAGGGTCAATATCGTCTGGAGGACTTGCCTGCAGGTAACCTGACGTTGGGGGTGTCGGCAGCAGGTTTTGAGAGTGTATCCGCTGAAGCAGAGGTATCTGACGGGGCCAGCGTGGAGTTTTCCCCGCTGCTTGCCCCCACTGGCGACGCACCACAACAGCAGCCGGGTGGATTCCAGGGTGTTGTCATTGACGCGATTACCGGCCGGGGGGTTATGGAGGCACAAGTCTCTGTCGATTACCTGGATGGTACTGCACCGGAAACAGTTACTACCGACAGTGATGGGCATTTTCAGCTCAGGGAGCTTTTGGCGGCTGAGGTAGAAATTACCATTACCGCTTCCGGCTATAGTGCCATTGGCGCCACTGCACGCGTTGAGGCGGGTGTTATCAATGACCTTGGGGAGCTGGAGCTGGTGCCACTGGATAGTGCGGTGAACAGTATCAGCGGCAAGGTGGTGGATGTGCGTACTCAGAATCCGTTGCAGGGGGTTCTGGTTAAGGTCAAGGTTTCATCTTCGACAGTGGCCGGCGAGGCCATGACGGATTCCTCCGGACGTTTCGAGGTGAAAGGTCTGCCTCTGGGTGAATACACGCTCGAATTTTCACAAGTGGACTATCAGCCCCTGTCGTTCCCTGTTGTCATCGCAACGGGTGGTGATCTTGATCTGGGTGAAGTCCGTCTCCGCCAACCGGGGATCGATGCCTTGTTGCCCGATCTTGCAGTGCAAAGCACCCAGTCTGGAGATCTGCTGTCTGACCCGGATACCTTCGAAGTGTCGGGTGAACTTGATGTTGTGATTATTAATCGCGGCAATGCTGATCTGACGCAGCCTTTCTCTGTGCGGGTGTTCAGCGATGCAGACCGTGATGGTGTGTTTAGTCCGGACCATGATCCGGTGCTTGGTGAAACCGCCGTTGAGGAAATACTGGAGGTAGATACCACTCAGCGTATCAGTGTGCCGGTTCAGGGTGATTTGCCATTCCGTGATGCGCCTTTACATATCCTGCTTGATGCGAGCGAGGCTATTTCCGAGCTATCGGAAACCAACAATACAGAAAGCACGGCTGGTGAGTGTGCCAGTAATCAGAAGCCCTACCTGGATCTGGCCTTGTGCCTTGACTCTTCCGGTAGCGTCAGTTATTCGGAATTTCAACTGCAGCTGGAAGGGACTGCCCAGGCTATCGAGAACCCGGATATTGTTCCCCGTGACGGATCAATGCGGTTGTCGTTACTGCAATTCAGCAGTAGCGATTATCTTGAAATCGATCCGACAGTGATCGAAGAAGATAACGTGACCAGCTTGGCTGATGCGATTCGTGGTGTCAGAAAACGCGGAGGCGGGACGTCGATTCATAGTTGCATCGATGGGGCGACAGAGGTCATCGGTAATGCGAATCCACCTACTGCATTGCAGGTGATTGATGTATCAACGGATGGTCAGTCTAGCCAATCAGCTGCCGTTGCTGCGTCTGAAAGGGCTCGGGCTGCAGGTATTGATGTCATCAATTCTATTGGTGTTGGTGGTGGGGCAAATGAAACGCTTCTCAGCAGTATTGTCTTCCCCAAACCGGCGGGAGGAGAGCGTGGTTTTGTCCTCATGGTGGATAGCTATGAGGAATACATCGAAGGTATTTCCTCGAAAGTTGCAAAAGAAACAAAGATTCCTGATTTGACTCTTGGTGCCCTTCAGTTCGTGGACAACGGCGTGGGAGAGCTGGCCTCAGTTACCATGGTTATCGGTAATGCGGGATCTGCCGACATTTCAGAAGATATCCATATCACGCTGTTTGATGGACACCCTGACACCGGTGCAGAAATTGGTGAGTTGATTGTTAGTGGCGGAGTTGAAAGTGGCGCTCACAAAAATGCGGTAATGGACGATGTTGATCCCGACCAGCTGCAGGGTGTCACTCTTTATGCCCGTGCTGCTATCGAGGGCCAGGTGGCAGAATGTAATAACACCAATAATCTCACTCAGAAGAAAGTGGCCGCACGCAGAGGGTCGCTCACGCTGACGCTGTCAGATAGCCTGTTAGCTCCAACCGAAGCGCTGAATTTGGACTCCCTGGTGACCAATAACGGCGGGGTGGAAGCAGACTATTCAGTGCAACATAGCATTCTCGATAGTAGCGGCGCCCTGGTTGCAAGCCTTGGTAGTAAACCAGTGCCTGCTTTGCCATCCGGTGAGCAGTGTTTGCTAGGCGTTGTCTGGAATAGTGGGGTGACACTGGCAGGTGATTATCAGGCTATTGCCGAACTGTATAGCCAGAGTGGAGAGCGGCTTGACTTGCAGGCGGTGCCCTTCTCAATCCGGGAAGGTGGAGATGTGTCTGCCCCCGTTGCGACGGTGGGTGTGGGCACTGATAAAGCTAGTTATTACCTCGGTGACAAGGCTGTCATTGAGAATACCCTGCTCAATAGCAGTAGTAGCACACTGATACAGCCTGCCAACTATCGCCTGGTTGTCAGTGACGAGAGCGGCGACGTGTTGCTCAATAAAGAATATGTGTTGGCCGGTCTGGCGGTTGGCCAGGTTATGCAGCTCTACGAAAACCTGCCTCTGGAAGGTGTGGCCGCCGGCAACTATGAAGCGGTAGGCACCTTGACTGACGATGATGGGGATGTGCTGGCCAGTGACAGGCAGGCATTCACCGTCAGCATCAGCTCAATCAGAGCCGTGGAAGGTGAGATCCAGGCCCGCGCTGCTAGCGTGTACCAGGGTGATCCGCAAACCTGTGATTTCACGCTCCGTAACACCACCAGCGAGGCGATACAGAACCTGACAGTGATCAACACCCGACTGGACGTGGATAACCAAGCCGAGCTGCATCGTGATACACGAACTGTGAGTTTGCAGCCGGGTGAGACAACCACTTTCTCGGATGTGTTTGGTACGGCAGGCTTTAATCTGACTCGCCATGCCTGCGCCCTGCAGGTGGAAGAAAATGGTGAGCAGCGGGATGTGGACACTGCGATCTTCCAGATGGTGGAGCCACCGATTTCTCTGGAGGCTACGCTCTCCCTGTCAGGGAAGCCGAGATTGTTGGTGCTGACGGACAAACAGCAAGATACCTGTACCGCTGTGGACTGGCTGACTTTGCGTGCAGAATTCCCCAAACCGCTATCAGCGAGCACCCTGGTAAGCGTGAAAGCGTTGAATTCCCTCTTCTTCACCCTTGATCTGGAGGCATCGACACCCCAAGCCTTTACCGACTTGCTGGACAACAATATCGGCACCGATGTGAATGTGGCGGTGACCAGCCTCAGCCGGGAGGCCGTTGAGGTACGGGTATCCGGTTCGGCGCTGCTAGGGGGCAAACACAATATCGTTGCCAAGTACCCCATATTCCTTTTCCTTCAAGGAAAGTTGGAAACCGGCCTGACAGGGCTCAAATGCGGTTATTTCCCGGCACTTGGCCAGCGTCTGGGCGACTTCGAAGTCGTGGATATCGAGGTCGAGGAAAGGGCAAGTGGGTCGTCTGTACATGAACAGTCGGAAATACCCTCACTGGCACAGCAACAACAATGGCTGGATGCCTTCCTGGCTGAAAATGGCTACAGCTACACCTTGGTGGATTCACTGGGTGGTTTCCGCGATGCCTTGTTATCAGGAAATTATCAGCAGTATCTCTTGCTGGCAGACCGGGTGCCGTTGGGGCACTGGACAGCCAAGCAATTGCGAGAAGCCGTCAATCGGGGCGATGGGCTTGTGTATGCCGCCGGTGACAGGCCTCGGACTCTATCCCTGTATCAGACTTTGGGGGTCCATCCTCACGAGAGTCTGCTTGGCAACTATCTGTTCAGTCTGCTGGGCTGGGAGGGTCATCGGGCGGATGGCGTAAAATTTATGCAATCCCCGCTCTCCGAGCCGGCCTATCTTCCACTGACTCTGGATCGCCGATTACCGCGCATACATCGCCATCAAGCTGATGTTGCCGCCTCGTATCAGGGGGTCAGTGATCACTCTCTCCAGTGCCTGGCTTATTCCAGTCAGCACGATGCTGTTACCCATCGTGAGTATGGCGAAGGTCGGGCAGTGTATGTGGGTTACGATCTGCTGGCCGAAGCGGTAGCCGAAAGTGGAAGTGATCACCATGCCGGGTTGTTGTCGCGGGCACTGGAGTACACCACAGTAGAAGATCTGATAAGTCGGCCGGGCGCAGTGTTTCCCGTCACTCTGACGTTGCAAAACACGGGGCCTGCTGTCGACGTCCAGGCGGATATAGCCATGTCCCTGGGTGGAGAAGTGCTTAACACCTTGCCTGCTACACAGAATAGTACGTTGTCGTGGCAGTTGCCTTTGGCCGAAGCCGAGCAGCGTAATCTGCACGCCTGGCTCGCTCCGAATTTCTCGCAGGGCTCGGCCACATTAAACGCCGAAGTCACCGCCAGCCTTGGTGGCGGTGCCCCGCTAACGCTATCGGAAATGCTGCCACTGCAGGAAGGGCCGGATACCCAGACCTTGGAGGAAATGACACAGGCCGTACGGGCGGCCTACGGTCAGTCCCTGCTGGATCTGAAATTGAAGAAAGCGGCGCTTCTGCTGGAAATGGCTGTGGTGGCCAATAGTCATGGGCATGAAGCCCTGGCCATCAAGAAAGCCCTGAAGGCCACATCGGCCCTCGCAGGCTCAAGTCACCCGGATGCTCCATTGCTACGCGAAAATCTGGATTGGGCAATTTGGGCCTTGAATCGGTAAGTGGGGCGAGAGGGTTATGAACGGAACAAGAATTGAGGCTAAGTGTATGTTACGGGGGAATGGACTCATGGAGCACAGGGAAAAGGTGCATAACGTAGACGCGCCAGCCATGGAGAAAATCCGTGAGTCAGGCAGATTTGCCCGCACTGTTGCGATGGCGGCAGTTCTACTCCTGCTTAACGGTGTGATCTGGCCATCCTGGGCGGTCGCACTGGAAGTAGAGCGCCAGAAAGACATTGCCGAGCAGGCCCGCTGGGAAGCGAAGAACCAGCATCTGGATCAGGTGCTCAAGCATGTGCGTGACAAAGTCCGTGAGCGTAAGGCGGTGATTGACCAGCGTTTGGCCAAGGAAGGGGGCATGCTGGATAACATGCTTTCGGCCATAGGGCTGAGTCAGTTGACGCTGGAAGGCGTTGATGACCTGAGCTGGTTGGCTGGCCGGGCCGGGCATCTGCATCAGCAGGCGTTGAAAGAATTTGCTGCCACCGGCAAGCGGTTGCGAGAGAAACAGTTGCCAGAAAAAATTCAGCAGCGGCATGCGGAGGCTCGCCAGCAATACCGGGATCGCTACCAGACCATGCAGGTTCGGATGGCCTCCATGCTGGAAGCAGAGAGTCTGCAGGAGCAGCAGGACGCAGCGGCATCGCTAAAAGAGTGGATGGAGAGCTTCACCCTGGAAAAACCCCGAGACCCCTTCGACCCGAATAACTTGCCATGGGGCACCCCGGATCCGAACCTGACACCGGAGCCATCCACCACCGCCAGAGAATTAAGCGCCAGGAATGCGCTCCCCTTGTTCGAGCGTGGTGTGCAATTGGCCAGTAACGTCATTACCCCCGATATGCTTGGTCAGCCAGGAGTACCCACCGAAGGCGATCTGGCCGCCACGCTGGATGCCCAGCTCACCGCTGCCGTCCGTGCGAAGGCGCAAGCGCTGGATCACGACCCAGTGGCAATCTACCAGTGGGTTCGCAACAACATCGAGTTTATTCCCAGCCATGGTTCCATCCAGGGCGCGGATTACACCCTGCAACACGGTAAGGGCAATGCCTACGACACAGCCAGCTTGCTGGTTGCCTTGCTCCGTGCCGCCAACATCCCTGCCCGCTACACGTTCGGTACCGTACAAATGCCTGCCGAACAGGTGATGAATTGGGTAGGCAACGTCAATACGCCGCAAGCCGCCAGCGATCTTCTGGGGCAGGGCGGTATCCCCAATGTTGGCATGGTCAGCGGAGGGGAAATCACCCACATCAACCTGGAGCATGTGTGGGTGGAGGCCTGGATCGACTATCACCCAAGTCGTGGTGCCAAGCATAGCGTGGGCGATAGCTGGGTGCCCATGGATGCCAGCTTCAAGCAATATGAGTACACCGAGGGCATGGCCCTGGAAGAGCAGGTGCCCTTCGATGCTCAAGGTCTGGCCCAGACCATCGAACAGCAAAGCACCATCAATGAAGAGGAGGGCTGGGTGCAGGGCGTGCCCCAACAGGCGATGGAAGATGCCTTTGCCGATTATCGCACCCAACTGGAGGACTTTCTGGAAAACCAGGCCCCTGACGCCACAGTAGGGGAAGTGCTGGGCACTCAGAACATCAAGACCGTGATCCACCAGCAGTTGGCCGCCGGGCTTCCTTATCAATTGCTGACACGCAAGCTGGTAGCATCCGAGTTATCGGACAGCCTGCGCTGGAAATTCCGTTACCAGCTCTATACTAACCAGTTCGGTCGGCAGGGTAGCGAATTAATCAGTATCCAGCAGCCCACCGTAGCCCTGGCCGGTCGCAAACTCGCCCTGTCCTTCAAACCGGCCACCCCGGAAGATGAGGAGACCCTGGCCAGTTATTTGCCAGAGCCGGATGAAAACGGCGAGGTCGACCCCAACGATATTCCCGATACTCTACCGGGCTACCTGATCGATCTAACTGGTGAGTTCACCATCGGCAATGAGGTGGTAGCCACAGCGACCACCAATACCGCCATGGGGTCCGAGCTACAATCGGAAATGGGCTATTGGCAGCCCAGCCAGGGGTGGCGCACCAGTCAGAACGAAGCTGTTGCCGGCGAATACAGAGCCTTGGCGCTGAATCTGCAAGGCATCAGTCAGAGTCAGGCCCAAGACCTGCAAACCGATTTGGAGGGCACCCGACAAAAACTGGAGGCAGAAGATTTTGCGGGTCTGACCAAGCAGCAGGTGGTAGGCGACTTGCTTTACAGCACCATCCTCAGCTATTTCGCCCTGAATGACATACAGGACAAGATTAGCGAAAAGCAGGCCCACAGTGTGGGCTACCGCGCCCCCAGCTATGGCCTGTTCAAAACCAGCCTGTCTCCGGTCTACTTCTACGGTATCCCTCGCAACGTCAAAGCCACCGGCCTGACAATGGATGTCGATCGCTTCGCGGGTACGCGCGTCGACAAGGATGGCAATGTGGAGCGGAGGCTGGCGTTCAACCGTGCTCTTGGAGCTCGTCTATCGGCCATGGAGCACCTGGTGCCAGAGCAGATGTACAGCACGGACGATGCCCCCGCTCATGGTATTAGTGCGGTAAAAGCCATCCAGCTTGCTGCTGCTGAAGGGCAGAAAGTCTGGACGATTACCCAGGCTAACTTGGATCAGGCGCTGGCCAGTATTGAGTTGTCTAATGAAGTGGAAACCGATATCCGTAACTCGGTGTATGCGGGCAAGGAAGTAACGGCCCATGAGAGGCCGGTGAATTTCTTTGGGAAAGAGTCTGCGGGTTACGCCGTTATTGATCCAAAGACGGGGGGCGGGGGCTATTTAATTGCGAGTGGGGAGAATGGTGGAGATCTATCCACTCCAGGAGGAACGGATGTTGTCTCATGGCTTCTAGGGTTGCTAGATAAATTTGCGCAGTCGCCATGGCTAAAATCACTTGGAGGAATTCTCAATGAGGCTATTTCTGCAATAGGCCTTTATCTTGATATTAGAGAGTGCGGCTTTGCGTTTGCTATAGCTAAGTTCTACGCAGGAATATTTTTGACTATAGGGGCTGCTTTCCTTCTTTTGCCGTTCTTTGCATTATTGATTACGCTTTCACTAGCCATTTGGGCATCTTTTTTCATTGCCGGTATGGTTTCATCATTTTTTACTGCGAAGTGGAGTTGTAAAGAGGAATAAAATGAAATCAATTGGCCTTTTTTTTAGAGTTATTCTCATCGTTTTTTTGTGGTTGATGGCAACCGGTGGGCTGTTGGAGGGTTACTGGTATCTTTCCGGATTGGCAGCATTTCTGGGCGTTTGGGTAATTGCCATGCCTGATCATTATCGGAGAGGCAGGAAGAGGTTGGCATGGTCTGTTGTCGTTGCAGGAGTGGTTGTGATGGTCGCGTTGCTTCAATGGAGAGGCAGCTCACTCTAGTGTTTACAGGACGTGATGCCATTAGTGTGGGGGCATGAAAGTGCAAGGATGTTGTGGTATTTCCATAGCTCCCCTAGTCTAACAGTGCCCGGAGATTGGCAATGCTGGCCTCAGCCACTTCCGCTTCTTTTGCTTCATCCTTTTGAATGCCGATACCCAAAAAATCGATGTCGTCCTGGGGCATTTCGTCCACGAAGCGGCTGGCGGTGGTGTCGTTTCTTTCGCCGTACTGTTTGCGCGTTAACGCTTGTGTCATGGCCAGGGTTTCCCGGGCGCGAGTAATGCCCACGTACATGAGGCGGCGTTCTTCGACGATGTTGTCTTCTTCGATGCTGGTGCGGTGGGGCAGGAACTCTTCTTCTACACCCATCATGTAGACGTGGGGAAATTCCAGGCCTTTGGAGGCGTGCAGCGTCATTAACTGCACCCGGTCGGAATCATCTTCTTCCTGCTGTTGTTCGAGCATGTCCAGCAGCACCAGTTTCTTGATCACCGATTCCAGATCGCTGGCGCCTTCTTCTTCGTCTTCCTGTTTGTCCAGCATGCGCTCAATGCTGCGCACCAATTGCCAAATGTTCTCGATGTTTTTTTCACCGATGCGCGGGCTGGAGGCGTTCTGCATCAGCCAGCCTTCGTAGTCCATGTCGGTGATGAGCTCCTGCACCGCCTGCAAGCTGTTCTGGCCGAAGCAGAACTGCCGTTTGGCATCCAGCCAGCCTTTAAATTTTTGCAGCTTCTCGGCGGCTTTGGGGTTCATCACTTCACTAAGCGCCAAGTCATCACACACGTGATACAGGCCTTGTTCACGCTTGAGCGCCCAGGTGGCCAGTTTTTCCAGGGTGGCCGGGCCGATTTCCCGGCGGGGAGTGTTGATGATACGCAGGAAAGCGTTGTCGTCGTCCGGGTTCACTAACAAGCGCAGGTAACACATCAGATCCTTGATCTCGCTGCGCGAGAAAAAACTTTTGCCACCGGAGACCTTGTAGGGAATCGACAGGCTTTGCAGTTTCATTTCCAGAATCCGTGACTGGAAATTACCGCGGTACAACACGGCGAAATCTTTCCACTGCAATCCTTTTTGCAGGCGGCGATGGAAGATATCGCTGGCGATCCATTCGGTTTCCGCTTCTTCGTCGCGCAGCGCGGAGAAACGAATCGGTTCGCCGTAACCGTAATCGGACCACAGGCTCTTTTCGAACTCGTGGGGGTTGTTGGCGATGACGGTGTTGGCGGCTTTGAGAATGCGGCCGGTGGAGCGATAGTTTTGCTCCAGTTTGACCACCTTGAGAGTGGGCCAATCTTCCTGCAGCTGCGCCAGGTTTTCCGGGCGGGCGCCGCGCCAGGCATAGATGGACTGGTCGTCATCGCCTACCACGGTGAATTTGCCCTCGGGCAGGGTGAGCATTTTCACCATTTCGTACTGGGCGCCGTTGGTATCCTGGTATTCATCCACCAGCAGGTACTGAATGCGGTTGCGCCATTTTTCCAGAATACGCGGCTGTTCGCGGAACATGCGCGCGGGCATCAGGATCAGGTCGTCGAAGTCCACCGCATTACACACCCGCAGCATGCGATCGTAGCCGCCGTAGGCCATGGCCGCGCGCAGGTCGTCGTCGGTTTCGGCGGTGCTTACCGCCTCCTCGGGCAGCACCAGCGCGTTCTTCCAGTCGGAGATCCGTTTGTGGATGACATCCACCGCGTCCAGATCCCGTTCCGATTCGCCCTGGCGCAGGATCTCCTTGAGAATTTCCTTGCTGTCGGCGCCATCCAGAATCGAGAAGCCGTTGCGCAGGCCGCACGCTTTTAACTCTGACTTGAGGATGCGCAGGCCCAGGTTGTGGAAGGTGGATACAATCAGTCCCCGGGTCAGGTCGCGGCTGACCAGCTGCTGCACCCGCTCCTTCATTTCCCGTGAGGCCTTGTTGGTAAAGGTTACCGCCGCGATATGGCGCGCCGGAATCCCCCGCTCCTGGATCAGCCAGGCGATCTTGCGGGTGATTACGCTGGTTTTGCCGGAGCCCGCACCGGCCAGTACCAGCAGGGGGCCGTCGGCGTAGTTCACGGCTTCCTGCTGGCGGGGGTTAAGCTTACTCATAGGGCTCCGGCACATCTGGGGAAAATCGGGCCGCCATGATACCAGCGATACCCCTGCACTCCAGACACCTTATGTCGGTTATCATGGTGGTTTTCCTGGTAACGGTTTTGCCCATGCGTCTGGACTATTTTCTTGCCCACAGTGCCGGCCTCACCCGCAAGGAGGCCAAGCGCCTGATTAGCGGTGGTGCGGTGACGGTGGAGGGAGAAGCAAAGCCCAAAGCCAATTTGCAGTTGCGCCCGGACCAGGCGGTGGCCCTGCATGGGGAGCCGGTGCAGCGTCCGCGACAGCGCTACCTGATGCTGCACAAACCGGCCGGGGTGGTCTGTTCCACGGACGACCCGGAGCACCGCACGGTGCTGGACTTGCTGCCGGCTGAGCTCCGCCCGGATTTGCATCCGGCGGGCCGCCTGGACCGGGATACCACAGGGTTGGTGCTGCTGACCTCTGATGGGCAGTGGTCGCATCGACTTACCTCGCCGAACCATCAGTGCGGCAAACGCTACCGGGTGACCTGCACGGATCCGGTCAGTGACGAGGATTTGCAGGCCTTGGCGGATGGCATCCTGCTGCGCGGCGAGGACAGCCCGACCTTGCCGGCCCAGGTGGAGTGGGTGAATGCACACACCTTGAGGCTGACCATCACCGAGGGGCGTTACCATCAGGTTAAACGCATGCTGGCCGCCTGCGGTAACAAGGTGGTGGGACTGCACCGGGAGCAGATCGGCGACATCGTACTGGATGCCGATCTGGCGCCTGGAGAATATCGGGTACTGACAGAGGACGAAATCGCGGGTATCTGATCGTTTGCCCTGCGACCTTCGGCGGGGGATGGGTCGAGGACAGCGTGGCTGTCGGATTACGGCCTTCGGTATAATGCGACCTTGTGTCTCTCCGACGGAAGGATTTGCTACCCTTTCGCCACTGCTGGCGGCATGGGGCAACAAGGTCGAGGCCCTGCATCGTGAGCACATCGGTGCAATCGTGCTGGACGCGGCGGCGTTCCGCTCCCTTAGTGAAGAAGAAATACATAGCCTGTAACGGGCCCCTGCGGCGGCGGTGCCAAGGCGATAGCATCGCGCCGACAGAGAGGCCTCTACAAAAAATAAAAGGCGGAGATACCTTGCTGGCATCTCCGCCCTTCGGTTTTATCATTGGCGTCATGCGTCATGCGTCATGCGTCATGCGTTCAGTTCAACTGCCCCTGCAGTTCCATTACATCCACGGTTCGCTCCGGGTTCAACGGATCGATCAGCGTCTTGGCGTCCTTGTACACCCGGGGTGTCTGGTAAAGCATCGCCACCGCTTTTACATGGCTGGGCGCCACGTATCGCTCCGGCATCTCCTGTTCCAGCCAGGCGCGCACTTTCGGGGATTGATCCGACCCCATTTTCGGGAACAGGTGATGCTCCACGTGGTGGCTGAAGTGGAAGTGCAGTGGATCGATCCAGCGCCAGGCGCGCACGCTCATGGAGTTGTCCACCGGATGGTTGTTGTCCATCTGCGGGCGCAGCATATGGTTGGTCAGGATGTAGCTCTGGCCGATGAAGTTAATGCTCATCATCGGAATCAGCACGGTGAAGATCGCCAGCGGGCCGGACACGATGGCCAGGGTGATCCAGGCGGCCATACACAGGTAGGACTGGCGGATGGCTTTTTTACGGTCGAAACCGTTGAACTCTTCGCGCTTGCGAGTCTGCAGGCGCAGCACTAGTTGGGCGTGGAACATGAAGGAATACAGCAAAAAGAAGTAGCTGTACCAGGTGCGCCCGCCAGGGGCCAGCTTGGTGAAGTTGGCGGTCTCCGGGTGCTTTTCATAGCGGTGCATGGTGCCAAACGAATCCGGATCTTTGTCGCCTAGGTTGGTATGGGCGTGGTGGGCCACATTGTGCCAACGACGCCAAAATTCCGGTGGCACCAGCGCCGGGCCGAAGCCGATCCAGCCCAGCGTGTTCTGCATGCGCTTGCTCATGCCCAGGGCGCCGTGCAGGACCTCGTGGGCCAACAGTGCCTGGCATGCCAGGGTGTGGCCGGCGAGCAGGGACAACAGCAGGTTGCCCCACCAGGGCAGGTTCAGCACCAGGATGGCGGCGATGCTGCCGATGATGATGATATTTAGGGGGATGAACCACAGGGCGCGCAATGGACGAGCCTTAAAAGCTGTGGGGCCCAGGTCTTTCTTTACGGCATCGCGGATAGCGCGGGCATCATCGGCGCCGAACTGGCGGCTGTAAGTGGGAGAATTCGTCGTCATGGGGCTGTCCTTGGGTTGTGCTGGCTGAGTGCGGCCGGGAAATTCTGAGGCAGGCATTGTCAGAGGGTGGGGGCCATTGGCGAAGTGCAGGGCTGGACACTTTTCGGTCATTTCCGGACAGGGCAAGAAGTAGCGTATGATGGACTCATGAACCGTGACCGCTTTATCCAGCTTGACCCAGGCACTGGCCGTTCGCCGGTGCCGGTGAACTACGTCCGCAATCTGGTCGAACTGATCAGTGAGGTGGGTGTGGATACCCGGCGCCTGTTGCGCCAGGTGGAACTGACGGAAGACGAAGTCTATAACCCGGAGCCCGCGCTGCGCTTTGAGCAGTTCCGCCGGGTGATGGTGGGTGCCCGGGAAATGACCGGGAACCCCGCGCTGGGCCTGGCACTGGGGCAACAATTAACGCTGACCGCCCACGGCCTGCTGGGCTATGCGGCCATCAGCAGTGCGGATCTGGGCGATGCCCTGCGCCTGCTGGAGCGTTATTTCCGCACCCGTACCCGGCTGTGCGTACCGCGTATTGAGCCGTCTGCGGAAGGGGTGCGTTTTTGCCTGCTGGAAAGTGTGCCGCTGGGCGATATTCGCGAAACCTACCTGGAAGTGGTGGTAGCCGCAGTCGTGGGTGGCATTCGTTACCTGCTGGGCGAGCGTTTTCGTGGCGCCGTACTGGAGCTGCCTTATGCGCCGCCAGCACACGCGGAGCGCTACCGCGAGCTGCTGCAAATGCCGGTGGAGTTTGGTGCGCAGGTGGCCGCTTTGCGGTTGCCGCATTCCTTGCTCAACGAACGCTTCACCTTGTCCGACCCGGCATCCCGGCACATGGCCGCGCAGAAATGTGAAGAAGAGCTGCAGCGTCTGGAAGCCGATCAGGACTGGGCCAGCCGGGTGCGTGCGCGCCTGATGCAGGCGGAAGGCATGCTGCCCAGCCTGGAGCAACTGGCGGGCAACTTTCATGTGACCTCGCGGACGCTGCGTCGTTATCTCAATGCACTGGGTGTCAGTTATCGCTCCCTGCTGGAAGAGGTGCGCATGACCAAGGCCATGGCTTATTTGCAGGCCAATATCACCGTGCAACAGGTGGCGATCAAGCTCGGCTACGCGGATCCCAGCAATTTCGCCCGCGCCTTCCGCAAATGGACCGGCCACCCGCCCAGCCATTTCCAGCCTTAATCTCAACGCATGTTCCTTTGTGTTGTAGGCGTTCCCTGGAAGGGAGCGCCTACAACCGCGCCCTCGTCACTCGCTCCATCTGGCAATCCCCTCCCCATAACGCTAGTGTTCCTCGTCTGTTTCA
>OJDK01000496.1_pt1 | contig 15612 bp, 14 predicted proteins | sample 1592791 | NCBI WGS metagenome assembly OJDK01 (sample SAMN05416878, study PRJEB24817) | seawater metagenome | isolation source: Sea water | place: Canada:Atlantic | collected 2013-11
TACGAGATCAGCCTCGGTCTCGTGGGCTCGGAGATGTGTATAAGAGACAGGGCCTTTTCCGAACCCGGCATCTGGTCGGGCAGCGCCGAGTTGCGCGGCGCATTTATCGACGCCCTGCACGATCACGGCATCCATGCCCGCGAAGGGGGACGGTTTCTGACCCTCTCCTACGGGCGCACCAAAGCCGACCAGATGGCCGCGCTGACCGACGCCTTTGCGCCGCGCCATACGCTGGCGCTTGGCGATGCCCCCAATGACATAGAAATGCTGCAAGCAGCCGACTTTGGCGTCATTGTCGCCAACCCGCACCGCGACCCCCTGCCCCCGCTGCCCGGTGAGGATACCGGCAGGATCATCCGCACCACGCTCCCCGGCCCTGCCGGATGGAACGGTGCCGTGCTGGACCTGATCGCGCGGCTTAACCTGAACTAAGGAATGACAAAGCATGGCTGATTTTCATCAAAACGGAAATATCGCGACCCTGCACAATCTGCGCACCCGCTCGCTGGACGAAATGACCTACGAGCTCGAGACGTTTGCCCAGACCCGCAAAATGGCGCTGATCCTGCCTTGCCTCTATTCCGAGCTAGAGACAGAGGCGATGCCCCGCATTCTGGCAGAGCTGTCCAAGGTCACCTATCTGCACCGCATCATCATAGGTCTGGACCGCGCCGACGAGGCACAGTTCCGCCATGCGAAAGAGTTCTTCAAGGGTCTCAACCAGAACCACATCGTGATCTGGAACGACAGCCCGCGGATGCTGGCGCTTGGCGCGCAGCTGAAAGACATGGGCCTCGCCCCCGCGGAACAAGGCAAAGGCAAGAACGTCTGGTCCTCGCTCGGCTACCTGATCGCCTGCCAGGACAGTGCGGTGATGGCGATCCATGATTGCGATATCGTGACCTATACCAACGACCTGCTGGCGCGGCTGATCTACCCCGTCGCCAATGCGAATTTCCCCTATCAGGTCGCCAAAGGCTATTACGCGCGGGTGGGCAGCGACAAGCTGAACGGCCGGGTCACGCGGCTGCTGGTCAGCCCGCTGCTGATCGCGCTGAAAAAGGTCGTGGGCGACCGTGACTATATCGATTACCTGCGCGCCTTCCGCTATCCGCTCTCGGGCGAATTTGCCATGCGGACCAATATCCTGCCCGATCTGCGCATCCCCTCCGACTGGGGGCTGGAGATCGGCGTGCTGTCAGAGGCATGGCGCAACCTCGCGCCGAAATCCGTCTGTCAGGTCGAAATCGCCGACGACTATGACCACAAGCACCAAGATCTGAGCGAGGCCGACGCCGATGCGGGGCTGAACCGCATGTCCACCGACATCTGCAAGGCGATTTTCCGCAAGCTGGCGGCAGACGGCACCGTGTTCACGCCCAATGTCTTTCGCACGCTCAAGGCGACCTATTACCGCTGTGCGCTCGACCTGCTGGATGCCTACTACAACGACGCCAAGATGAACGGGCTGAGCATCGATCGCCACAAAGAAGAACGCGCGATCGAGCTTTTTACCGAGAATATCATGCGGGCGGGACACTTCTTTCTCGATAACCCGCACGAGACCCCCTTTATCCCCACATGGAACCGCGTCCACGCCGCCGCGCCCGAGTTCCTTACCAATCTGCGCGAGGCCGCCGCAGCGGATGACGCCGAATACACCTAGCTAGGGGCCGCGCGGGCGGCGGGGTCAGAACCGGTTTGTGATCCACAAGCATTGATAGGGGGCCAGCGTGATGTGATCCGCGCTGGCGTCAATCAAATCGCCGCTGATCAGGTCCTGCCACGGTTGATCCTCGATCAGGTTCAGCGCCGCCGCCGAAATCGCGACAGAGGCGTCGCTGACGTTATGCAGCGCAAAGATCGACTGTTTGCGGTCCAGACCTTGCCGCCACACGCCGAACACGCGGTCATCTTGCAGGTTCACGGTGAATTGCGTCGCGTTGGGATGAAACGCCTTTTGTTTCTGCCGCACCTTTAGCCGCGCCGACAGATCGCCCAAGACGCGCGCCTGCGCGCTGGACGCATCGGCCAGCCGGTCGCGCAAGCTCGGATAATCCCATCGGTGTCGGTTGATCGCGCGGCTCATCCCGCGATGTTCGACCTGCGCGTGATCATTGGGCGTCGCCAGCATGGCGTGGATGTAGAAGGCGGGTATCCCCTCCAGCGACATGACGATGGTCTGCGAACAGATGAACCGTGCATGATGATGGTCATCCTCGCCCTTAAAGGTCCGCGACAGCGCGTCGTAAAAGGTCGTGTTCAGCTCGTACGGGCCTTGCCCGCCGTCGGGCAGGCTGCGCATCGACACCAACCCGCCAACCTGTAGCACCGTATCAATGACCTGTTGTTTTTCATCCTCGGGCAACAACCCTTCGGCGGGGCGCATGCCGATGCCGTCGTGACTGGCGGTAAAGTTCAGATAGGCGCAACCCATGGGAGCCGGCGGCATCGTGCGTTGCCAGCGCCGCAGATGCGCCCCATTGCCCGACATCATCGCATGCAAGATCAGCGGCGGCAGTGGGAAATTATAGATCGCATGTGCCTCGTCCCCTGCCCCGAAATAGCTGAGGTTTTCAGCCTTGGGCACATTGGTTTCGGTCAGCAGGATGATCTTTTCCGGCGCATAGTCGCACAGCAACCGCATCAGCCGGATAATCGCATGGGTTTGCGGCAGGTGGATCGACGGGGTGCCGATCTGCTTCCACAAGAACGCCACCGCATCCAGCCGGATGATCTGCACGCCATTATCCACATGCAGGCGGATGATCCGCAAAAACTCAAGCAGCACCTCGGGGTTGCGGAAATCAAGGTCGATCTGGTCATGGCTGAAGGTGCACCAGACATGGCGCGGGCCGCTTGAGGTTTCTACCTCTTGCAACAGCGGCGTCGTGCGCGGGCGCACCACCTCGTGCAGATCGTCTTGCGGCGAGGCTTCGAAAAAGAACTTGTCATAGGGGGCCTGCCCCTGACGGTAGGCGTTGAACCAGTTCCCCTGGCTCGACACATGGTTCAGCACCAGATCGGACATCAGCGTGAAATCGGCGGCGATGCGGTTGATATCAGGCCAATCCCCAAGCTGCGGGTTCACCGCGCGAAAATCGGAGACGGCAAACCCGTCGTCAGAGGTATAGGGGAAGAACGGCAGGATATGCACGCTGTTCAATGTGCCGCGCAGGTAGCGGTGCAAGAAGTCGTTCAACAAATCCAGCGGCTTATGCGCCCCGTCTACGATCGAGTTGCCATAGGTGATCAGCAGCGCGTCACGTTCCGACCAAAGCGTATTGCCGGCAATCCGGCCTCTTTTGCGGCGGGTTGTCCCCTCGGGCCAGAAGGCATCAAGCACCATGCTGGAAAGGATGTCCGCATCCAGATCGGGATAGACCTCTGCCAACACCGCGCTGAGCCGAGAGCCGAGAGAACGGGCACTGTCCGTCATGATGTCCTGCCTTGCCTGAATATTCTTTCCCAAAACCCTAACGCAGCCGCGCCGGTGTGACGAGCAGCCAAAAGCGGCGCCCCCATAATCCTGTCGCCGCAGCCCCCTGCGGCGCGTTTTGAGGCAAACTGCACAATCTTGAAGCATTGCGCAGATTGAACGCCCGCAGATCTACAGGCCCCGCTTTTATGACGCGTACCAAAGCCAGCACGCCCAGCGCGCGCCGTCATCTACTGCAGCGCGTGTGGTTTCTCCCTCCCCTTCTGCATGGCGTCTGGCACAGTTTCACCGTGCACCGTGTGCCGCGCACGCCCAGCCTGCTTAGAGCGGTAAAGCGCCGCATCGGCGTCCGACAGGACATCTTCGGCCACGGCGTTCTGCCCCGCTTTAACCCATATGCTGCCGACGCTGGCGGAGACCCGGCACGCCGCGCCATCAAATCCGATCGGCCATTCCAGTCGCGTGATGATCCGTTCGGCGACCTGTGCCAGATGCGCGCTGCCGGTAACCCCAGGCAACAGCAGGGTAAATTCGTCACCGCCGACGCGGGCGACGGTGTCGATGTCCCGTGTTGCCTCCACCATGATCCGGGCCGCGGTTTGCAACACGTGATCCCCCGCCGCATGACCCAGACTGTCGTTTACCGCCTTGAAGTAATCCAGATCGATCTGCATCACGGCGAACCCCTTGTTCCCCGCGATAAGCCGGGACAGCACGTGATCCATCGCGCGCCGGTTTTTCAAGCCAGTCAGCGTATCGGTAAACGCTTGTTCCTCCGCCGCGATCTTTGCGACCTCAAGCTTCTGGTTCAGCGCACGCGACGCCGCCATCGCCGCCGATTTCGCCTCCATCAGATAAAGCATCTCGACCGCGAGGTCGGTCGGCGCGAAATCGGCATTGCTCAGGCGATGGGTGCGGACGCCGTTCAGGATCGATATCCCGAATGACAGGTTTATCAGACAGTCGGTTTCCGAGCTTTCCATCTGTTCGGTGCCACAAGGCAGCGGGACCAGAACCCCCTTAAAAATCTGCTCGGGCCGGTCGTGCAACGCCAGATGCAGCTTGCGCCCCGCCATTGGGCGAATTTGCGCAATACTGTCGGCCATATTCGGTCGGCGCATGACAAACTGGTCGAAAAAATTGCTCCCGATCCAAGTGCCACGATGGCGCAGTTTGTGGATGGTGGGGCCCACATGCCGGATACGTCCGCAGGGCTGCACGATCACATGCATCGGGCATAGAACATCTAATGCCGCCTCATAAGCTGCCCCTACTGTCACCCGCGCGCACCCAGATCAAAGCTGCGCCCCTGCGCGTAGTGCCGGTCAATAATCGTGACGGTAATCACCTCCCCCTCCGGTGGGGCGGCTTTGCAATCAAGCAGGGCCAATGTGCCATAATCATCCGCAATCACCCGCATCACGCCCATCATCACATAGCCAAAGCCTTGCACTTTCCCGCGACACGTTAGCGTAAAGCGCCAGTCATCAAGCTGCGCGACCTCCATCTGGGGCAGTTGCAGGTCTTCCACGGCGAGGGTGGCACGTTCTGGCAAGTCGTTGAGAGAATGCAAGAACTCTTCAAAATCGTCGCCGCCAAAGCGCAGCAAGCGCCGCACGCCTTCGCGGTCGGGGTTGGACACAAGCCAGGCACCCAGATCTTCCAGAAGATCGGGGATCGCGCGTTTCATCACGGCAGACAGGCGGTTGATAACCCGCGGCGTGATGGCATCGTCATAGGTGAGCATCGGTTCGAAATCCGCCGTGCCCATAACGGCGCAAAGATCGGCGCGCAGGGCGACCTGCGCCCAGACACGGTGGCCAAAGCTATCCAGCACGAACCGTTGGATCGTATGGTTGATCAGCCCGTGCATCGCGCCCCTTTCCGCCGTTTCACGGGGAAGATGGCGGCTGAGAGTTAACAAAGGCCGAAGGCTAAACCTCCGCCGCGGCGGAATGCGCTTTGGTTTTGTCTCAAATGCAATCTAGCTGTCAGCCCTGCGGGTCATGCCTCTGCCCGTCCAGCCACGCCGGCAGATGGCCGATGTCGGGCAGCACCACATCGGCGGCCCCTTCTAGGTCCTGACGTGTGGCCAGCCCCGTCAGCACCGCAACGCAGGCCATACCCGCCGCACGGCCCGCCGCCATATCGTGCAGGCTGTCCCCGATCATCGCGACTTCACACGGGTCCACCCCCACGGCTTTGGCAAACGCCAAGAGCTGCCCGGGCGTGGGCTTAGCACCGTGGCCGCTATCGAAACCTGCGATAAAGTCAAAATATCCGGTCACCCCCGCACCGCCCAAATGCGCGCGGGCGGGCGCTTCGGCGTCATTGGTGGCGACGCCAAGCACCAGCCCGCGTGCCTTGAACGCCTCTAGCAAGGCAATCAGCGGCACCGCCTCTGCCTGAGGGGCGTTTTCGGCCTCGTGGTTCAGCAGGTCCAAGAGATCCGTCTTCGCCATCTCGACCACATGGGGGGCCAGCGCATCGACGACCTCCCCCGGCGTGCCCGCAATAACGATGCTGTCGGGCGAGAATTTCTGCGTGCCGTAATCAAAGCCGATCTGCTGCCCCAGCAAAGCCGCTCTCTCTCCGTCGCCCTTGCTGATCCGGGTCAGGAAGGCATTGGCCCATACCTCCCATGTGGCGGCGAAGTCGAACAGGGTTCCGTCTTTGTCGAACAGCAAGGCTTTGATCATTTTCAGGTCCAATTCATCTGCGCGCCACCCGGAAGCGACTGACGGGCTTGCATGATACGATCGTAAGGGATGTTCACCGTATCACAAAACGCCGTGACCCAGGCGTCATCCATCATGATGAAATCCAGCACCGCGCCAAGAAACACCGGATCACCGGCCTGCGTGCGCAGATCTTCGGCAGATGCGCCCGTTGATCCCATAAAGGTGGGCATCAGGTCTTCGTTCGCGGCCAGCCAGGCCAAGGCCTGCAGGGCGACCGTCTCGGCGGCATCTTGCTTCATCATATTAATTTCCATCACGGTTTCCCAAACGAAACCCTTTGTTAACCAATCACGGCAACAAAGGGCGCTTAAGCCAGTTACACGTGAGTGGAGAATGAAGACAAGTGCCCGGTAAAGTCCTGATTGTGGATACGGTTGCGACCAACCGCATCGCGTTGAAAACCAAACTCACGTCCGCCTCCTACGAGGTATGGCAGGCGTCCACCGTGGCCCAGGCGGTCGACATCTCGCGCCGGTCGGGGCCTGATTTGGTCATCACGGCGCATCATCTGGACGGGCAGGATGCGACGGCCCTATGCACGATGCTCGCGGGGTCTCCGCGGACGTCACGGATACCTGTCTTTGCCTTAGCCGATGGCGGTGGCGCGGCACTGTGTTTGCACCTGCTGGCGAATGGCGCACAGGAAGCGATGGTCAAACCTGTCTGCGACAAGCTGTTTCTGGGACGGGTGCGCAGCATGATACGCGCGGGCCACGGGGCCAGCCCCACGGCCATGCGCGACGCGATGTGCCCCCCGCTCGGGCTGGAAGAAACCGCCGCCACCTTCACCCGCCCGGGCACGTTCCAGGTCGTCAGCCATGACAAGGCAGAGACACAGGTGCATGTCACCCAGCTACGCAAACGTCTGAGGGGGGCAGTCAACCAGACGACCATCCGCGACGCTTTGACCGGTATCCGGCAGAACGCGCTGCCCGATGTCTTCATCCTGCCCCTGACCGGTGTCGAAACGCGCGACGAGGCGCAACTGCGCCTGATCTCGACCCTGCGGGCGAATACGACGACGCGCCACTGCGGTATTCTTGTGCTCCAATCCCGCCCCCACCCCGATGGTGCCGCCCATGCGCTGGATCTGGGGGCCGACGACCTGATGCAGCATGGCTTTGATATCGAAGAACTTTCGCTGCGGCTGACCGGGCTTCTGGCGCGCAAACAGCAGGGTGACACGATCCGGCGTGATGTCGATACACGCCTGCGCGAAGCGGTTTTTGACCCGCTGACAGGGATCTACAACCGCCGTCACGCCCTGTCAGAGGTCGCGCGGCTGGCCCTGCGCACCCGCCGCAAAGGGATACCGCTGGCCGTGATGCTGGCAGACATAGACCACTTCAAACGCGTGAATGACGCTTTCGGCCATGCCTCGGGGGACGCCGTGTTGGTCGAAACGGCACGCCGGCTGAAATCATGTCTGCGCCCGCTCGACGTTGCCGCCCGCATCGGAGGGGAGGAGTTTTTACTCATCCTCCCGGGCATCACAGAGGCAGAGGCCACCCGGATGGCCAAACGCATGTGCGAAGCCTACCGCACGACGCCATTTACCATCCCCGCCAGCGCGCAGCCTATCCATGCCACGATCAGCATCGGGCTATGTACCGCACAGCCTGAAACCAGCGACGCCTTCCCCGCCCCACTTGATGCCTCGGCCATCGCGGCAGAGCTGATCGACCGCGCGGATCAAGCTTTATACAGTGCGAAACACCGAGGGCGCGATCGCGTCGGTCTGATCCGGTCAGCGGCGTGAAATCATCCTCTCCCCACGGTTGCAAAGCCGGAAAAATGCCGCCACTCTCGCCGCGATATGCCTGCACATCCGGGGCGTATCCCCCTGATCCACGACAAAGGCTTTGCCATGCTGCCCGATAAACCGATGACCGGTATTGCCATGATGCTTGGCTTTTGCATCGTTGCCCCTGTGGGTGATGCGATTGCGAAACTGCTGGGATCGTCCGTGCCGCTGGGTCAGGTCGTGTTTATCCGCTTTGCCGTGCAATTGCTGATCTTGCTGCCGCTCGTGCTGCTGACGGGCAGGCCGCTGGCGATGCGGGGCCGAACGCTGTGGCTCGCCTTTGTGCGCACAGTGTTGCATGTCATCGGGATCGCGATGATGTTCACCGCGCTGAAATACCTGCCGCTGGCCGATGCGGTGGCGATTATCTTTGTCATGCCCTTCTTTATGCTTCTGCTCGGCAAATACGTGCTGGGGGAAGAGGTCGGCACCCGCCGGCTTCTCGCCTGTATCGTCGGCTTTTGCGGCACACTGCTGGTGGTGCAACCCAGCTTTGCCGAGGTGGGCTGGCCCGCATTGCTCCCCGTTGGCGTAGCGCTGAACTTTGCGCTGTTCATGCTGGTGACACGGCAGATCGCCAAACACACCGATCCGATCAGCCTGCAAACGATCAGCGGGTTTATGGCCGTGGTGATACTGCTGCCCTTGCTGGGTCTGGGTCAAACCGTAGCGGTGCCCGCCTTGGGCTGGCGCGTCCCTGACGCAAACGCCTGGATGCTGCTGATCGCAATCGGCATCCTTGGCAGCGTGGCACATCTGCTGATGACATGGTCGTTGCGCTACGCCCCCTCGGCCACGCTGGCACCGATGCAATATCTCGAAATTCCCGTGGCGACGCTGGTCGGGTTGATCGTCTTTGGCGATCTGCCCGATGCGCTGGCGGCGCTCGGGATGGGGATCACCATGGCCGCCGGTCTCTATATTATTCTGAGGGAGCGGGCCACGCAGCGGCGTCTGGCTGCAGCAGCGATTGTGCAACCTGCGGAATGAGCACCCTGGGCACCATCACCAACGCAGCGGGACGATCGACCCTAAGGGTCGCGGGCCCCGTCGCACGGTTCGATGTGCCCAATCGTCCCAGCGGCGAAAGCTCTAGCCCGTCAAGCGGCCACTCAAGCCCGCTGCTTTCCCCGTGGACCGCCGCCAGCGGGTATATCGACACCACATCCCCCGCCCGCGTCGGCAGATCAAGCCGGGGCGGCGCGAGGAAAATCACCTGCTCTCCGGCGATGAGCAGGCAACGCTGGTGCGGATGCCGCGCCAAAGAGCTCAGGGCGGCAAGCTGATGGTCCACGCGCCCGCCCGAAAACCCCACCGCCACGATCAACGGCGCGGCCACCGACCGCAGCGCCTTGTCGAAATCGGTGGTTTCCTGCTCTGCCAGTTTGAACTGCCGCGCGAGCGGGATTTGCGACAGGGTCTCGGGCGTGACGGAATCGAAATCGCCCACCAGCGCCGCGATCTCTACGCCTGCGTCGCGGGCCAGATTTGCCCCGCCATCGACCGCCACACACATCGGGGCAAGCTGCAACGCCTCGTTCAGGTCGTTCGGGCCGGGCTGCCCGCCCCCAATGACGGTGACAGGGCTGCGGCTTGCCACAATGGTTGTTTTCACGCGGTTTTACCTCAAATTGGAAACAATGCCGCAATTTTGACATTAAATGATACGTTGCAGGGCACAGATTCGAGCCGAATTGGTCTTGAACCTTATGGTAAACAGTAAGCTGCAAATAGGCAGAGGACGACCATCCGATGATGAATAACAACAAAATTCTGACGGTCTCATACGGCACTTTCTCGTGCACGTTGGAAGGCTTTGACGATTCATTCGGCACCATGAAGGCCATCGCAGAGTATTTCCGCGACCTGTCGTCGGAGGATCGGTATTTCGGTGCAGAACCCGCACAGCCCGATGCGGAGATGCTGGCCCATATCGCCCAGAAAGAAATCTCGCGTCGCGTCGAGGCGCGCCAGCAGGACGGTCAGATCGTCCTGAGCGCGCAGACCCCGGAAGAACCCGCAGCGCCAGCGCAGCCCGCCCCTGCGCCTGAAGCCGCCGAAACACCCAAGGCCCCTGCCGCGCCGCAGCCGCAGGTCAGCAGCACCGCTGCCGGTCCGTCGGTGGTGTCGACCTCCTTCGCGCCGCGCCGGCCCAAGGAAATCTCTGCCTATTATGACGCCTACCGCATCAACGCGCTGAAATCTGCCGAGCCAGTGACAGCGCCAGAGGCCGCACCAGCGCCTCAGGCCGAAGCCGCCGCACCGCGCGACGAGGTGGTCAGCCGTGATGTTGCCGCGCCAAAGCCGGAAGCCACGCAAGCCGAAGCGGCCCCTGCTTCTGCGGCACCTGCTTCTGCGGCCCCCGCCCCCGAGGTGGATATCGTCCCCGGCCAACCCGACGAAGATGTCGAAGCGTTTTTCGCCGACAGCCCGCGCAACGAGGTGACCGTCGACGACCAAGACGCCGAGATCCAGCCCGTTGCAGCCCCTGTCGTCGATAGCATCGCGGCCAAACTTCAGCGCATCCGCGCCGTGGTCGCCAATCAGGATGCCCCCGCCGCACCGCAGCCTCAGGTCTTTGACGACGAGGACACAATCGACGCCGAAGATAGCACCGACGATGTCATCGCGAACGCGATCAACGACATTGAGGGCGCGCTGGACGCCGACGATACGGTCGAAAATATCGCACAATCTTCCGACCTCGAAGCTGAAGAAGACGTTACCGCTGCACAAGAGAGTGAAGAACAGCACGAAGACGTTGCGACTGATGAAGTCGAAGAAGCTGACGCCGCGCAGGTTGACGCTGACGAAACCGATGAAGCTGAAGAAGACACAGCGCCCCGTGGCCGTGTGCTCAAGGTCAAACGCGCCGACATCGACCGTGCCATCGCCGAAGGCGAGCTGGAAGAGGTCGAAGAAGACGCGCCTGCGGTACTGGAAGAGCCTGAAAAACCCGCCCTGCGTATCCAGCGCGACCCCGAATCGACGCTCTCTGACGAGGATGAAGAAGATCTGGCCCGCGAGCTGGCCGAGCTTGAGGCAACATTATCCTCTGCCGCTGCCGACACGCTGACCGACGCGCCCGAGGACGCTGAAGAAGCTGTCGCCGATGAGGACGACGCGCCCGAAGAAGAGACCGCCAAAGAAGAGACCGCCAAGGAAGACTCGCAGGAAGACACGGCCCAAGAAGAAACACTCGACACTGATGTTTCCGAGGATGACGCCGAAGAGGTACAGGCCGAGGTCCAAGCCGAAACCGCGGCAGAGCCCGCAACGGAAGCCCCCAAAGCCGCCCCGCAACGCCGCAGCCTGCCAACGCTCGACGCGGACAGCGGCCCGGATATGAACCGTCTGCTGGCGGAAACCGACAACCAGATGGACGAACCCGAAGCCGCCACACGCCGCGACGCGATCACCCATCTGCGCGCCGCCGTGGCCGCGAAAAAGGCCGATATGGCCCTTGGTGCGCCCGATGCTGCTGAACGCGAAAACAACGCTTACCGCAGCGATCTGGCCGAGGTGGTCAAACCGCGCCGCCCCGCGTCAACCACGGCCCGCACCGAACGCCCCGCCGAACCGCGCCCTGCCCCGCTGAAACTGGTAGCGGCACAGCGGATCGACACGGACCAGCCGCGCAATGTGGCGCCCGTACGCCCTCGCCGCGTGGCCGCAGTGGCCCCCGCGCCGGTGCCGCAAGCCGGTGGCTTTGCCGAATTCGCCGAGGAAATGGGCGCGACCCAGCTTCCCGACCTGCTGGAGGCGGCCGCGGCCTATATGGCCTTTGTCGAAGGCATGGACGATTTCTCGCGTCCGCAGTTGATGAACACCGTCCGCCAAGGCGGTGCCGAGGATTTCAGCCGCGAGGAAGGTCTGCGTTCCTTCGGTCAGCTGCTGCGCACCGGCAAGCTGCAAAAGCTGGAAGGTGGCCGCTTCAAGGCCTCCGAACAGATCGGGTTCCAACCGGATGCACGCGCCGCTGGCTAAGCGGACAAAACATGACAACCGAAACGAAAAACGGCCCCCGAGGGGGCCGTTTTTTTATGCGATAATTGCGATTAGCAACGCTGAAAGACGTGCAGGCGAAACGGGTTATTCCGCGTCGTGATCCGCGTTCGGGTCCGCCTGACCGATCCCCTTGAACACAAATTTGAACGGGATCGCCCAGACCACGCCAAGCGCGATATAGATCACCAGTTCGATCCAGAAGGGTGGCCGGTCAAACAGCGACACGGTGACCACCGCCGCAATGATATAGAGCGGCAGACCAATCAGCAGAATGACCAGCGCCCACCGGCGGCGTGCTTTATATCCAAGGGCCATTGTGTCGTCCTTTCATCACGTGCCAAGGGCCCCGAAGGGCCCCGGCGTGTCAGATCAATCGGCGAAGGGGTCGGTGACCAAAATCGTGTCGTCCCGCTCTGGCGAGGTGGACAGCAGCGCCACGGGGCACTGGATCAGCTCTTCGACGCGGCGCACGTATTTGATCGCGTTCGCGGGCAGATCGGCCCAGCTGCGCGCGCCTTCGGTGCTTTCGGACCAACCGGGCATTTCCTCGTAGATGGGGGTGCAGCGGGCTTGCTGGTCGGCCGCTGTGGGCAGATAATCCAACTGCTCCCCGTCCAGCTCGTAGCCGGTGCAGATCTTGAGCGTTTCAAACCCGTCCAGCACGTCCAGTTTCGTGAGCGAGATGCCGGTGACGCCGCTGGTCGCACAAGTCTGGCGCACCAAAGCCGCATCAAACCAGCCACAGCGACGCTTACGCCCGGTGGTGGTGCCGAATTCATGGCCCCGCTCGCCCAAACGCTGACCGTCCGCATCATGCAGTTCGGTCGGGAACGGGCCTTCGCCGACGCGGGTGGTATAGGCTTTGACGATGCCCAGCACATAGTTGATCGCGCCCGGTCCGATGCCGACTCCTGTTGCCGCCTGCCCTGCAATCACGTTCGACGACGTGACGAAAGGATAGGTGCCAAAGTCGATGTCCAGCAGCGCGCCTTGCGCCCCTTCGAACAGGATACGCTTACCGGCCTTGCGCTTTTCGTTCATCACCTTCCAGACAGGTGCTGCGTATTCAAGGATCTTCGGTGCGATCTCTTTCAGCAGTTCAACCAGCCCGTCGCGGTCGATGGCTTCGACGCCCAGACCCTTGCGCAGCGGATCATGGTGCTGCAACGCGCGGTCGACGCGGGCTTCAAGCGTGGCTGTATCGGCCAGATCGGCGACGCGGATGGCGCGGCGGCCGACTTTATCCTCGTAGCACGGGCCGATGCCGCGACCGGTGGTGCCGATTTTGGTCCCTTTTGATGCGGCCTCTTCACGGGCGCGGTCCAGCTCGCCGTGGTAGGGCATGATCAGCGGCGTGTTTTCCGCGATCATCAGCGTTTCCGGCGTGATTTCTACGCCTTGGGCGCGGATCGTCTCGATCTCTTTCAGCAGGTGCCACGGGTCCAGCACAACACCGTTACCGATGACCGAAAGCTTGCCGCCGCGAACAACGCCCGAAGGCAGCGCGTGCAGCTTGTAGACCTTGCCGTCGATGACCAATGTGTGGCCCGCGTTATGGCCGCCCTGAAAACGCGCGATGACATCGGCCCGTTCGCTGAGCCAGTCCACGATTTTGCCTTTTCCTTCGTCGCCCCATTGGGCGCCTACGACTACGACGTTGGCCATGAAGATATTCCTTTAACAGTTCAAATAACCGTGCAAACCCGTGGAGGTATAGCGACGACCGTCGGGGACCGAAACTGTAAAATGCAGCCAAAACGCCGCCGCGTCATTTTTCTGGGCATTTATCAGCTTGGGGCCGTGAAACTTCGCATCGGGCCATAGACTTTGCCTGGGCTGCACCGATATTCCATGCCGGATCAAAGAAGGAAGTACCGCAGATGGGATTCATCATACGTTGGGCCTGCGCCTTTGTCTTGCTGGCCGCGACCTTTAACCCGACCCCCTATAACTATGTCACATGGGCGCAGCGATACGGGCATATGAACCTGTCCATCGCGGTGCTGCTGGGGCTTTTGTTGTTCATCGGCTACGTGATCTATCTCCGCGCGACGCTGCGCTCTATCGGCGGGCTGGGGATGCTGCTGGTGCTGGCGCTCGTGGGGTCAAGCCTTTGGGTGCTTTATGATCTGGGCATCCTAAGTGTCTAATCGGAAATGGGTTGAGTGAATTCAGCAGGTTGTGATTCTGTTCGGTTGCGAAACAAAACGGAGATCACGATGGCCTGGACCGAACTCACCCGTGCGCAGCATAAGCGCAAGACGAAGCGCTATCCAAGCGATTTGACCGATGCGGAATGGAAGATCGTGCGGCCATTGTTGCCCGGTCGCAACCGCCTTGGGCGTCCGCGCAAGGTGGAGTTACGCCGGGTCTGGAATGCGATCCAGTATCTTGCCGCCGCCGGGTGCGCATGGTCGCTCCTGCCGAAGGACTTTCCGCCGGTCTCGACCGTGCGCTACTATTTCTACCGTTGGCGCGATGATGGCCTGCTGGCCGAGATCAATCGCCACCTGGTCGCGGACGCGCGCCTCGCGGCAGGACGCGATGTGCAGCCGACAGCCGGTGTTATCGACAGTCAGAGCGTGAAAACCTCTGAAAACACGTCCCTTTCCGGCTACGATGCGGGCAAGCGGATCAACGGACGAAAACGCCATATCATCACTGACACCTGCGGCAACCTGATCGCATGCGAGGTTCATACCGCCAACATTCAGGATCGTGACGGTGCGCTCGGGGTCTTTGCCAGGCTCCGCCGCGAGGCTCCGAAACTGCGCCACATGTTCGCGGACGGCGGCTATGCCGGACCGAAGCTGCGGGGCGCCCTCGTGAGCCTCGGACGCTGGACGCTGCAGATCGTCAAGCGCTCCGACACCGCCAAGGGCTTCGAGGTTCTGCCACGCAGATGGGTCGTGGAACGCACCTTCGCATGGCTCGGTCGTTGCCGTCGTTTGGCAAAGGATTGGGAGAAATCCATCGAGAGCGCCGAGGCCTGGCTGCTGATCGCCCATATCCGGCGCGTAACCCGGCTCCTTGCAACAGATTGAAATCGTTCATCCCGTTTTGAATCGGACTCTAAGGCTGGACAACCGCAGCTTTAACCTATGGCTCGGCCTTGTCGCGTTGAGCTTTGTGCTGGGCATCGGCCTCAGCTGGAGCATCTTTCGCAGGGCGGTATCCGGTCAGGCAGACGTGGACGATGTGGAAACCTGAGGCGGCTTTCACACGGGCTTTCCGCCCAAGCGGCACCGCGGGTGCCAATCCTCCCTTGCCCCCATAGGCAAACTTGCCTAGACACGCCCAAAGTCCAAAACGCAGAGCCGTAGGTACCCATGGAAAATGTAGTCCTGATTGTCCATCTCATTCTGGCCCTTGGCCTGATTGCAGTCGTGTTGCTGCAACGGTCCGAAGGGGGCGGCCTTGGCATGGGCGGCGGCGGTGGCGGCGGGGCCGTTTCCGGTCGTGCAGCAGCCACAGCCATGGGCAAACTGACCTGGGTTCTGGCCGCGGCCTTTATCGTGACCTCGATCACGCTGACCATCATCGCGGCTGAAAAATCTGCCGGTTCTTCGGCTGTCTCTTATACACATCTCCGAGCCCACGAGACCGAGGCTGATCTCGTA
>OJDK01000507.1_pt1 | contig 15318 bp, 13 predicted proteins | sample 1592791 | NCBI WGS metagenome assembly OJDK01 (sample SAMN05416878, study PRJEB24817) | seawater metagenome | isolation source: Sea water | place: Canada:Atlantic | collected 2013-11
GCTACGAGCTACGAGCTACGAGCTACGAGCTACGAGCTACGAGCTACGAGCTACGCTCGATTGGATCAGGTAAAAGGAAAAGTTCCCAAGGATGGGACGTTAATAATGTGGAGAAGCAGGGATGCGTCTTGAAAATTTGGATGTTTGGTGTCGATCAGTGGATTTGAGTGTTGAGATTTATCGGCACTTTGCAGGTCATCGTGATTTTGGTTTTAGGGATCAGATAACCCGGTCGTCATTGTCTTTGCCGTCGAATATTGCAGAGGGGTTCGAGCGGGCTTCAGACAAGGAGAAAGCCTTGTTTCTGAATTATGCTAAAGGCTCGGCTGGTGAATTGAAAACCCAGTTAATCATTGGCAGAAGAATTGGTTACATCCCTGATGCAGTAAGCAATAAGTGGGGGGATGAGGTTGATCAGTTATCGAAAATGCTGTTCGCGATCATGCGCAAGTTGAAGTGATTTTATGGTGCTGGGCCAAAGGCCCGGTTGTGTTTTTCTAGCAGCTATAAGCTCGTAGCTAGCCGCTGCTCTTCGAACAAAGTGAGGTATTTATGTCTTCTCCGTACCAGGAAAAAGCCAACGAATCCAAAGCCCATGTCGTTTGGCATGAGTCGAATGTGACCAAGGCGGACCGTGCCAAGGTTAACGGGCAGACGCCTAAGTGTATCTGGCTGACGGGGTTGTCCGGTTCTGGTAAGTCCACGCTGGCGAATGCGCTGGAAGTGGCATTGACCGAGCAGGGCCGACACACCTACCTGCTTGATGGCGATAACGTGCGCCACGGCCTGAACAAGAACCTGGGCATGAGCGATGAAGACCGCACCGAGAATATCCGTCGGGTGTCCGAAGTGGCCAAGCTGATGGTGGATGCGGGTCTGATCGTGGTCACGGCCTTTATCAGCCCGTTCCGTGCCGACCGCGATGCCGCCCGTGAGCTGTTCGAAGACGGCGAGTTCGTGGAAGTGTTTGTGGACGCGCCACTGGAAGAGTGCGAGAAGCGCGACCCCAAGGGCCTGTACCAGAAAGCACGCCAAGGCATTATCAAAGAATTCACCGGTATCGATAGCCCCTACGAAGCGCCCGCCAAGGCGGAACTGGTGGTGAATACCGCTGAAAACGATATTGAAGCCTGTGTGAAGCAGCTGATCGCGGCGATCGTTTAAGGTTGGGTTTTTGGGCTAAGCTCAATGTCGGATTACGCCTTTCAGGCTAATTCGACCTACTTGAAAGGTTGGGTTTTGTAGGTCGAATTAGGCGTAGCCGTAATCCGGCAAATGTTGTGACCGGATTCTCACCGGGCCAAGGATGACCTGGTTCTCTACATTGCAGGAAACGACATGGATGGTCCCGATAACCCGCCTCTGAGCGGGTTTCCTCGTATTTTCCACCACGGTGCCGTGCGCGGCGTGACCGGTTCTGCCCATGAGTGGGTGGTTAGCGACAGCGCGTCGGTGCTCATCGACTGCGGCCTGTTCCAGGGCGGTGATGTGGGGCCGGCGGGTGCTTGCGCTGATGATCTGGCCATCGATTTCGATATTTCCTGTCTCCAGGCGGTGGTTCTGACGCATGTGCACATTGATCACGTGGGACGACTGCCGTGGCTATTGGGAGCAGGATACAGTGGCCCGATTTACTGTAGTGGCCCTTCGGCCAAGTTGCTGCCCATCGTATTGGAAGATGCTTTTCGGTTGGGGGTCAGCCGCAAACCGGATGATGTGGCGCGTTTTATGGCGCTGCTGGAGGCGAGCCTGGTGCCTTTGCCGTTTGGTCATTGGCACACTCTGGAGATGGCCGATGGAACGATGGCGGAGATTTGCCTGGGCAGGGCGGGGCATATTCTGGGCTCAGCCCATGTGTCCTGCCGCTTGGCGGGTGCGCATGTCACGGTATTTTCCGGGGATCTGGGCGCCGCCAATACGCCGATTCTGCCTGCTCCGGAGCCGCCGAAAGCGGCGGATGTGCTGGTGATCGAAAGCACTTACGGTGATCGACTTCACCAAGGCAGGGAAACGCGCCAGCAGCGCCTGGAGGCTATGCTGGTCAAGGCACTAAGTGACAAGGGTACCTTGCTGATCCCGGCGTTCAGTATTGGCCGTACCCAGGAGCTGCTTTATGAGCTAGAGGCGATTATTCATCGTAATCGGCATGCGGCCATGCACCCGTTTCTGGATTGGAATGCGTTACCGGTAATCCTGGATTCACCGCTGGCCAGCCGGTTTACGCGGGTCTACAGGGAATTGGAGCCTTACTGGGATGAAGAAGCGCAAGAGCGCTTACAGGCTGACCGGCGGCCGCTGGCTTTTGAGCAATTATTGACAGTGGATGGTCATGAGTCGCACATGAAAATGGTGCGCTACCTGGCCGAGAGTGCCCGCCCAGCGGTGGTAATTGCCGCCAGCGGTATGTGTGCAGGCGGGCGCATTGTGAATTATCTGAAAGCCATGCTGGGTGACGCGCGGCACAACGTACTTTTTGTGGGCTATCAAGCTGCAGGCACCCCAGGGCGGAAGATTCAGCGGGTCGGCCAAGGCGGCAGTGTGACGCTGGATGGAGAAACCTACCCGATCCGTGCAGCGATAGAGGCTATTAGCGGTTATTCCGCCCATGGTGACCAGCAGGACCTGTTGCGGTTTGTAGCCGGCATAGCACAAGGCCCGGGCGAGGTTCGTGTGGTCCACGGCGATGCGGGTGCCAAGCGTGCTTTCATCGGTAAACTCGATGCGCACTGCCGGGCAGCGGGCCAGGCAGTAAAGGTGTGGAGCCCGTCAGAATAGCCCTTCAGGCGACTCCAATGTCTTGTAGGAGCGGTGGTTCCACCGCGATAAAGGCCATCGTTATACGATGGCCTTTGCTCCAGAAAACAGCGCAAAGCAGTCCTCCAGGGGTGGGGCGCAGCTAAGTCGGCCTATGAATAGCGTGGAGTGCGAGCCAGGTCATTCAACGCTGGTGAGCATGGGGTAAACAGTAATCCGCCCATGAGTAACCTGATCCTGGACGGTAATGCGCACCTTTTCATAGCCAAACGCATCAGCCAGCTGTCGGGCGTGTTCCCAGATATTGGCCGGGTAGGGATGAGAGGTGAGCTCAACAGTGTTTCCGGTGCTAAAAGTATGGCGGAAACTGGGGCGATAAAATGGCATAGTGGCCCATCTATAATGATTGTCGGACTTGGTCGTTGTGGCTCGTTGCGTGCTATGCGATCACTCTAGTTGGCTGAAGCGTTCCTTTGTGTCATCCCAGTGGGATTGTTTGAGTAAGACAGGGGTTAAGTTGTCTCCTGTTCTGAGGTCTGAGGAGTTTCCACGCTCTGCTAACAATTGCGTGTCTGTGTTGTGGCTAATGATTCTATGTGGTGCGTCGCTGACTGTAATGGTGACGGGCGCGGTTATAGGGCAGGTTTTTGAAAGTGAGAGAAATGATCAGAAAAGCAGTGTTACCGGTGGCGGGGTTTGGTTCGAGGATGCTGCCGGCCTCTAAATCGATTCCGAAGGAAATGCTGCCGATTGTCGACCGGCCAGCGATTGAGTATGTGGTAAAAGAAGCCGTGCGGGCGGGCATCAAGGAAATCGTGCTGGTAACCCATTCGGCCAAGACGGCCATTGAGGATTATTTCGACACCCAGTTTGAACTTGAGCAACAGTTGGAAGAAAAAGGGAAAACTCAGTTGCTGGCTGAAGTGCGCGATATTTTGCCTGATGGCGTCAGTGTCATATCAGTACGCCAGAATCAAGCATTGGGGTTGGGGCATGCAGTTGCTTGTGCCGCGCCGGTGGTGGGTAATGAACCTTTTGCGGTGTTGTTGCCGGATGTGCTTGTGGACTGTGGTGGGCAGGCTGAGGATCTGGGCACTATGGTGGCTAATTTTCATGCCAGTGGTGCTGCTCAAATCATGGTAGAGGCGGTCCCCGCCCATCTGGTCGATCGCTATGGAATTGTGGCGCTGGAAGGTAATGCGCCTGGTCGGGGCGAGTGTGCCCCGATGGTGGGGATTGTAGAAAAACCGGCTGTGGACCGGGCACCCTCACGACTTTCTGTGGTCGGACGGTATGTTCTTCCGGCGAACATTATGGGGATTCTTGCGCGCACTCCGCCGGGAGCGGGTGGCGAAATTCAATTGACCGATGCGATTGCCACCTTAATGCAGCAACATACAGTTGATGCTTATAGCATGCGCGGGCGAACTTTCGATTGCGGCAACAAAGCGGGTTATCTGCAGGCTGTCTTTCACTTTGCGACGCGCCACCCTGAGCTGGCTGAAGTGGCCAAAGCCATGATGGCGGCAGAGATTAGTGAAAATCCGACAGGCAAATGACGAGGCGGATAAAGGGAATTTAAGGCTATGCAGATAACGGTTTATGGCGACACTCTCTGTGCACAAGTCACTGCTACTGCGATGGCTCAGACAGGTCATCAGGTGAGCTGGGTGGTGGTTGAGCCTTCTTCCCGTGGGCAGTTGTCGGCAGGGCGGCCTTTGTTCCGGGAGCAGGGTCTCGACCGACTTTTTACCGAGCAGCTGGAGAGTGGCAGGCTAACGCCCTGTTTCTGGCAGGATGCTCACGCTGAGCGTTCTGTGGCTGTGTTCCTGGCCTTGCCACCTGGGCAAGAAGCTGTCGCCGAGACGATTGTGCGCCAAGAGGCAGAGTCGTGTGAGTGTGAAGTGATTATTAATCAGACGATGGGACCGGTGGGAGCTGCCGAACGCCTGCGAGATGTTTCTCAGCAGGTGCGCGGAACGCTAGCGCTGGTGGCCCTGCCTGATTTGATTCAAGAGGGTAACGCTTTTCTTACTTTCACTCGTCCTGACAGTATCCTTCTGGGGTGCGAAGAGAGAGAAGGTGAGGCACTGGTGCGTGAGCTGTTGCGTCCATTCAATCGCCGTAAGGACGTGATTCAGGTTATGTCGCTGCGAGAGGCTGAATTTTCAAAGTTGGCTATCAGCGGAATTCTTGCGACTCGAATTAGCTACATGAATGACATGGCCAGCCTATCGGAATCGCTGGGTGTGGATATTGATGTGGTGCGTGTGGCGATGGGGGCGGATCCCCGAATTGGTGAATCTTATTTGTACCCTGGCTGTGGTTTTGGTGGTCCAGGGCTGAGCCGTAATGTACTGGCGCTGGTGGATGCTCTGGATAACCGGGTGTCTGAGCCGGGGCTATTGGAGCAGGTACTGCAGACTAATGAACGGCAGAAAGAGGTACTGTTTCGCAAATTTTGGCAATTTTACCGTGGCGATGTGTCGGGCAAAAAAGTGGCGTTGTGGGGAGCCGCCTTCAAGCCTGGAACTCATCGTGTGGACAATGCCCCGGCGCTGAAGGTGATTGAAGCACTGTGGGCTCAGGGGGTGCGGGTGGCGGTACACGACCCGAAAGCGTTATCGGACTTGAAGGAATGGGCTCACGGGCGGGGTGACCTGATTCTCTGTGATGACCTTTATGAGGCCGTTGAAGATGCCGATGCATTAATGTTAATCACCGAATGGAAACCCTACTGGAGCCCGGACTGGCAGCGCCTTAAGCGGCAGATGCGAGAGCCGCTGATTCTTGATGGTCGGAACATTTATGATCCCGGCTTTGTTAAAGAGCAGGGCTTAGTGTACAGAGGAATTGGGCGAGTTTGATTATGGTTCCCGAACAGGACGTTCTTACTAGCAGTACGATCTGGTCACAGCTGGCAGACTGTGCCGAAAAGGATAAGGCCCTACACTTGGCGAATTTTTTCGCTTCGGAGTCAGACCGTTTTGCAAGATACAGCCTGCAAGCGGCTGGGCTTTTGGCGGATTTCAGCAAACAGCGCCTGACGAATGAAAGTCGGGCCCTCCTTTTAAAGCTGGCAGATGATCGTCAGCTGAGATACTGGATTGATGCTTTTTTTGATGGTGCGGAGGTTAACTGTACGGAGAGTCGCCCGGCCAAACACTGGAACTTGAGAGAGCCTGTAGATAACGCCCCTGCGGTACATGAGCAGCTGGATGCCATGGATGCGATGGTGACGCGTATCCTTCAGGGGCACTGGCGCGGCGTTCTGGGCGATGCCATCACCGACGTGGTCAATGTGGGGGTAGGGGGGTCTGAGCTTGGCCCTTTGATGGCTGCGTTTGCATTGCAGTCCAGCTTGCCGGAGGAGGGGCAATTACGTCCACGGTTGCATTTTGTTTCTTCCATGGACGGAAGCCAGGTTTCCCAGATTCTTCAGGAGTTGAATCCCAGAACCACGTTGTTTTTGGTGTCCTCCAAGTCATTTTCAACGGTGGATACCCTGCACAATGCCAACACCGCACGCTGTTGGCTGGCCAGGGGCTTATCGTTGGGGCACGAAGACCCGTCTCTGCTTCGTTGTCACTTTATTGGCATATCGGCCAATGTCGAGCGCATGACAGAGTGGGGGATTCTGCCGGAGAATCAGCTGCGGTTCTGGGAATGGGTGGGGGGGCGTTATTCGCTGTGGTCCGCTATCGGTATGCCTATTGCCCTTACGGTAGGCATGCAGGGATTTCGCGAGCTGTTGGCGGGCGCCCACGATATGGACCAGCACTGCCTGACGAAGCCATGGGAAGAAAACATTCCAGTGATGTTGGCGTTGGTGGATGTCTGGAATATTAACTTCTTGGGCATTAAGGCACGGGCTGTGCTGCCGTATGACGGTCGTTTGAAGCACTTGCCTGCTTATTTGGCTCAGCTGGAAATGGAATCGAATGGCAAAAGCGTTTCTCGCTCTGGTGAGCCGGTAACGTATGATACCTGCCCGGTGATCTGGGGAGAAGTTGGCCCCAACGCACAGCACGCTTTTTTCCAGTTGCTGCATCAGGGGACACAGCCGGTGGCGTGTGAGTTCTTGATGACGGCAAGCCGGTATACCGAAGCGGTTCATTCTGATTCGGTGGCGGAACTGGATGCGCAGCATGCGCTATCCAATGCTAATTGTCTGGCTCAATCTCGTTTGTTGGCTCTGGGGGAGCGGGCATTGGATCCGTCTTTGGAGCTTCCTGCCTACAAGCGTTACCAGGGCAATCAGCCCAGTACGACCCTTGTGCTGGATGAGCTCTCCCCGAGAGTTTTGGGTGCGCTGTTGGCCATGTATGAGCACAAGGTGTTTGTTCAGGCGGTGATTTGGGGGATTAATCCCTTTGATCAGTGGGGAGTGGAAATGGGCAAGGTTATCGCCACCGATATGCTGGCGGTTTTGGCTGAGCCGGATTCTGTTACCGGGCTGGATGTCTCTTCTGTGGCCTTGGCTCGTCATGTTGCTGGTTTTGTGAAGTAAGTTGGGACGTCTTTGCTGCTTGCCGGATGAATTTGTCGTTAAGAGCGAGCGATACGGTTGTGTCAAATTTTGGCCGCTTTGTTTTGCAATCGTTTTCTGCATAATTTGTTAATGTGGTGGCTGGCCTCTATTTGGGACTTGGCGTCTATGCCTGACACTGGGTCAGCATAGTGTTGTTTGGGCTGGCCTGGATAATATGGCGGCCTTGTTTTTATCTTGAGGATATCAATGAAAATTGTTGTTGTCGGTACAGGCTATGTGGGTTTATCAAATGCGGTACTGCTAGCTCGACATCATTCTGTGGTGGCGGTAGATATTGATGCGACCAAGGTGGCGCAAATTCGCCAAGGTGAATCCCCTATTCATGATGAGCAGATCGAAGCTTTCCTCGCAAAGCGGAAGCTGGATCTTCAGGCGACAACGGATTCTCTGTCGGCTTTTCCTGGCGCGGATTTTGTGATTATTGCAACGCCTACGGATTACGACCCTGTCACGAATTACTTCGATACGTCTTCCGTGGAGTCTGTGATTGATCAGGTGTTAACGGTGAGTCCGGGCAGCACTATCGTAATCAAATCTACGGTGCCAGTGGGGTTCACGGCGTCAATGCGTGAGCATTTCGGGGTGGACAATATCCTTTTCTCGCCGGAGTTTCTGCGTGAGGGAAAAGCCTTGTACGATAACCTCCATCCTTCCCGCGTAATTGTAGGTGGGCGAGATAGTGCGGCTCGACAATTTGCAAACTTGCTTGTGGAGGGCGCGGAGCAGACGGATGTGCCTGTGCTGTTCACCGATTCCACCGAGGCGGAAGCGATTAAACTGTTTGCGAATACGTATTTGGCCATGCGAGTAGCGTATTTCAATGAGCTGGATACCTACGCGGCCATGAAGGAATTGGATACCCGACAGATCATTCAGGGTGTGGGGCTGGACCCGCGCATCGGGCAGCATTACCACAATCCGTCCTTTGGCTATGGCGGTTATTGTCTGCCCAAGGATACCCGGCAGCTATTGGCAAACTACGAGGATGTGCCCAGCAGTCTGATCGGCGCTATTGTGGAAGCCAACGACACCCGTAAGGATTTTATCGCGGACGATATTCTGCGTCGTCAGCCTTCCCGCGTGGGGGTTTATCGATTAATCATGAAAACGGGCTCCGATAACTTTCGCGCATCTGCCGTGCAGGGGGTTATCGAACGGTTACGGGGGAAAGGCGTTGAGCTGGTTGTGTTTGAGCCGTCACTGGATGATTCTCATTTTATGGACTGCGAGGTGATTGCCGACTTTCATGACTTTGTCGAGCGCTGTGACGTCATTATTTCCAACCGCCTGACGGACTCTTTGGAGCCTTATGCCGATAAGGTATATACCCGGGATTTGTTCGGCAGCGATTGAGTTGTTGTCGGCTCTGTTGGTGATGGGCTTTCCGCATGATTGCCCCCGGTATTCACTTCTCTGTGATCTTTCTGAAATGGATTTGCTATGAGTCACCCTATTCCTTCCTCGATTTTTCGGGCTTATGACATTCGCGGGATCTATAACGACACTCTGACGGATGAATGGGCGCACCTTATTGGCCGTAGTATCGGTTCAGAAGTCCTTGCTCAGGGGCAAAACCGTATTGCGCTTGCCCGTGATGGCCGCTTGTCTGGCCCTGCTCTGACCCAGGCGCTGGCAGATGGCATTCGTGCCACGGGGTGTGATGTGGTGTTTGTCGGCATGGTGCCTACTCCGGTCCTGTATTTCGCTACCCATCATTTTGACGACCTGAATTCTGGTGTGATGCTCACCGGCAGCCATAACCCCGGCAACTACAATGGCTTCAAGATTGTGATTGATGGCGTGACGTTGTCCGGGGATCGTATCCAGGGTCTGTATCAGCGGATTATTGCTGAGGATCTGATTGAAGGGCAGGGGAACGAGGAGGAGAGGGAAATTCTGGCCGCATATCAACAGGCATTCCTGGCGGTGCACTCTCTGGCCAAACCGTTGAAAGTGGTCGTGGATTGCGGCAATGGTATCGCCGGTGTTCAGGCGCCTCAGGTGCTGGCGGCGTTAGGGTGTGGGGTTGTGCCATTGTTCGCTGAGGTGGATGGTACCTTTCCGAATCACCATCCCGATCCGGGAGACCTGAAGAATGTTCAAGATCTGATGGCCAAAGTAGCAGAAGAAAAAGCAGATCTTGGCTTGGCATTTGATGGCGATGGTGACCGAGTGGGCGTGGTGACGCCGGCAGGTCGACTGGTGTACCCGGATATCCTGTTGATGGCTCTTGCTGAGGATATGGTGAAGAGGCATCCTGGGGCCAAGGTGATTTTCGACGTGAAGTGCACAGGGGCCCTGTTTGATGTTATTCGTGAGGCAGGTGGAGAGCCTGAGATGTGGCAGACCGGCCACTCCTTGATCAAGGCGCGTATGAAAGAAACCGCCGCGCTGTTGGCTGGTGAAATGAGCGGTCACATTTTCTTCGCTGAAGACTGGTATGGCTTTGATGATGCTCTGGTGGCATCTGCCCGGATTCTGGGCATTTTAAGCCGGCAGGGCATTGATGCCGATGCGTTTTTCGCGGGCTTTCCAGTGTTGTGTACAACGCCGGAAATCACTCTAAAGGTGACCGATGAAAACAAGTTCGATATCGTGGCATGGTTGCAGAACAAGGCTGAGCTGGGTGAAGGTCAGCGATGTGTTATTGACGGTATTCGTATGGACTACGAAAACGGCTGGGGGCTCTGCCGAGCCTCCAACACGTCTCCCAAGCTGGTTACCCGGTATGAGGCGACTGATGAGGTTGCGCTTGCCGAGATTCGCCAGCGTTTCGAGGTGGCTATCAGCAAGGCTATCGAGGCAGCGGGTTAATTCTTTGTAGTTGGCAGTCGATATCGGCTACAGAAGTGGTAGCAAGGGATGCAGTGTATGAAAACAGTTTTGGTTACTGGCGGCGCCGGTTATATCGGCTCTCATACGGTGTTGAGATTGCTTGAGGATGGTTTCCCGGTGTTGGTGCTGGATAACCTCTCCAACAGTGGTCGAGAATCTCTTCGCCGTGTGGAAGAAATTGCTGGTGCAAAAGCTCCACTGGTGGAAGGCGATATCCGTGATCAGGCGTTGCTGGCACGGTTGTTTGAGGAAAACGATATTGGTTCGGTGATTCACTTTGCCGGACTCAAGGCGGTTGGAGAGTCTGTTTCCCAGCCCATGAGCTATTACGACTGCAATGTGGTCGGTTCCCTGCGGTTGCTGGAGGCCATGGTGCGTGCCGGCGTGAAAACCTTGGTATTCAGCTCCTCAGCCACGGTTTATGGCGACCCGGCCAGTGTCCCGATCCGCGAAGATTTTCCGCTGAGTGCAACTAACCCTTATGGGGCTACCAAGCTGCATATAGAAGATATGCTGCGTGATTTGCATATTTCGGATGAAGGTTGGCGCATTGCGCTATTGCGCTACTTTAACCCGGTTGGTGCCCACGAAAGTGGCCGAATCGGTGAGGATCCTACGGGTATTCCCAGCAATCTTCTTCCTTATATTGCTCAAGTCGCGGTGGGCAAGCGCGACAGGCTAAGTGTTTTCGGTGGAGATTACCCGACGCTGGATGGCACCGGTGTGCGCGACTATATCCATGTGATGGACTTGGCTCAGGGGCACTTGGATGCTTTGCGATCTCTGCAGGACGAGGGCAGGCTACTGACAATCAACCTTGGCACTGGGCAGGGTTACAGCGTGCTGGAGATGGTGGAAGCGTTTGCCAAAGCAGCCGGACGAAAAATTCCCTATGAGGTAATGCCGCGCAGGCCTGGTGATGTGGCTAGCTGTTATGCCGACCCGGAACAGGCAGAGCAAGTTTTAGGCTGGAAAGCGTTGCGAAGTGTCGATGATATGTGTCGCGATCATTGGCTCTGGCAAAAGAATAATCCGGACGGCTACGGGCGCTGAGGGATGGGGAGAATCTCAGATTAGCACTGATTTGCAGGTGTGGTGACGGCTGGCTCAGTAGCTAGAGCGAATGGGTTCCGCGTAGATCACAGTTTTTCTGGTTTATGCAGAAGGCCGAAGGCAGTAGCTATCCTTGGGAGCTTGCTCCGCAGAACCCCACGAATCGCGTACTGGGCAAAGTAGTAAGCACTCAGCATCAGTGATAGCCCTTCTGTCTGGCGGTACAGGCGCCAGTTATAGCCAGTCGTTTTCCGCTTGTTTGATGATAGAGAGTCTTCACCGACTCGATATAAGGTTAGCGGAGTGTTGATGCCATACCCAAAATCGGTGGTTCTCAGTATCCTCAGCCATAGTCCAAAATCTTGTCTCTTTCGAAGCTCTGGCATGAATACTTTTCCGATTTTCTCTGTGTCGTAGATTGCTGTTGAGCAGCCGATATAATTTGTTTTCAGCAATGACTTGTAGCTGACCCTGTGGGGGACTCCAACCGTGTTGATTGGCGAGCCGCTGTCATTGATTCTCGTGAAAGCTGTATAGCTAAGTGGCCAATTCTGCTTTTTCATGCGGTTGATCTGAATTTGAAGTTTGTCGCTATGCCATTGATCGTCGGCATCGATAAAGGCAATGAATCGCCCCTTCGCATAAGCAATTCCCGTGTTACGGGCAATTGCGGCGCCGCTGTTCCTATCGAGCTTTATGAGCTGAATTCTGTTGTCAGTGTTGGCGTATGCAAGTGCTTTTTTGTAGGTGCCGTCCAAGGATTTATCGTCTACAAGTAGCAGTTCCCAGGATTTAAATTTTTGAGAAAGGACAGAGTCTATGGTTCGCCCCAGAGTGTTGGCAGCGTTGTAGCATGGTGTAATGATGGAGACTTCCGGGTCAAGGGTCACCGGCGCTCAACCTTTCCGCTTGTTAGCACCTTGACAGTGGTTGCAATTTCGACCAGCCAGAGTCGTGTTTGTATCAGCAAGGAGGCGATTTTTTGAAGAGGGGTAATCTTGTGGCTGCTGATAACAAACCAATAAGCCCATACAGGAGGGATGAAGGTCTTGATAATAAATTTCATCCTCCGTTTCAGGGGGCCTGAACGAACTTGCCCGCCCTTGACTCGTTTTAACTTGGTGGCGAGCTCCTCCCAGCTGTTGCGTGCGGGATGATCGACGTTGGCTTCAGGTATATAGACTAATGGGACGCCTGCGCGACCTGCTCGCTGGCAGAATTCGGCGTCGCCCCCTGAGAATCTCTGGTCATCAAACGGACCAACACTGCTAAATACGTTCCTTGGAACTGAGAGGTTGGCGGTAACTGCATAACCACGGCGGGTATACCTTTCCTGTGGCAGGCCCGTTGCCATGTCAAAGGCTTCTATCTTGTTGGGTTTTTTATGGTCGAAGCGCAGTACGGTTACTCCGCCCGCAATAAGTGTCGGAACAGAATGTGATTGGTATTCTGAGTAGATGATTTCCAGCCAATCTGGGTTGGGCCGGCAATCAGCATCGGTGAATACCAGTAGTTCGCCTCTAGCATCCTCGATAGCTCTGTTTCTTGCAGCATAGGAACCGGGCTGTGGACATTCAAGTAGGGTTATAAAGTCTGGCAGTGATTCCGAGGCAGGCACAGCGTCCGAACCATTATCCACGATCAAGCATTCCCAGTTGGATTTCGGGAGAGTTTGTTTCGCCAGTGCAGAAAATAAAGTCTCAGTAAGCTCCCAGTGCTGATAGATGGGGATTATTACGGTAATTTGGGGCTGAACTTTATCCATCAAAGAGCACCAAATCCCGTCGCTATGGTTTTCAGTGTGCGCATGATTACTAGGAAATCCAGTGCCGGCGACAGGTTTTTTATGTAATAGAAATCATGCTCTACTTTTTCGCGGGTGCTTTCAGTGTCGCTGGCATAACCGTGATTTACTTGTGCCCAGCCGGTAATTCCAGGGCGCACAATATGTCGATAGCTATAATACGGCACTTTGGTTTCGAACTGTTCCACAAAGCCGGGTTGTTCTGGTCTTGGCCCAATCAGGCTCATGTCGCCTTTCAGTACATTGATAAACTGTGGGAGTTCATCAATTCTAAATTTCCGTATGAACGTCCCGAGCCGGGTAATTCTGTGTGAATCTTGGTCAGCAAATTGGGGGGTGTCGTCGTCACTGGTAGGCCGCATGGAGCGAAATTTATACATGCGAAAGGGTCGGTTGCCTTTTCCTGTACGTTCCTGAATAAAGATGGCGGCGCCAGGGGAGTCAAGCCGAATCAGGATGGCGACTAGCAGCGAGGTGGGCAGCAGAAGCGGGGCTACTAGCAGTGTAAGAAGGATATCGATGGCACGTTTTGCTGCTAAGTAGACGGGCTGAGGCTGCAAGTTGGCCAGGTCCGTACTTTGCAACGTGGCCAAGTTTACCTTGCCACTCAGTGTTTCGGTGATCTTGCGGGCATTGAAAACGGGTATGCCGGCAATGTTGCAGTGGCTAACGAAACGAATCCATTCGTCGTCCAGCTTGGCGTCCATATCGACGATTATGCCGTCATAGCGAATGCCGTCCAAGTCAGGTCTGGTAAGCAGCCTGCATTCAAAGTTTTGGGAATTATGCGGCAGTATTTCCTGTATCCCTTCGGCGGGGATGCATGCCAGCTTTAGACTGCGAAAACGGTGACCGACGATGACTGACGCGGTTTGTGTAGCAAGTAATAGAGCGAGTCCAAAGACCAGAGATGTTCGGGCATATTCAATTCGCACCAAAAGAATTAGAGCGAATATCAGGCCAACGGCAAGTAGCGTGGTGGCGAGGGTATAGGGTAGAGCTTTTCCGCCCGCAAACTTGGCAATGTTTTTGCTCAGGTAAACCGTAATAATATAGCAGAGCCCGAGTAGGCCTAGAGTCATGGACTGGTTGTCGTTCTGGACCCAGCTTTGATAGCTGCTGAATTGGGCGCCAGCAATGATGATTGCCATCGCCCCTAGATGCCCGAGCAGGGGATTAAGAAGAATCCTTTCGTACCACCGATTATGTCGGGATGGGCTGATAGTGACGGGATCCTGCTGCATAGTCAGCTCAATTTTGGTGTGCAATGACATGCCTGTTTCCATGTATGTATAACGTTCAGGCGAATGCGGTTAATTCTAACATGTTGGGGGGCATCCACAATTGCCCTATGGGTTTATTATAGCTTTGCTTCTCTCTCCGTCGTTTGGGTCAAGTAAGCATGGCTGTATGAGAATAAGGGGGGGGCAATCTTCTGGTGCGGCGTTGTGAATGACGACCGTGTTTGTTGGTCAATGCACAAAGAAAAAGGCTTGCCCGATGGATAAGCTCTTTTCTTATTTTGGGCTGGAACCAGGCGAATGCACAGCATTCGCCAATGATTAACCGGCGCCCGCAGGGTGCCCAATCATTGGACAAAGAAAAAGCCCGGTACCTTGCGATACCGGGCTTTTCTTATTTGGCTCCGCCTGCTGGGCTCGAACCAGCGACCCAATGATTAACAGTCATTTGCTCTACCAACTGAGCTAAGGCGGAATGTCTTGAGGCGCGTATATTAGTGACGCCTCTCGGGGCCGTCAACACCCCGGAGGCGCGTTTGTTGCTTATTTAGCCAATGCTTGCTCAATCCGGCGGATCGCTTCCTTCAGCGTGTCCATGCCGACGGCAAAAGACAGGCGCATGCAGCCGGGGGCGCCGAAGGCGGAGCCGGGTACCAGCGCGACTTCTGCGGTTTCCAGCAGCAGGGTGGCCAGGTCGGTGTCTGACTCGATGCCATCCATGTTGGCAATGGCTTCGGAGAAGTCCGGGAAGGCATAGAATGTGCCGTCACCTTGGGCGCATTTCACGCCGGGCAGGGCATCCAGTGCGGCGGTGAGGTAGTCGTGACGCTCCTTGAACGCTTTGACCATCTCGTCCACGCAGCCCTGATCGCCGGCCAGCGCCGCTTCGGCGGCTGCCTGGCTGATGGACGCCGGGTTGGAGGTGGACTGGGACTGCACCTTCTTCATGGCGGCAATCAGCTTCTGCGGGCCTGCGGCATAGCCGATGCGCCAGCCGGTCATGGAATAGGCCTTGGAGACGCCATTCATGACCACGGTGCGGTCGTACAGCTCCGGGGTGGCATTGACGATGTTGATGA
>OJDK01000508.1_pt1 | contig 15312 bp, 7 predicted proteins | sample 1592791 | NCBI WGS metagenome assembly OJDK01 (sample SAMN05416878, study PRJEB24817) | seawater metagenome | isolation source: Sea water | place: Canada:Atlantic | collected 2013-11
CATACGAGATCAGCCTCGGTCTCGTGGGCTCGGAGATGTGTATAAGAGACAAGACCTATACCGAGCTTGACTTGCACGTGGGCCGCATCGCCGCAGGGCTGCGCGCGCGTGGGGTCGAAAGGGGCGACCGCGTTGCGCTGCTGCTGTCGAACCGCTGGGAATTCATCGCGACCATGATGGGCTGTCTGCGGCTTGGCGCGATTGCCGTGCCGATCAACATCCGCGAAGGCACGCCAGAGCTGGCGTTTATCCTGCGTCAATGCGGTGCCAAGATCGCCGTGCATGGCATGGATGTCGCGGACCGCCTGCCCGCACCGGCCGATCTGCCCGGGCTGACCCACCGCTTTTGCGTTGGCGGCACAGTGAAGGGGTCAGACGCTTTTGATACGCTGCCCGCGCAGGCTCCGCTGACCGGCGCCGTGCCGCTGCACGCGGATGACATCGCGGTGATCCTCTATACCTCGGGCACCACAGGCCAGCCCAAAGGGGCGACGCTGACCCATCTGAACATCGTCCATTCCGCGATGCATTTCGAGCTTTGCATGGAGCTGGGGGCCGGTGAACGGTCGCTGCTGTGCGTGCCCGCAAGCCATGTAACCGGGCTGGTCGCCACTGTCTTTACCATGCTGCAAACCGCAGGCTGCACCGTGATGATGGAGGTCTTCGGTGCCCATGAATTCTTGTCGCTGACCGCCGACGAAAAGGTCACGCAGACGCTGATGGTGCCAGCGATGTACAACTTGTTCCTACTGCGCTGCAATGTCGAGGACTACGACCTGCAACACTGGCGGATCGGGGGCTACGGCGGCGCGCCTATGCCGCAATCCACCATCACCGAACTGTCGGAAAAGCTGCCGAACCTCTGCCTGATGAACGCCTATGGCGCGACGGAGCTTACCTCTGCCGTGACGATCCTGCCGATGGGGTTCGGCACCAAACGCGCGGATAGCATCGGCATCGCCGTACCCTGCGCCGACATCCGCATTGTCGATCCTCAGGGCAACGACGTGCCCGACGGCACCCATGGGGAGCTTTGGATCAAGGGCGCGATGACCGTGCCCGGCTATTGGGACAACCCCGACCGCACCGCCTCCGAGTTTCACGACGGCTATTGGAAAAGCGGTGATATGGGGTCACGCGATGCCGAGGGGTTCATCTGCCTGCACGACCGCCGCAAGGATATGATCATTCGCGGCGGATATAACATCTACAGCGCCGAGGTCGAAAACGCCCTGACCGCCCACCCCTCCGTGATCGAATGTGCCGCCATCGGCTGCCCTGATCCGGTGCTTGGGGAAAAAATGCATGTTTTCATCCACACCACGGATACCGCGCTGGATATTGATGCGATCAAGGCTTTCGCACGCACAATGATGGCGGACTACAAAGCCCCCGATTTCGCGACGTTCGAACCCGATCCCCTGCCGCGCAACGCCAATGGCAAGATCGTCAAGAACACGCTTCGCGACAGGCTGAAGGCGCAGGCCTGAGGGCATGAAAAAAGCCGCAGCGCACATTGGCGCTGCGGCTTTCATCTGTGTCGGTGCAGGCGCGATCAGGTCGCGGCCGGTTGCGCGTAGGCGAGCTCATGGTCGCCAAGGTCCATGATGTCTTCGCCGGATTTGTCCCACTCGGCCCGATCTTCGTCCGTCGCTTTGGGCGAGAACAGACCGGTCACCGCATAGAACACACCGATCAGCGGTGCGGTCCAGCAGGCAAAGGCCAGCGGGATATACAGCAGGTTGGTCAGGTTACCGTCCATGACCCCCAGCCCCAAAGCCGAGATCACAAAGGCACCACCGGCGTTCCACGGGATCAGCGGGCTCATCAGCGTGCCGCCTTCTTCCACCGCGCGGCTGAGGTTCAGGGTCGAATAGCCCATCCCACGGTACAAGGGCGCATACATACGACCCGGCAGCGCGATAGAGATATAAGGATCACCCGCAACCATATTGGTCGCAAAGGCCGTCCCGATGGCCGAGCTTTGTACCGCGCCAAAGCTTTTCACGCGGCTGACGATCGCCAGAATGATCGCCTCCAGACAGCCGGTGCGCTCCAGCGCGCCGCCAAAGCCCAAGGCAATCAACATCAGCGAAATGGTCCACATCATCGACTGGATGCCGCCCGCGTTCAGCAGGCTGTCGATGTCGGCGATGCCCGTGTCGATGGAATAGCCCGATTGCGCGAAGGCGAACACGTCATGCAGCCCCGCGCCCTGCCAGAAAATTGCCACCAGTCCACCGGCCAGCACACCGGCAAACAGCGACGGCAGCGGCGGCTTTTTCATCAGCGCCAGCACAATCACGATCAAGGCAGGCGTCAGCGGGATGATCCCGAGGCTAAAGCGTTCCTCCAGACCGGTTGTGATCTGATTGATGCTGCTGACGTCGCCTGCTCCCTCTTCGATCAGCATGAAGCCGACGACCACATAGATCACCAGCGCGATGATCATCGCAGGGACGGTCGTGGGCAGCATGTTCTTGATGTGGTCGAAGACATTCGTCCCCGTCACCGCAGGCGCCAGGTTCGTGGTGTCCGACAGCGGCGATACCTTATCGCCAAAGAACGCGCCCGACACGACCGCACCGGCGGTCCAATAGGCCGGGATACCGAAACCCGCACCGATCCCCATCAGCGCCAGACCAATGGTACCGACCGTGCCCCAGCTGGTCCCCAACGACAGGGAAACCACCGCACAGAGGATCATCGCGGCTGCCAGAAAGATCGACGGGGTCAGCAAGGTCAGCCCGTAATAGATCAGCGTAGGCACCGTGCCCGACGCGATCCAGACGCCGACGATCATGCCGACCACGATCAACACCGCCAGTGACGGCATCGACACGTGGATCACGTGGAACACGCCTTCGCGGATGTCCATCCACGTCTGACCGCGAAACACACCCAGCAGGGACGTGATGGCCAATCCGAGGATGAGGGGAATATGCGGCGTGAAGTCGCCATAGTAGAAAAGTTGCAGCGCCAGAAGGCCAAGCGTCAGAACGACGGGCAGCAGCGCCAGCGGGAGCGATGGAAGGTCTTTATTGTCCATTTTGTCCTCGTTTTTGTATTCTTGTTTACTGATACACACACAGATTCCCTTTAGGGTGGCATTGCGGACCTGTGATGCCAACCAATCTTATTCTAGGGCGATTGAACGTCATTTCCGGCAATTTTCCGCTGTATTTCAAAGGGACTAGACAACACCTGCACTCAGGGGCGCTATGTCTTTCCAAATATTGCCGGATGATGCCGCGCTGATTTCGCGATTTTCGCGTAAACCCCGCACTGTGCAGCAAAATTTTGCGCATCATGCTTCATGTTATTGAACTTCCCGCGTAATTATATGAATTCTGCAATGCAGCAACGAACAGGAATCATTTTTGATGCATCATTTGTCTCGCTCCCGCCCGATGTCTCGCCGGTCAGTATTGCGCGCGGGGGGGGCAACTTTGGCTTTCGCTGCTACAACCGGTTTGCAAGACACTGCTGCTTGGGCGCAGGCCAGTGATACGGCGGAGCCTTTTTCCTTTGATATTCTGATCGAACGGGCGCGCAGCCTCGCGGGTGAAGAGTACACCGCGCCGACGCAACTGGGCGAGCCTTTTACCACGCTGGACTATGACGACTACCGCAACATCCGCTTCCGCGAGGACAGCGCGATCTGGAAAGGCCCTGCGGCGCAGGCGGTGGTACATGCCTATCACCCCGGCTGGCTGTTTGACGGCACCGTGTCGCTTTACGAGATCGTCAATGGCAAGGCACAGCCGCTTGGCTTTACCTCGGATGATTTCATCTACCAGTCCAAAGCGCTTGAAAAAATCCCGACCGGTACCGAGCTGCCCGGCGTCGCGGGCTTCCGCATGAATGCGCCGCTGAACGATCCGCAGCAGTTCGACGAGATTGTGTCCTTCCTCGGGGCGAGCTACTTCCGTGCCTTGGGGGCGGGCAACCGCTATGGCCTGAGCGCGCGCGGGCTTGCGGTGAATACTGCCACCTCCGAACCCGAGGAATTCCCCCGCTTCAGCGCCTTCTGGCTGCAGCGTCCCGCACCCGGCGAGACGAAGATGACCTTTTACGCTCTGCTGGAAAGCCAGTCGGTCGTGGGGGCCTACAAGTTCACTGTGACCCCCGGTGCCACCACCACGATGGATGTGACCACCGAACTGTTCTTCCGTCAGGACGTGCAGCAACTGGGCGTCGCGCCGCTGACATCGATGTATCTGTTCGGGCTGAACGATCAGGGTAGCTTTGACGATTACCGTGCCCGCGTCCACGACAGCGAGGCGCTGGTGGTCAACACTGGCCAAGACACGCTGTTCCGCGTGCTGAACAACCCGCCCAAGCTCGCCAATTCATACTTTGGCGCGCAATCGCCGAAATCCTTTGGCCTTGTGCAGCGCCACCGTGCCTTTGACGACTATCTGGACGCCGAAGCCCACTACGAGCTGCGCCCGACGCTGATGGTCGAACCAAAAGGGGATTGGGGCGAAGGCATGGTCCGCCTGATCGAGATCCCGTCGGATCTGGAGGGGAACGACAATATCGTCGCCTTCTGGACTTACAAGAACGGGTTCGCGGCGGGGGATAGCAAAAGCATTTCCTACCGTCTGAACTGGGGGATGAACCCGCCCGGCGCGTCTTCGACACTTGCCCAAGTATCGCGCACTCTTGCCGGAAATGGGGGCATCGCGGGCGTAAAACCGCGCAATGATCGCCGAAAGTTTGTCATCGACTTCGAAGGTGCAACTTTAGGGGAACCAAACGCCGAGAACGTTGTTGAAGCCAATGTAAACATCGCCGGCGGCACAGTTGCAGGACAAGTACTGCAGCAGATCGACGGCCACGATCACATGTGGCGACTGGTTCTAGAGGTCGTCGCCGAAACTGATGCAACGGTTGAACTGCGCGCCAATCTGGTCGCGGGCGACCGTAGCCTGACCGAGACTTGGGTATACCAATGGCTGAAAGAATGAATACGTCTGTGACATCACCTGCGACCACCGAACAAATGACCGACTTTGACCGTTATGCGCCTCGCCCTGCCCCGCTGGATATGCCGCGGCAGGTGCTAGAGCATGATGCCCGCCCCTCCCTGTTCGAGGTGGTGAGCCGCATCTTCATGCGTAATGCCTGACATGCCCTCTTACTTACGCGATGGTGCCACGCGGGTCAGCCGCGTTGGCGCCATTTGCTTTGCCCTGCTATGCGCAACAGCGGCAGCCGCGACGCTGGCGCAAGCGGGGCTAAATACCGGATTTGATATCTGGGACGGCTTCGCCGTGGCGCTTATCGCGCTTACGACTGCGTGGTTGGCCTGGGGGGCGGGGCAGGCGTTTTTGGGCGTGCCTTCTTTCGATCCCCTGTCTGAGATGGACCTGAGCAACGCGGATTTCCCCCCGACGGCGATCCTTGTGCCGATCTGCAACGAAAACCCGACCGAGGTTTGCGCGCGCATTATGGCAATGCGCCAATCCATGCAGGCCTCGAACGTACCCGTTGATTTCGCCATTCTGTCCGACACCTTTGACCCCGACGCCCTGATCGCAGAGCGCGCGGCGCTGGCCCCGCTCTTGGGCGATGAAGGCGCTGCGAACCCGGTCTACTACCGCAACCGTACCGACCGATATGGCCGCAAGGCGGGCAACGTCGAGGATTTCATCCGCAAATCCGGCGGGGCCTATGAATACGTCGTGATCCTCGACGCCGACAGCCTGATGGAGGGCGACACGATCCGCCATCTTGTCGCACGGATGGAGGCAGACCCGAGCCTTGGCCTGCTGCAAACCCTGCCCAAGATCTTTGGCGCGGGGTCGCTGTTTGGCCGTGCGATGCAATTCTCTGCCAGCTTTCACTCGCCCGTTTTTGCACGCGGTCTGGCCCGTATGCAGGGGCGCGCGGGCCCCTTCTGGGGGCATAATGCCATCGCCCGTGTGCGCGCCCTGTCGCAATGCTGCGGCCTGCCTGAACTCAGCGGCCCCGCCCCTTTCGGCGGCACCATCCTGAGCCATGACTATGTCGAAGCTGCCCTGCTGGTACGCGGCGGCTGGCGCGTCGAGATGGACCCCCGCATCGCCGGTTCCTTCGAGGAAGGCCCCGACAATCTTCTCGCGTTTGCGCGCCGTGATCGCCGCTGGTGTCAGGGCAACCTGCAACACATGCGTCTGGTCGGCGCCCCCGGGCTGCACGGGTGGAGCCGGTTCGTCTTTGTCCAGGGGATCATGGCCTATCTGGTATCGGTCGCCTGGGGGGCCTTCCTGATCGTGTCGCTGCTGGCTGCTGCGACCAATGCCAGCCCTGATTATTTCCCCAACGCCTATCAGCTTTTCCCCGTCTTCCCCGACGACAAGACTTTCCAGATCGTGGCGCTTGCCTTTGGGATCGGTGGGCTGCTGTTGCTACCCAAGCTCGCGATCTTTGGCGAAGCGGCTGCAACAGGCCGCGCCAAGGGGTTTGGCGGGGCGCTGCGCGCGCTTGGCTCTGTCCTGTCTGAAATCCTGCTGACCGCGCTGATTGCGCCCGTGATGCTGATGTATCAAAGCCGCGCCGTCGCCGAGGTCTTTGCCGGCAAGGATGGCGGCTGGCCCGCAACCGCACGCGGCGAAGGGCGGCTTACCCTCGCCGAAAGCTGGCGTGCCAGCCGTTGGGTATCGCTGTTCGGGGTCGCGGTGACTGTTGCCGTCTATCTTTGGGTGCCGAACCTGATTTTCTGGCTCTTGCCGGTGACGCTGCCCATGTCCATCGCGCCGCTGTTGATCGCCGTGACCTCGCACGAGAGCACCGGCCAAGTCTTTACCACGCCGCAAGAACGGGCCACGCCCGCCGTCATTGCAGCATATCGCGACAACCTGAGATCGGGTGCCGCCCCAGAAGGATCGTCGCATGACACAATCGTCCAACCGGCCTGACGCCCAGCTTATTCCCATCCGGCGCGGCGTCGACCTGCCGCGCCGCGCGCGTGATCCGCGCATCGATGCGTTTCGCGGGCTGGCGCTGATCATGATCATCATCGACCACATGCCCGGCAACCCGTGGGAGCATCTGACCATCCGCAACATCGGATTCTCCGACGCGGCAGAGGCGTTCTTTATCATGTCGGGCATCGCGGCGGGCATCGCCTATTCCCCCGCCATTGGCCGCTGGATGTCGGGCGAGCTGCGTCTTTGGGATGCGATGGCCCCGTTGTGGCGACGGGCGTGGCAGCTGTATATCGTGCATATCGTGCTGACGGTCGCGGCCATCGGTCTTTATGCCTGGGCGGCAGATACGTTTGTGCGCTCGGAATTTCGCGTGATGCACAACCTCGCCCTCTTGTATGACCAGACCGGTGCCGCGATGGCGGGGCTGGTCACGCTGGGATACCAGATCGGCTATGTGAATATTCTGCCGTCCTATACCGTCTTGCTGCTGGCAGGCCCTGCGCTGATCGCCGCTGTACTTTACGCGCCGCGCACGACCTTGGCCGTTGCGGGGGCGTTCTGGCTTTATGCAGGAGCCACCCGACTGACCATCCCGAACCACCCCGGTGGCGGCGGCTGGTTCTTCAACCCGCTCACCTGGCAGTTCATCTTTGTCATCGGCCTTGCCATTGGCGTGCGTCATCGCAAGGACGAACGGTTGGTCCGCAACTCTCCGATCCTGTTCAAGCTGGCGCTTGGTCTGCTGCTGTTCATCTTTGCCTGGCGCTACGTGCCCGGTCTGGGGGCGTTCATGAACAACAAGATGGCGCAGCTTGGCGGGCTTGGCCTGCCTAGCAACATCACGACGCACAACAAGTCGATGCTCGCGCTGCCGCGCTTGGTGCATATCCTCGCGCTGGTCTATGTGCTTTCGTGCCTTCCCGTGGTGACCCGCATCTGCGCACATCGCTATGCGGCCCCCTTGCGTCTGATGGGCAGCCACGGCCTGCTGGTCTTTGGGCTAGGGACGATCCTTGCACTGGCCGGACAGATCATGATGGATGTCGAACCTACGGTCACCGCCCTGCCGTGGACCCTGCCGCTGGCCGCCATCGCTGTGTGCTATGCCGCCGCCCTGCTGGCCGAAGCCGCCCGCAAACAGCCGCAGCCAAAGCAGCCCGCCCCGACCAAAGCCGAGGCCCCGCGCGCCGAGGTGATCACCGGCAGTTCCACTGCGTAAACAAGCCCGTTAGTGCCATGACCGAAAGACCGCCCGATGCGCAGACTTGCCCTGCCATCGGGTTTTCTTTACGTCCAAGACCGCCCATAAGCGAAAAACAGTGGAAATAGGGAATGTTCCCCTATCTCGTAGTGTAAATTAGTGTGTTGAAAGAGGCCCCCATGTCAAAAACCGGAAAGATCGCGATGCCAACCCAAGGGTGGCTCTACGTACTGACGGGGCTTGTGGTGGCACTCTTCCTGACGCTTGCCCCCTTCGCGGCGCAGGCGCAATCGCTGTTCACCGGTGGCGGATCTTCCAACACGGAAACAACCGAAACGACACCCGAGGCAGAGGCGAAGGCACCGCTGGATACCCTGCTTGAAGTGCTTAAGGACGATAACGCCCGCGCGGCGCTGATCGCCGACCTTGAAAAGTCGCTGGATGCCTCGGGCGACCCCGCGGGTGATGAAAACCCCGCGATTGAAACCATCACCGCCGCCGCGGATGCCGAAGGCGTATCGGTCGGGCGGCAAATCGCCCTGATCACCCAGCAGATCGGCCAAGACACGGTTAATACGCTCACCTCTTTCTGGAACGGGTTCCAACGCGGCGGCAAGGTCTTCTCTGGCCTCAGCGGTGCGGAACTGACCGTATTGCTGGAAGCGATCCCCGGCCTGCTTGCGGTCATTGCGATCACCGTCGCGCTCTTTGTGGTGCTGCGCTACCTTGCGCGGGGGCTGTATGCGCGCATGGGGCGCACGGCTGAACATGTGGGCCTCTTCCGCTCTATCGGGCTATTTCTGGGGTCGAACCTGCTGGACGCCTTTATCGTTGTTGTGGCATGGGCCGCTGGTTATCTGATCACCATCCTCGCCGTTGGCGAAGTCGGGCAGATCGGCATCCGCCAGTCGATGTATCTGAACGCCTTCCTGCTGGTCGAAATGACCAAAGTCGTCATCCGGTCGTTCCTGTCGCCCGTTGCGTCGGGTCTGCGTCTGGTGCCCGTCGGTGACAAGGCCGCCGCGGCGCTGACGCGCTATCTGAGCATCGTGGTCAGTGTTCTGGGCTACGGGCAACTGCTGGTCGTGCCAATCGTCAACCAAAGCGTCAACACGGCCGCGGGCGCTGGCGTGTCGGCTCTTCTATCGGTCCTTGTACTGCTGTATTTTGTCTACATCGTGCTGCGCCGTCGCAAGGCCGTCACCCGCTGGCTGCAAAGCGAGGCCGACCCCAGCGAGGCGCAAGCCGCCGAGGGCGTCGACCCCGCCACCATCGCAGAGGCGCGCCGCGGCTTTATCGCGCGCACGCTGCACGGGTTGGCAGGCATCTGGCACTGGTTCGCGCTGGCCTATATCGCGGTGATGTTCATCGTGGTCATGACCCAGCCCGCCGAGGTTACGCTGAACGCGATTGTCGGGTCGGGCAAGATCCTTGCCGCAATCATCATCGCCGCCCTGCTGTCGGGATGGTTGGCACAGGCCGTGCACCGCGGCATTTCACTGCCCGAGGACGTGAACGCCAAGCTGCCGCTGCTGGAACGTCGCATCAACACCTTTGTCCCCCGCGCCTTCAGCGCCTTGCGGCTGTTTCTCCTGGTCTGCGTGCTGTTCTTTACGCTGGACGTGATCGGCACGATCGACATGCGCAGCTGGCTTGAGGGGCAGGTCGGGCTGGCAATGACCAAGGCGCTGATCTCTGTCGGGTTGATCCTGACGGTGGCCTTCGCCATCTGGCTCGCGCTGACATCCTTTGTCGACTACAAGCTGAACCCCGAATACGGGGCTGTGCCAACCTCGCGGGAAACCACCCTGCTCACCTTGCTGCGCAATGCGGCGACCATTGCGCTGATCATCCTCACGCTGATGTTCGTGCTGAGCGAGATCGGGCTGGATATCGGGCCACTGCTCGCTTCTGCCGGGGTCTTGGGTCTGGCGATTGGTTTCGGCGCGCAGAAGATGGTGCAAGACATCATCACCGGCGTGTTCATCCAATTCGAGAACGTCATCAACGTGGGCGATGTGATCACCGTGGGCGGCACCACTGGCACCGTCGAAAAGCTGTCGGTGCGCTCTGTGTCCCTGCGCGATGTGCAAGGGGTGTTCCACATGATCCCCTTCTCTACCGTGGATGTGGTCAGCAACTATATGCGCGGCTTCTCTTACACGGTCTGTGACATGGGCATCGCCTACCGCGAGAATGTCGAAGAGGCCAAGCAGGCCATGTACGACGCCTTCGACCGCATGATGGAAAACGAGCCAGAGATCGCCAATAGCATCATGGGAGAGCTGGAATGGTTCGGCGTGCAATCCCTTGGTGACAGCGCCGTGGTGCTGCGTGTGCGGATCAAGACCGACCCCGGCAAGCAATGGGGCATCGGGCGTATGTACAACGGATACCTCAAGACGGTCTTTGACGAGCGTGGGATCGAGATCCCCTTCCCGCAGCAGACCATCTGGCTGGGCGAGAACAAGGACGGCACCACCCAGCCGTTCAAGATCGAAGGCCCCGCCGCGCAGGATCAAGGCCTGCCGCCGACCAAAACCGTGTCCAAGCCGATCGAGGCAGACGATGTGCCGGACAGCGATGATGCCGACGGCGACGGTGGTGCAGACCGCTAACAGACGCGGATGACTGAAATAGAAAAAGGCCCCCGATCAGCGCTGATCGGGGGCCTTTTTGTATAGGGTGGTTGGCGCGGGCGCTACATCACCGCTTCGATCAGATACGGGCCTTTGTGCGCCAGCCCTGTCTCGATCGCGAGCTCAAGCGCTTCGCAATCTGTGACCTGTGTTGCCTCTACCCCCATCGACTTTGCCATCTGTGCAAATTCAAGCGTCGGCTGGTCAAGCGACAGCATATCCATCGCCTTGGGGCCCGCATTGCTGACGCCGACATTGGTCAGCTCGCCACGCAGGATCTTGTAGACGCGGTTGGCGAAGATCACGATGGTGATGTCCAGCCCCTCGCGCGCCATCGTCCAAAGCGCCTGCACCGTGTACATGGCGCTGCCATCCCCGATCAGCGCCATCACCTTGCGGTCAGGGCAGGCCACGGCCGCCCCGATCGCCACGGGCATGCCATAGCCGATGGACCCGCCGCAGTTGTTCACCCAAGTGTGCTTCGGGGCCCCTGCTGTTGCGGGGAAGAACGCGCGGCCTGTGGTGATCGCCTCGTCGATGACAATCGCATCCTCGGGGATGGTGCGCGCTAGGGCTTGCGCGATGCCGCCCGGCTCCAACGGGCCGCTGGGTTTGTCGGCGGTGGCGGCTTCGGCCACATGGGCGGGTGGAGTGTCCGCCGCACCCACACCGCTGCACAGCGCCTCCAGCGCCCCTGCGATATCCTGCGCAGTGGTGCACAGGTTGGTGATCTGCGTGCCCTCGGCGGTCAGGATCGCGGGCTTGTTCGGATAGGCGAAAAAGCCGATGGGTGCGCGTGCGCCCAGCAGAACGATGCGCTTGAACGGGGCCAGCGTCTCTAGCGCCTGATCGATGGGATAGGGCACGCGGTTGACCACCACACGCCCTGCCCCGCGTTCCTGCCGCGCATTGGCCCATTCGCTTAGCAGTTTGCAGCCCGTCTTGGCCGCGATCCGTCCCGCAATCTCAAGCATCTCAGCACTTAACGCGGCACCGCCCAACAGCAGCAGGCTGTCGGGGCCGGACAGCGCGGCGACGGCTTCCTCCAACCCGGCCTCGTCAAAGGCAAGGCGCTGTGCAGGCTCTCGCGCGGGCGCGACAGCGCCGCCTTCGTTCCAGGCGGTGTCACTGGGCAGCATCAGCGTCGCCACCTGCCCCGGTGCCACATTTGCCGCCTGCACCGCACGGGCCGCATCCGCGCCCACATCCGCCGCCGACATGGACGTGTGCACCCAATGGGACACGGGCCGCGCGATCCCTTCGATGTCAGAGGTCAGCGGCGCGTCCAGCTCGATATGCGTGACCGCATGTTCGCCGACAATATTCACCACGCCCGATCCTGCCTTTTTCGCGTTGTGCAGGTTCGACAACCCGTTGGCGAGCCCTGGCCCAAGGTGCAGCAGGGTGCAGGCGGGCTTGCCGGCCATACGGTAGTACCCATCCGCCGCCCCCGTCGCCACGCCCTCTTGCAGGACAAGGATCGACCGCATGCCGGGCACGTGGTCCAGCGCGGCAACAAAGTGCATTTCCGACGTGCCGGGATTGGTGAAACAGGTATCAAGCCCACTATCGAGCAGCGTCTGCACAAGGCTATCGGCCCCGTTCATCTGGTCTGTATCGTCTTGGTTGCTCATGTCATCTTCCTTGTTCACGCAGAAACCGCCGCCCAGAAGGGCGCGCGCAATTCTTTCTTGAGGATCTTCCCGATAGAGCTGCGCGGCAGCTCTGCGCGCAGTTCCACCGCCGACAGACGCTGGCTTTTACCCAGCTTGGCGTTGGCGTCAGCGCAGATATCTTCGCCCGAACGCGTCGCCCCCTCGCGCAGCACCACCAACCCGTAGGGCGTTTCGCCCCAAGCGTCAGAGGGCACGCCGATCACGGCGGCATCCGTCACATCGGGGTCCGCCAGCAGCACCAGTTCAAGATCGTCGGCATAGATGTTCAACCCGCCCGAGATAATCATATCTTTCTTGCGGTCCGACAGGATCAAAAAGCCGTCCTCGTCAAAACGGCCCATATCGCCCGAGCGAAAGAAGACGTTGCCCGCTGCGTCGCGCCAGATGTAGTCAGCGGTCAGGTCATCGCGCCCGAAATACCCCGCCATCATCGTCGGCCCGCGGCCGCAAATTTCGCCCACAGTGCCCTTGGGAACCTCTGCACCGGTCTCGTCAATCAGGCGGATTTCATTGCCCGGCGCAGGCTGGCCCACCGTGTGCAGCTTGTCGGGATGTTCGGCAGAATTCAGTACCGTGACCCCGCCGCCTTCGGTCAGACCATAGTACTCCAGCAGCTTGCCGGGGAAGCGCGCCAGCACATCCGCCTTGACCTCGGCCCGCAGCGGCGCGGAGGTGGAGAATTTCACCTGCATCGATGACAGGTCAAAGGCGTCAAAGTCAGCCACGTCCATGATGCGTTTGTATTGCACAGGCACCAGCATCGTGTGGGTGATCTTTTCACGCTGCACGATCTCGAGGTACCCGCGGGCGTCGAACTTCGGCATCAGATAGACGGTCGAGCCGCCATAGAGCGTCGGCAGGAAGGACACGATCGTTGTGTTGGAATAGAGCGGCGTCGACAGCAGCGTGCGGGCGTTATCGTCATACCCGTTGGGCGACACGCGGTCCATCTGCGCCGACCGCATCCAGTGATTGTGCAAGATGCCCTTGGGCGTGCCGGTCGTGCCCGAGGAATAGATCAGGTTGAACGCATCCGACATCTCGATCTGGATTTCGGGGTCGGAGTCCGAAGCACCGTCAACCGCAGCGCCATAAGGCTGAAACGCGGGATGGTCGAAATCAATGGCAAAGCGCGCCAGATCCAGATCGGCGATAAAGCCATCGACCAGTTCAAGATATTGCGCCGCGACAAAGATCGCGCGTGCGCCGCAGTCGGTCAGCATCTTTTGCAGCGCATCGGGCGAGGCCATCGTCGACAGCGGCGTCACGCAGGCCCCTGCCCGCAGGATGCCCATAAACAGTTCTGCATAAGGAATGGAATTGGGCGAGATGATCGCGATGTTGTCGCCCTTGCTCACCCCCAGCGACAGCAGCAGATTGGCGATCTTGTTGATGCGCTGGTCGAATGCCCCCCAGCTGACGGTTTGCCCGTCACAGACCAGCGCAGGTTTTTCCGGATGTGCTTTGGCGTTGTCGCGCACGACCTCGACGATGGTTTTCGTGGGTGTCGTCGCCGGTGCCGGCGGATTGATCGGTATCATATCACTGTCCTGAAATAGTTCTCTCCCCGCTGCGGAACGCCGTTCCGCAGCCCCTGACAGCAGTTGTAACGATCAAACAGGAACTTGCAAACGATGGGTGACTATGCGGCAGCTTTTCCCAAGGCGACATAGGCTGCATGCTGGGACAGGAACACGCTGCCTGTCAAATCCGAGATGAAATGCTGCTTTTTCAGACGGTCCATGACAGGCCCTTTGACCTCGGACAGGTGCAGTTTGATCCCCATATCGCGCAGCCGCGCGTTGATCGCTTCAAGCGATTCCAGCGCGCTAAAGTCGATCTCGTTGATGGCAGAGCACATCAGCACGACATGGCGCAGACAGGTATTGCCCGCCAGCCGGTCGTAGATGCAATCCTCCAGGAACCGCGCGTTGGCGAAATACAGGCTTTCGTCGATGCGCAGGGTCAGCACCGTTGGGCAGGTCTCGACCTCGTGGCGGTTGATATTGCGGAAGTGTTCGGTGCCCGGCACCAGCCCGACTTCGGCAATATGCGGTTTGGTGGTTTTATAGAGATGCAGAAAGATCGACAGCACCACCCCGCAGGTCACCCCCAATTCGACTCCGCTGCCCAAGGTGATCAACATGGTGGACAGCACGGCAGCGAAATCGGATTTGGAATAGCCCCATGCCTTTTTCAGGATCGAGAAATCCACCAGTGTCAGCACGGCCACGATGATCGTCGCGGCCAGGGTCGCTTGCGGCAGAAAGAAGACCAGCGGCGTCAGCGCCAGTGCCGCGACGGCCAGCCCCACAGCGGTATAGGCCCCCGCCGCCGGTGTCTGCGCGCCTGCGTCAAAGTTCACCACAGACCGCGCAAACCCGCCCGTGACCGGATAGCCACCCGAAAAGGCAGCCGAGATATTGGCCGCGCCAAGGCCGATCAGTTCCTGATCCGGGTCGATCCGTTGACGGCGCTTGGCCGCCAATGTCTGGCCGACCGATACGGATTCGACAAAACCGATGATGCTCAACAGCAGCGCCGGTATCGCCAGCGTTTTCCACAATTCCATATCGATCAGTGGTACGGAGAAGGGGGGCAGGCTCTGCGGGATATTGCCAACGACCGCGACACCTTTTGCCTCAAGGTCAAACAATATCGTTACAATGGTCGAAACGGCAACGGCGGCAATCGGCCCGGCCTTGGCCAGCAGTTCAGCGGGCCGCGCCGGAAGGCCGATACGCATCAACAATGGCTTCAGACCCTTGCGGACCCAGAAGAGGAAGACTGTCGCGGAGATGCCGATGATCAGCGTTGGTATATTGGTAGTCCCGATCGTCGCGGCAATGCTGGAAACCAGTTCGGGCATGGCGGCACCG
>OJDK01000514.1_pt1 | contig 15110 bp, 10 predicted proteins | sample 1592791 | NCBI WGS metagenome assembly OJDK01 (sample SAMN05416878, study PRJEB24817) | seawater metagenome | isolation source: Sea water | place: Canada:Atlantic | collected 2013-11
CGTTTCACAGCAGTTTGAACGTGGCGAGGAATTGCGGGAGGATCAATGGATATTGCTACGGCGAAATATCGAAGAATGGCGCTCACGACTAATGAGCATCAGCTGGTTTATGCGCCGGTTAAATGAAACAATCGCGCGCTTAGCAAATGATGAAGATGAATGCACGGGTCATTTCTGGGAAGGCCGATTTAAATCCCAAGCCTTGCTGGATGAAAAAGCTCTAGCCGCATGCATGGCTTACGTCGATTTAAATCCAGTGCGCGCAGCCATGGCAAAGACACCGGAAGAATCTAAGCATACATCGGTGAAAAAACGTGCTGAGAAAGCAAAAGAAGCCTACTCTCCCAACCACCCCCAGCAACAAGTGCCTGAACTTCTCAACTTTGCCGGAAATCCGAAACAGGATATGCCTGAGGGCATACCAATGCGCCTGACGGACTATTTAGAATTAGTCGACTGGACTGGCCGCCAAATCAGAGAAGATAAACGAGGATCCATTTCTGAAGCTGAACCCGCAATTATGAATCGATTAGGTATTGATGCCGAACACTGGCTTTATATTACCCAGAATTTTGAATCTGAATTCAAAGGCGTCGTTGGCGCTGTCAATGAAGTGAAATCAAAAATTAGTTGTTTTTGGGATAAACAAAGAGAGCGACGACGAACAGCGGGAATTCAAGCCTGCAAATTAAGGCTTTCGTAACCTCGACAATCTGATTCAACACTCCCCATCCTAATTCAGAAGCCTTCTGAGATTTAATCTCGCCTAAAAATCGCGAATATTAAGCAATATCACCGAAAAGTCCGCCGCACTCTCCTCCAGCATAAATAAAATCTTGTCGCGAAAATTTAAAAGAGTGAATTGCAGGCTACTCTCTTATCTTGACTGTCTTATTTATTGTTGAACATAACGATAGGAGCTTCTTCAGGTTCCAAATTATTTATAAGCCAAACTGAGTAGACATCACCGCAGGCCCCTCGGCCAAATGGTAATAAAATATCGACTGCACTAGGTGTTTTTTTGAACCACCCCTTTAGATCATCCACTCCTATAGTTGATAATTCAAAACAACCACTTATAGGATAATCATTTTTGTCTAAAAACTCACAGATCTTAGATATCGGATCTGGCAACACTTGCCCCATATAAAATGTGGACTCGATATCATCTTTAATCATTGCGAAAATATTGCCTCTTAACGCCCCGCTCACCCGCACATACTGCGGAGAGCGTTTTTGTGTAATATGGAGCGCAGCGACACACAAAAACGAGCGTAGCAGTATGTGTCGGCGTGTAGCGGATTGTTAGGCATTTACGACTCGACAATAACAGTAAATAAAATTTTGGTCGGTGCCGAAAGGGGTTTTATGGCTTTCATATTCGTGCCCAAGGAGTACAAACGGTTCACCAAATTGACCATGTAACGAATCAGCGTCGTATCTTTGTACCGGTAGCCCACTACATTTTTCTGGCCCATCTAATGAGAAAGTTGAAACAATGACATGGCCACCTGGCTTAACCGCATTTAGAACAGCCTTTACGTAGGCTTCCCTTTGCACTTGATCGTTAAGAAAATGAAATACAGCCCGATCGTGCCAAACATCAACGGAATGCTTTGGAATATTCAATTTTGTTACATCGTCCACGATCCATTCAACTGAATTTGACTGCTCTCCAAGCCTCTTTTTTGCCACCTCTAGAGCAGCAGAAGAAATGTCGAGTACTTTCAAGTTTGTGTACCCCAAGGAAAGCAAGTCGTCCACGAGCATTGAAGCCCCGCCACCTACATCAATGATTTGAGCGTGCCTGTTGCATTCAAGCTTTTTAATAAGATCAAGTGAAGCAGTGGCGTGAGGCTGAAACCAACTCACTTCATCGCTTTTTTTGGTTGTATAAACATTTTCCCAATGACTTTTTTCGTTCATATAAATTCCTTATGCTTGATGACTCGGTTGCCTAACAGCTTAATAGTGTGCTGGCACACTTTGCCGGTTTTGACAAAGTTCCGATTTTACCGTAACTCATTGTTTTAAAAGGGGCATATTCCATTACACTAATAATCCATTCTGTGAAAGTGTGCGCGCACACTATTTCGGTTTTGTATGGCACACTAACTTGTAAACCAAGTTTGTAACTTACTGATTTAAGTAGAGTTTAAGCTATCACCCACTGGCAAAGCGTGCAACCCGATTTGTAAAGTGTGCCACAGTTTCTTGCCTTTGTAAAAATATACTGTATATATGAACAGTATATATTTACAATTGGAGGTCACGGATGGCCAAGAGCAAATTCCTCACTGATATACGTCAGTTTATGCGCTTTAATGGGTACAGCCTTCGCGCATAAGATGCGCTCCTACAGGCACGGCTTAGCTTTGCTCAATGTTTGGTTTTGCTAACTGTATTTCACCCACAAAAAAACCGGCCGAAGCCGGTTTTTTATTAAACAAATACTGTTGCGTTTAGTGACCAGCAATAAACAAATCAACACCGCGAATAGATACGTCGTCTAAGGTAATACCGCCGATTAAACCATTACCGACATATACGGTTGGCATAACAAGATCGAAAACGTTTTGGCCTGCAGCGCCGCCTTTAAAATCTATTCCTACACCTTCATCAAAAGCGGCAATTGCATAATGGAAGCTGGCTAAGCTTGAACCTGGCGTGTCGTCGATATAGTCACCACCGAGTAAGACGGCATCATATATCTGCACACCCAACATAGAGCTTAAATCGAGATCAAGATCATCAATACCAAAGCTAAGGTCACCTGTGATGGTTGTGCGATTAACCGGAAGGCCGTTGAACTGCCATTCTTGTTCTGAAATCACGGTTCTGAACTGTCCGAGCGCACCGTAGATATTCATGCTATCAACTAGCACTGCACCTACTTGGTTAGATGCGTTTTTCAACGCTACTTGGTCAACATGAATGTTGAAATCAACAAACTGTTCACCATTGGCGCCGTTAGAGCCGCCATCAATAACTAGAGCACCCGTGCTGTCGACATCAATCGCGAAGGTGAGGTTATCAATACGAGAGGTATTGGTAACGGCTTCGCCAAACAAGGTGGTACGACCAGCGCCACCACCTAAGGTAACGCCAGAAACAGATAACGAGCCGCCATCGAATACGTCGTCATCGGTATATTTAATTTCACCAATGCTTAGATCGAAATCAAGGGTTAGATCCACACCAGCCTGACCTGTGGCACTGGCCAACTCGAAATCAGACGCGGGAACTAGTTCAGCAAAGGCAGAAACAGGTGTTAAAAGTAGGAGACAAGATAATAGAGGTAATTTCACTGGCCTTCCTTGATAGTTATTATCGGCTCAGTTTACGGTTGTTAACTATTGTAATCTAGGGTCAGAATGCGCCAGAAACCAAGTTTTTGTATCAAAGCCTTCGCGCATAAGATGCGCTCTTACCTGTACGGCCCAGCTTTGCTAAAAGTTTGGTATTGCTCAACCATATTTCACCCATAAAAAAACCGGCACAAGGCCGGTTTTTTTTATTCGTCTGACGTCAGAATTACATGCGTTCCCAAACGGTCGCAATACCCTGACCCAAACCAATACACATAGTGCTCACACCATACTTACCATTGTTCTGTTCTAGAACGTTGATCAGTGTGGTTGAAATACGAGCGCCTGAACAACCCAGTGGGTGACCCAGTGCGATCGCACCACCATGAATGTTAATGCGGTCTTCAGCGATTTCTTTCAGCTTAAGATCTTTAACACATGGTAGAGATTGAGCAGCAAATGCTTCGTTCAATTCCCAGTAGTCGATGTCGGTAGTTTCTAAGCCAGCACGCTTAAGTGCTTTCTTAGTCGCTGGTACTGGGCCGTAGCCCATGATTGCAGCGTCAACACCGGCAACTGCCATAGCTACGATACGAGCACGTGGCTTAAGACCAAGTTCCATCGCTTTTTCGTAGCTCATCAGCAACATAGCTGACGCACCATCAGTGATCTGTGAAGAAGTACCCGCAGTAACGGTACCGCTCTTAGGATCGAATGCTGGGCGTAGCTTGCCTAGGCTTTCTGCAGTGGTTTCAGGACGGATAGTTTCGTCTTGAGTCACTAGGATTTCTTTACCGTCTGCATCGTGGCCGAACATAGGAACGATTTCGTTCTTGAACTTGCCTTCGTCAGTCGCTTTTTGCGCTAGACGATGCGAACGTGCTGCGAACTCATCTTGTTGTTGACGAGTAATGCCGTGCATTTTGCCCAACATTTCAGCCGTTAAACCCATCATGTTCGATGCTTTCGCAGAGAACTTAGAGGCTTCTGGGTTATGGTCGAAACCATGTTGCATGTTTACGTGACCCATGTGCTCAACACCGCCAACAACGAATACATCGCCGTTACCAGTTTGAATTGCTTGAGCAGCAGTATGGATTGCAGACATGGCTGAACCGCACAAACGGTTAACAGTTTGTGCACCCGCTTCTTTAGGTACAACAGTCATCAGACCGATCTGACGTGCAACGTTAAAGCCTTGTTCTAGAGTCTGGTTTACACAGCCCCAGATGATGTCTTCAACGAGCGCCGGGCTTACGCCTGGGTTACGTTCGAACAGTGCGTTGATTACGTTAGCAGAGATAGTTTCCGCGCGAACATTGCGGAATACGCCACCTTTGGAACGACCCATTGGTGAGCGCACTGCATCTACTACTACAACGTCTTTTGGATTGTAAGACATGTGATATTTCTCCTAGTGCGCCTATTAACCGAAGTAGCTTTCGCCGTTCGCAGCCATTTCACGCATACGATCGGTTGGTTTGTACAGATTGCCCAGTTCAGCGTACTTGTCGCATGAAGCAACGAAGTTAGCCATACCTAGAGAATCCATGTAACGGCACGCACCACCACGGAATGGAGGGAAGCCGATACCGAAGATCAAGCCCATATCTGCTTCGGCTGGTGTATCAACGATACCCTCTTCCAAGCAGCGAGCGATTTCGATGCACATTGGGATCATCATGCGCTCGATCAGTTCTTCGTTAGTGAATTCACGGCTTTCTGCAACCACTGGCTTGAGTAGGTCATAAACGCCAGCGTCAACAGTCTTCTTAGGCTTACCTTTGGCATCAGTTTCATAAACGTAGAAACCTTTACCGTTTTTCTGGCCAAGACGGTTTTCTTCGTACATCACATCCATTGCCGACTTGAAGTCAGCCTTCATGCGATCTGGGAAACCTTCTGCCATCACTTCGTTTGCATGGTGACCAGTGTCGATACCAACAACGTCTAGCAAGTAAGCTGGACCCATTGGGAAACCGAACTTCTCCATCACTTTATCAACAGTTTGGAAGTCAGCACCGTGACGAACCAAGCCTGCGAAACCAGCGAAGTAAGGGAACAATACGCGGTTAACTAAGAAACCAGGGCAATCGTTAACAACGATTGGTGTTTTGCCCATTTTCTTAGCGTATGAAACCACAGTAGCAACGGCTTCTGGAGACGTCTTCGCACCGCGAATAATTTCTACCAATGGCATCATGTTTACTGGGTTAAAGAAGTGCATACCCAAGAAGTTTTCAGGACGCTTAAGATCAGCAGCCAACAAATCGATAGAAATCGTTGATGTGTTAGATGTGATGATGGTGTCGGGACGAACGTTATCTTCTAGTTCAGCCAATACCATTTTCTTAACTTTCGGGTTTTCAACAACCGCTTCTACTACGGTGTCTACGTTACCGAAATCGCCGTAAGTCAAAGTAGGACGAATGCGGTTTAACGCTTCACCCATTTGAGCTGGCTTCATTTTCTTACGTTCTACACGCTTAGAAAGCAGTTTGTTGGCTTCGTTCAAGCCCAACTCGATACCTGCTTCAGCGATATCTTTCATTAAGATAGGCGTGCCTTTCAAGGCTGACTGGTAAGCAATACCGCCACCCATGATGCCTGCGCCTAATACAGCTGCCATGTTAGTAGGCTTAGCCGCTTTGTCGTAATCTTTGGCTTTTTTCTTCAACAACTGATCGTTCATGAACAAACCGATCAATGCATTGCTTTCAGATGTTTTAGCCAGTTGTGCGAAACCTTTAGCTTCTACTTCTAGCGCTTTGTCACGACCAAAGTTTGCAGCTTTCTGCATAGACTTGATTGCAACGATTGGCGCTGGGTAGTGGCCTTTGGTTTGGCCAGCAACGAAACCTTTAGCGGTTTCGAAAACCATCATTTGCTCTAGCGTGTCGAGTTTCAACTTAGATGTTTTCTCTTCACGACGAGCTTGCCAGTTGATTTCACCTGCAATCGCAGATTGCAACATAGCAATAGATACTTCTTTCAGCTTGTCGGCAGTAACAACAGAATCAACAGCACCGTCTTTTAGTGCTTTTTCTGGCTTGTTCTCTGCGCCCATGCAGATCCATTCGATGGCATTGTCTGCGCCGATAACGCGTGGCAGACGAACAGTACCGCCGAAGCCTGGCATTAAGCCTAACTTAACTTCTGGCAGACCCACCTTTGCTTTGTCAGACATAACACGTAGGTCAGTCGACAAACACATTTCAAAACCGCCACCCAATGCGATGCCATTGATAGCAGTCAGGGTTGGAACTGGCAGGTCTTCAATGGCGCTGAAGATTTTGTTAGCTTCTAAGCCCCAAGCTGCGATTTCTTCTTCGCTTTGCTTGAACGCTTCACCGAATTCGGTGATGTCCGCGCCTACGATGAAAACGTCTTTGCCAGAAGTAACAAGAACGCCTTTAACGTCGCTATTGCCCTGGATTGCTGCTACAGATGCCTTCAGGTCTTCTAGGGTTACACGGTTAAACTTGTTAACTGAGTCGCCTTGTAGATCGAATTTCAATTCGGCGATGCCGCCTTCGATCATAGTTACCGTGATGGCTTTACCTTCGTAAATCATCAACTGATCTCCACATGGTGGTTAGCTATTGGTTGGCCTGCTTATGCGAGCCAACAGTTTGCCGGTTGGTGAAACAACGGCTTTTGGTGTTCAGAAATCGAACAATTCATACAAGCGTTTGAATCCGAACGCACACCTTCTTAGAAAGCGGCCTGAAAGTCAAGACGCGCTCAATAAATAGCCACCTTAGCCAACTCCGTCACAAATGCTGTTATGAGTAGTGTAGAAAGGGCTTGATACGCAGCAATGACAGCATTTTTCGTCTATTTTGTTACGTATTGTAATGACCTATATGGAGAAGGCTGCAGATTTCATACACTCAAGTTGTAAGAAGAGCTGATACTTTCAAAAATAATAAGTAGATACCTATGAATAAATTAGTAACAAGCGTGTTTTTTACTTTGGCCATTCTAATATTCAGCCCGCTATTGCGAGCCGATCCGCAAACGATTCTGGCTGAAATGCAAACCATGCGTTTAGCTGCAACTAACGCGGTGACTAGCTTTTATATGTTCTCCGGACTCGATGCCGATAGTAAATACGCTCAACGTATCGACACCAATTTTGAACGCTTTGAAACATCGCTAGAACAAGTTAGCCTGCAAGCTCAAGCCATCGGTTTGGTAGAAGAAGTCTCAACCATCGAACACGACTGGGCAGAATTCAAACAACTAACAAATAACAACCGCGCCGATATGCTAAATATTGGCTATCCCAATGTGCGGTTAGTAGATGATATGGGCAGAAAAGCACTCGCGTTGGTCAACCTGATATCCAGCTCATATGCAAAATTAGCCTCTACTAGCGGTATGGCACCACCCGCCATCGTGCAGCAGGCCCGTAACATGGCACTGCTAATGGAAGAAATCACGTCGCAATATGCAGCTCGGGGAACGAGTGTTCTGGGGCAAGTATTCCTTGGTGTCCAAAAACAAACGCTCACCGAAATGGCAGACAAGTTTCAGCTGGATTATTTAGCTCTGAAAGAAATGGCGAAAGATAAAAGAAGTCAGGTAATTCTCGACAGCATTGGTAGCAAGTGGGGCTTTATGGAACGCTCTATTCGTAATTACAACGAGAACAGCGTGCCCTTTTTAGTCGTGAGCTACAACGATCGCATCGTCGGACATTTGCAAGAACTGGATGATTTATACCACAACTAATGGTGATACCTAGCCCAACAAAAAGCCCTCAGATGAGGGCTTTTTGTTATCTAGCACAACCAAATAAGAAACCGTTACTCGGGGAGGAAGGCTTTTAAAAACTGCTCATAGGATTCAGCGGTTGCAGCTTTATGTTCGGCCGTCATTATCGTGGCGCGATTTTCAAATACTTCCATCATGATTATTTCATCATTTAAAGTACCGATTTTCTCGCATAGCAAAGCCGCCTCCGCAGGCGTTCCTTTATCATGCCACGCCAGCCCCTCGGGTAAACCTTCACTATCCCAAGCCGCTTGCCCGACCACGCGAAAGCGCAATTCGCCCCCCTGTTGTCGACCAGGTCTTACGTAGGTGAAGCTTGTACCCCAAACCTCATCGCGTACGCCGTTTTTTGCCGACTCCGGTTTAAACTTAAATTGGCGTACATGCAGCCCTCGCTTAATCGCATCGAGACGCAGCGCGGCAAGGCGGGTATCTCGAGGGCTTGGTTTCATCCAATAAACAGAACCAAATACGACAAGCACTACGAGAATAACAACAGGCCAAATCATTCGGTCATTGCCTCAAGCTCTAACCAACGCTCTTCAAGAGCTTCTATTGCGGCTTCAGCATCAACTAACGCTGCTAAGGTTTTTTGAATGGTTTCAGGGTCACCGTTATAGAAATCCGCCGCGCTCGATTGAGCCGCTAGCTCATCGCGCTTTGCTTCTGCTTTGGCTATATCCTGCGGCAGATTGTCGAGTTCGCGTTGCAATTTATACGATAGTTTTTTGCGCTCAGTTGCCGCTTGAGGCGCGCTAACCGACTCAGTTTTCTTTGGATCAGGCTTGGCCGAAGCTGCATGTTTAGCGGCTTTATTTTGCTCTTCTGCGGGCTGAGTTTTTAACCAGTTCTGCCAGTCAGAATAACCACCAACGTGCTCTTCGATTTGACCATTTTCACCAAAGACCCAAAGATGGGTTACTACGCTATCAAGGAAGGCACGGTCATGGCTTACCAAAAGCAAGGTGCCTTGGTATTCCAACAACCGTTCTTCAAGCAATTCTAAGGTTTCAACATCAAGGTCGTTGGTTGGCTCATCCATAACCAATAAATTGCACGGTTTAAGAAATAACTTAGCCAGCAATACGCGGTTACGTTCACCACCCGACAGCGCTTTAACAGGAGTACGTGCGCGTGCGCCTGAGAACAGGAAGTCACCTAAATAACCAATAATGTGACGGCTCTGACCATTCACTTCCACTTGATCACGACCATCGGATACGTTATCTGCAATCGAGCGATCACCATCCAATTGATGACGCGACTGATCGAAGTAAGAAACTTCCAGTTTCGTTCCTAAACGAATACTACCGCTCTGAGGTTGCAAGTTACCCAGCAACAGCTTTAACAACGTACTCTTACCCACCCCGTTCGGACCAACCAAACCAATACGATCACCGCGTATAACTTTGGAAGAGAAGTGATTCACTTGCTGGATGTCTTTCCATGCATAGCTGATGTCATCAATTTCGAATACTTGCTTACCAGACGACTCGGCCGCACTCATGCTGATATTAGCGGTGCCGACTTGATTGCGTCGTGCAGAACGTTCATTACGCATTTCTTTAAGACGTAACACTCGTCCTTCATTACGGGTACGGCGGGCTTTTACGCCTTGGCGAATCCATTTTTCTTCTTCGGCTAAACGCTTGTCGAATAACGCGTTTTGCGTTTCTTCTTCTTCAAGACGTTTTTCGCGGTATTCAATAAAGCTGCGGTAATCGCCATCCCAGCTATAAATATGGCCGCGATCAAGATCAATAATGCGAGTTGCGAGTGCTTGTACGAAGGCTCTATCGTGACTGATAAATACCAAAGCGCCATTGAACTGTTTAAGCTGTTCTTCTAGCCATTCAATCGTCGGCACGTCCATATGGTTGGTCGGCTCGTCGAGAATTAACACATCAGGCTCTGTAACCAAAGCACGAGCTAACATGACTCGTCGCTGCCAACCACCAGACAGTTCGTTAAACCGAGCTTCTTCCGGTAGGTTTAGCTTTTGAATGATAGCGTCCACTCTTTGCTGCAGTCGCCAGCCATCATTGGCTTCAATCTCGGTTTGCAATCGCTCAAGGCGATTCATATTGGTATCCATACCTTTGGCGATTTCTTCGTGATATTCGGCAATGACTTTACCGACATCACCTAAACCTTGAGCCACCACATCATAAACAGCGATGTCTTCTGCTTTTGGTAGCTCTTGCTGCAGTGTTGCTGTACGCAACATGTCGCGGTGCTGAACGCGCCCGTCATCAGGGCTGATTTCCCGAGTAAGCACTTTTAATAACGTCGACTTACCCTCACCGTTGCGACCAACGATACACACTCGTTCGCCAGAATGGATATCCAAATCAACCTTGTTTAGCAGGACGTGGTCGCCAAACGCTAACTCGACCTGCAACAGACGCACTAACACCATGAAAATATTCGCTTCGCGTGAAAAAACGCCATGGTAACAGCACTGAGCCATAAGAAGGAGGTGTTCCGGAAGCCAGTCACCAATTTGTCGTAAAATTCACCGATTTAGCCTCTATGATCGAGCCTAAACAGCCGGTAGTATCCGGTAACGATTTTTTTAGGCAACGACTAGCCTCGCCTAGCGCCAAATATCTATCTGGAATAACAATAATGCCAATACAAATTAACCGCTCTCATGTCATTGCTATTCTCATTGCACTTTTACTAGTGGTTTGGGTTGTATCAGGCGATGCCGCTGAACCCGATGTCGCCGACCGCCCTCTTAACAATCAAGAGACCTCGTTTAAAGTAGGCTACGAAGTTTTCGTTCCGACTCAAAAAGCCAGCAACGTAAGAATTTCAGCTCATATTAGTGCGAATCGAAGCGTCGATGTGGTGGCCGAGATTAACGGCAAAGTAACCGCACTGCCGTTGAAGCGCGGCGCGTTGGTTAATCAGGGCGATACAATTCTCGAAATTGATCAGCGTGACCTTCCGGCTAAATTGAAACAAGCAAAAGCGCGTCTAGAACAACGCCAGCTAGAAACCGCTAGCGTGCGCAACTTATATGAGCGCGGCCTCACCAATCAATCGGCCATTGCCTCTGCGGAAGCCGAACTGGCCGAAGCGGAAGCCATTGTTACCCGTGCGCGCCTCGACTTAGAAGCCACCCGTGTCAAAGCACCATTTTCTGGGGTATATGACCAGCGCTTTGTTGAATTGGGCGAATATGCTTCTGTAGGTCAAACCCTTGTGCGAGTCGTCGACAACGCCACCATGTTGATCAAAGGCTCTGTGTCTGAAAACAATATCAATCAAATACGCAAAGGGACTGAGGCATACGCGATTCTTCCCGACGACACCCGCCTCACTGGCACTATTCGCTTTATAGCAAGCTCAGCTGATGCCAAAACTCGCACCTACCCGATAGAGATGGAAGTTACCGATGCGCCGGCACCATTATTCGACGGACAAACGGCAACGCTATTTGTCCCCCAAGGTAAAGTCGATGCTTATTTTGTCTCTCCGTCTTTGCTAATCATCACAGATAACGGCGGCCTAGGACTCAAGGTAATCACTGCCGAAGATACCGTCGCCGTTGTGCCTGTTAGTATTTTATCGGCCGAAACTAATGGTATTTGGATTCAAGGTCCAACCGGTGAACAACGCATTATTACGGTTGGCCAAGGCTTCGTAACCGTCGGTGAGCATGTGAATGCCGTTTTGTTGAATAAAGAGGCAAGCCAATCATGATGGCATTGATCCGCGCAGCCGTTGATCGTCATCGCACGGTCATCATGCTCTTCGTATTAACGTTAATTGCTGGGGCTACAACTCTCTATCAAATACCCAAAGAAAGCGCGCCCGACGTTACCATTCCACAGGTATATGTATCGGTGGTACACGACGGTATATCGCCAGATGATGCCGATAGTTTGTTGTACGAGCCACTTGAGACTCAACTGCAAGGGCTGGAGGGACTGAAAGAAATGACCTCTACCGCGAGTTTTGGTCATCTTTCTATTCAGCTCGATTTTTACAGTAATGTGGATATCGACAAAGCGCTAGAAGACGTTCGTAATAAAGTAAATGATGCCGTTGGCGAGCTTCCCGTCGACAGCAAAGAGCCCGTTATTCGCGAAATTAACGTCGCCCTATTTCCGGTGATGGTGGTCACTCTATCTGGCGCGGTCGATGAGAATGTTCTTTATGGCGCGGCCGATGCACTCAAAGATAAAATTGAAGCCTTACCAGGTGTACTCGAAGTGAATATTCAAGGTAAGCGTGAACAAATCGCCGAACTCATTGTTGACCCTGCGCGCATGGATAACTATGGGTTATCGCTATCAGAAGTTGGCCAACTATTAAGCAACAATAGTTTGCTCGTTGCCTCGGAGGATCTCGACAGCGAAGCCGGTCGCTTTGGGATAAAAATTCCGGGACGCATAGATGACATCGAAGGATTAATGCGCTTACCCGTTAAGGTAACCGACGATCATGTCGCGTTATTTCAAGACATTGCCGTTGGCCGTTTATCGTTTAAGGATAAAACCTCGGCTGCACGGGTTAATGGTGTTCAGGCGGTAACACTCGATATTAAAAAACGCATTGGTGCCAACATCATTGAAACCTTAGATGAAGTTCGCGAAATCACAGCCCAAGCGCAAGAAATACTGCCAGAAGGTATGACGATCGGCATTATTCAAGATGAATCAAAGCAAATTCGAACCATGCTTAATGATCTTTTTAATAGCGTATTGGTCGCAACCTTGCTGGTATTTATTTTAATTCTTGGCAGTTTAGGTGTTCGCAGCTCATTGCTGGTTGGCTTGGCAATTCCCGGTGCATTTCTAATGGGGATTATGGCACTTGCCGCCATGGGGCACACATTGAATATGGTGGTGCTTTTTGCCTTAATTTTATCCGTCGGCATGTTAGTCGACAGCGCCATCGTCGTCGTCGAATATGCCGATCGCCGACTTGCCGAAGGCGCTAGCGCAAAAGATGCCTTTACCGAGGCCGCCAGTCGTATGGCGTGGCCAATCATCGCCTCGACAGCAACCACTCTTGCGGTTTTTTTACCGCTATTATTCTGGCCCGGCATTATGGGCGGCTTTATGAAGTTCTTGCCGCTAACCTTGTTATTCACTTTAACCGGCTCGCTCATCATGGCTTTGATCGTCATGCCCGCCATCGGTAAAACACTGGGCCAAGCAAAGCACCATGACAACGATTCTTTAGATAGTATTATTGCGGCGGAACAAGGCGATTTTGGCAAATTAAAAGGCTTTTCTGGTGGCTACGTACGCGTACTATCCAAAGCTTTAAAAGCGCCCGCTATGACCACCCTGATTGTTCTTGCCTCTGTATTTGGTTCATTTTTCATCTACAGCGTTTTAGGCCATGGTTCCGAATTTTTCCCGGATGTGGATGCCGATGTCGCCATGGTGGATGTACGTGCCCGAGGCAACCTATCAATTGCCGAACGTGAAACACTGGTGCGCGATGTCGAAAATCAAATTTTTGATATGGCTGAAATTGATGCCATCTACACCTCGGTATTTGCCCACGCACCCAGAGGAGGAATGGAAAGTTCTCCGCCGGATCTTATTGGTCGGATTCAACTTGAATTAATTGACTGGGAATCGCGCCGTCCTGCCGTAGAAATACTAAAAGAAATTGAACAACGAACAGCACATATTCCCGGTTTGATTATCGAAACACGTAAAAAAGAAGGTGGTCCTGCCGGTGGAGCGCCAATTCAGCTGCAATTAAGCAGCAATACGGAAGCGAACCTTCTACCTATGGTGGAAAAAGTACGTGCCATGTTAGAAGCCGACCCAGACCTTAAAGACGTGCGTGACGACCGCCCACTGCAAGGTGTGGAGTGGCGAATAGATATTGATCGCGAAGAAGCGGTACGTTACGGCGCTAGCGTGGCAGAAATTGGGTCGTTAATACGCATGGTGACCGGTGGCCAGCTTATTACTAAGTTTCAGCCAGACTATGCCGATGAAGAACTGGATATTCTTCTGCGCTATCCCAGTTCGAAGCGCACCATCGACTTATTCACCGACCTCAATATTCATACCGATAAGGGTCTAGTGCCAATCAGTCAGTTTGTTAAACGTACCCCCATCGAGCGTACCGGCGATATCGTGCGAGCGGATGGCAAACGACGTTATCTCATCACTGCTAATGTTAAAGACGGCGTTAACGCTAACGCCAAGATTGCCGAACTTGGTGAACAAGCGAAAGAAATCGACTGGCAAGCAGCAGGTGTAGAACCTAAGTTTCGCGGCGACTCTGAAGAACAAGCCGAAACCGGCATATTTCTCGTGAGTGCTTTTGCCATCGCCATTTTTATGATGGTGACGATTCTAGTCACACAATTTAATAGCTTCTATCAAGCTGGCCTCATTATGAGTGCCATTGTGCTGTCGATTGCCGGCGTACTGATGGGCTTATTAATTCGGGGCGAGCCATTTGGCATTGTGATGAGTGGCGTTGGTGTTATCGCTTTGGCCGGAATTGTGGTGAATAACAATATCATTCTTATTGATACCTATAACCAGTTCAAAAAGACGGGGCTTACTGCGTTTGACGCTGCCTTGCGTACCGGTGCGATTCGTTTGCGTCCCGTATTACTGACAGCGGTTACCACCATCGTTGGCTTAATGCCTATGGTGCTGCAATGGAACATCGATCTAATTCATCGAGAATTCAGCATTGGTGCACCCTCATCACAGTGGTGGACACAATTATCAACCGCGATTGCTGGGGGTTTAACCTTTGCGACGGTACTGACACTGATATTGACGCCAGCGCTGCTCGTATGGCGAGACAGAGAGTAGCCAGAATCTATTCAGAACGGGGCATTCCTTTTTGTTCACACGAAGAAGAATGCCGTGGTCAAAATTCACGCAACCTACTGAAAAAAGTAAGAAAAGTTAGAAATAGCATTTGACATAGAATCCGACGCGAGTAGAATGCCCACTCGCTTTAGGACGAGGGTGATTAGCTCAGCTGGGAGAGCATCTGCCTTACAAGCAGAGGGTCGGCGGT